>Ga0334892_1003331_pt1 | contig 10541 bp, 9 predicted proteins | sample GraSluR3_MG_4_FD_207213 | JGI IMG/M metagenome (GOLD analysis project Ga0334892, IMG submission 207213) | Sludge microbial communities from methane-producing bioreactor in Wageningen University, Netherlands - Granular Sludge_15_04-R3 | ecosystem: Engineered > Bioreactor > Anaerobic > Unclassified... | reverse complement strand
AAAAACAAAAGTACCGGATTGCTGTAATGGGTGCATACGGTGTCGGAAAAACAACCTTTCTGGGATCATACTTCAATCTTGTGATCAACAAGGGAGAAGGAGTTCCCGTTTCATTGAACACACCTGAGATGGTGGACCAGGTCGCCAGGATCACGGGCACCCTCTTCAAGAAACAGGTGCCGGTGACGGAAAAGGCAATGATCGAAAATATGGCCTATTCGATAGAAACCCTCGGCATGGACGTGGAATTCGTCGATGTCGCGTCAAGCGAAAACTTCAAGACTCTTCCCGACCTGAAGTCGGTCAACGGCATTCTTTTCTTTCTTTCAGCTGAAGACCTCGTCAAAAATCCCGTAAAAGTAAAAAAGGACAACGAAGTCTTTCAGGAAGCAATAGACTACATCCTTCAGAACAGTGATTCGAAATGGTACGATTTTCAGAAGTTTCCCCTGTACTGCATTCTTACCAAGTGTGATGCGGTTCCCCAGGTTACTGAAGATGAACTTGCCGTAAAAACGGCAGATTTTCTGAATGCCGCCAAGGGCGCCTCGGATCTTGCCAGTGAAGAGGATGTCAAGCCTTTTCTTTTTGAAGCAGGAAAAAACCTCCGCTGCTTCAGGACTGTCTCACTCGGAAAATGGACCGATACGAAGGCGCTCCCGAAGAAGTATGAACCGGAAAATGTCCTGGAACCAATGGAAGATCTTTATGCGGCCATGGCACGTGTCCCACGGGCAAGAAAAAGGGTGAAACGCGCCACCTGGGCTGTCGGGGGGCTTCTTATTCTCGCTGTCGGCAGCTCATGGGGCCTTGACATATACCAGTGGGAAAAAACAAAGGAAGAAGCGAGGAAGCTCGCCTCGGAAGCCAGGTATGAAGATGCTATCAACCATGTAAATCAAGTGGCGGACAGGAATGACAAGAACGAACTGATATCGGAGATTTACCGGCAGTACGAAAAGGCGAAGTTCGACGGGATCCTGCCGGTCATAAAGGACCTGGACGTAAATGTCCCACCCGAGGCGCCTCTGGAAGAGTTCCTCGAAGCCTCTAAAAAAGTGGATGAATACCTGAAAAACAACTCATTCAAGCAAGCCAGTGCCGCTAATTATGAAAAGGTGAACTCCCTTGCATGGTATTTCGAGGCCGGGAAGAAACTCCTTTCCACGACCCCGGAAGAGACTGGACATGCGGCGGATGCGCTGAACAAATGGCTTGAAACCCTGCCGCAGTTGCCTGAACAGTGGAAGGATGTTGCATCGAAGAAAACAAAAGAGATGCTCGAAGCGTGGTTCGATTCTGTCGGCCCCGAAGCGGAAATTGAAGACGTAGAGCAGTCCGTTGCCCGTGCCGCAGCTTTTGGCGATCATCCGAACCTGTCAGATGACCTCAAAGCCCTTCTTTCGGAGAAGCAGGAGTCCTGGAAGAAAGCCATATCCTCAAAATGGATATCAGCAGGAGAAAAAGTGATCGCTGAAGCCTCCGCTCTTTCTCCTGAAGAAGGCCTGAAAAAACTTTTCGCTTTTTCCGCGGAAAAAGACATTCCGGAGAATATCCTGCAGATGGCTGCAGAAGCGGTGAAATCGGAGTACGCACGGCTTGCGGATACGTACGTAGCTGACAGGGACGCGGGGAAAGACAGGCTCTCGGAGTTGATGGCGGAATTTCCGGAGATGCCGGAAGAACAGAAGCAGAAACTCTTCGCCCGCATAAAGGAAATAGTTCAGGAGACGGTCGCTTCCATTTCAGATAAAATAACGGCGGCTGACAGCCTTGAAACCCTTGAAAAACACCTTCCCGACCTGGAACTTTCATGGGAAGAAGTGCCTGACGGAAAAGCCGGGATCACGAAAAGCTTTGCCGCCTCGCTCACAAGACTCTGGGAAACGGAATCTCAAAAGATCCATAAAGAAGCCTCTGCACTGGCATCAAAAAATGAGTTTACGTCGGCGATGGCAATGATCGCTCCTTCATTCAGGGAATTGGCTGCCAGGGTCAGCGATATCGCGACAAAGGCCGGAATTCCGATGGATCAGACTGACGTGTCGGCCCTTGTGAAGAACGCCGCTCATGAGGTAGTTTCAGCCCTTTCGAAGGAGATCGAAGGCAGTGAAAGCCTGGAAGCTCTTGCTTCCCATCTTCCTGTTCTTGATCTTTCATGGGAAGAAGTCGCCGAAGGGAAGGCCGGAATTACGAAAAGCTTTGCCTCCGCCCTTAACAGGCTTTTGCAGGCAGAGGGAGAAAAAATTAAAAAAGAGATCGCGGAACTGGCGGTGAAAAACGAGTTTTCAGCTGCCAGGGACACGATAAGCACCGCCTTCGAAAAACTGATCGCCGACACAGGGGAACTGACAGTGAAATCCGGAACAGCCGATGTCAAAGCCGTGATCGCCAAAATGAAGGATCGGGAACTTCAAAACCTGCAAAACGTCCATTATGAGCAGTGCAGGAAAGATTTTGAGGCCGTCAGGGATACGAAAGACCCTGAAGCTATCGCCTCTGTAATATCCAGGCTCAGGGATTTTGCCACTCTCTGGCCTTCCTCGGCAAAAAGCAAAGAAACTGAACAGGTTGCCGTATACATGGAAACAGTAAAGAACGGTGTAAAAGCAGAGCTTATGATCATCGGAGGGGATTTTTCAGCGAAAGATTCGTTCATGGACTCCCCTGATATGAAAATCCAGCTGAAAAAGGGGAACACCCTGCTGCTGGAAACGAAAACAGTGGATAACAACGCAAGGCCTTCATTCAATGAAAAATACCCATTCACCTGGGATCTGCAGACCGGGTTCTCATTTGTCGGAATCGAAACAGCCGGCATGTTCGGTTCCGATGAAGAAGTATTCAAAGTATCTGTAGATGCCGGAGGCCTCTTCGGTTACGAAAAACTGAACGGGACTTTGAAGGACAGGGGCAACTCTATTGCAGTGAAACTCGACATTGCAGTTCCGGAGTGCCCGTGGAAGTGATCCTGTCCCGATAGGGATAGCTATTTTAAAAAAGGTACATTACGGAGAGGCTGGGGAATTTTCCCCGGCCTCTTTACTCGCTAACCAGCGAAACATGGTTTTTCTTCTCATACCATTTTGCGATTCCCCCATGGTCAATATCGGAAAAACCATCCTTGAGCAGTTCTTCCATCATCTCCATGACAAGGCTTGTCAGAGGCAGAGATGCATCGAATTCACTTCCGGCCTTCAGCACGTTTTTGAAGTCTTTTACGTGAAACACAAGTTTTCCTCCGGGAGTATAATCCCCGTTGAACATGCGTGGGGCCTTGTCCGTCATGCACTGGCTCCCTGCCAGCCCTCCGCTTATAGCCTCAAAAATTCTCCGGGGATCGACTCCGGCCTTTTTGCCGAGGCACATGGCTTCCGCCACAACGGCTATATTTACCGCAACGATCACCTGGTTGGCAAGCTTGGCGATCTGTCCCGCCCCGGAACCTCCTATGTAAGTGATTTGCCTGCCCATGGCACTGAAAATGGGGAGGCATCGTTCAAAGACCTCCCTGTCGCCTCCGACCATGATGGAGAGTGTTCCGTTTTCCGCTTTTTCCTGCCCGCCGCTCACTGGTGCATCCAGCATGGATACCCCTTTTTCAGCCAGTTCTTCCGCAGCCTCCTTCGCAGATGCGGGATCGATGGAGCTCATATCGATATACACCTGGCCGGAACGGACGGCTCCGAATATGCCCTTTGTTCCGAAGACAACTTCTTTAACCTCCGGTGAATCGGGAAGCATAGTTATAATGATGTCACAAAGTCGGGCCACATCTTCAGGAGTCTGGACAACGGCAGCTTTCCTCGATGCGAAAAACTGTCTCGTCTCATCCCTGCTGCTGCGGACTACAAGAGAGTAGCCGGCGGCGAGCAGGTTTGCAGCCATTCGTTTTCCCATTATTCCAAGGCCTATGAACCCTATGCGCTCTTTCTCCATGTGATGCCACCTTTCTTCCAGGAGTCAGGGATAAAAGGAACCGCAGTCTGAATAACTGCGGTTCCCCTGAATACACTATTTTATCCTTTACCTGCCTAATCCGCCGGATCCCATGTTTCTCCGCACCTGTCCAGCAGTTCCTGCCATTCGAATTCGATATCCGCCTGCGCCTGCTCAAGCAGCGCTTTTGATGTATCCCCCTTGAAGAGATGTCGGTAACGTGCCTGGGGTTTCAAAAATTCCTCTATTGGCACCCGTTTCTTTGGCTTGTAGGTTATCTTCCATTTGCCGTTTTCCACTTCGTACACCGGCCAAAAACGCGTGTCGGCTGCCAGTCTGCAGATCTCGTGCTGCAGGGCCGGGTCAATTCCCCAGAAAAGGACACAGGGGACGAGGATATTCACGAAAGCCGGTCCGGGGGTTTCCACTGCCTTCTTCACCTTCTCCGCTACGTCCGTGGCGTTGAAAAGTGTTGTCTGGGCAACATAGGGGATATGGTGGGCCTCGACGATGGCCGTGAGGTCTTTTGCCCTCTGAAGTTTCCCGGGGATCACGGTTCCCGCAGGGGAAGTGGTCGCGTTTGCCCTCCTGGGCGTCGCGCTGCTCCTCTGGGCGCCGGTATTCATATACCCCTGGTTGTTGTAGCAGATATAGGTAAAATCATGGCCCCGCTCGAGCGCTCCTGAAAGGGACTGAAGACCGATGTCATATGTTCCTCCGTCGCCGCCGAAGGTGACGAACTTGATATCCTTGTCGATCTTTCCGCGCTTCTTCAAGGCGATGTAAGCTGCTTCCACTCCTGAAACACCAGCTCCCGCGTTCTCGAAGGCGGTATGGATCCACGGCACCCTCCATGCGCTGAAGGGATACACCGTAGTGGAAACTTCGAGGCACCCTGTCGCGTTCACCACAACAAGAGGGGAGTCGATTCCCATGAGTCCCTGGTGAACTGCCGTCGGCGCGCCGCATCCAGGGCAGAGCCGGTGCCCGCCGCTCAGGGGGCTGATTTTTTCAGTATAATCTTTCAGTCTTATGGCCATTGAGTACACCCCCTATTCCAGAAGGCCGATGTAGCGTTCTTCGGCCCTGATATTTCCCTTTTGAAGATCGGCGAAGATTTCCATTGCGTGCTGCGGGAAAAAGTCCCGCCCGCCAAGCCCATAGACGCAGGACTGCAGGGGAACGTGCGCTCCGGCATCGTACAGTGCGCTCTTTACCTCTGCGGAAAGGGGCGCAGTCCCGCCTATGCTCAGCGCACGGTCAAGAACGGCGACGGCTTTTGCTTTCCCGAGGACTTCAGCGACCTCTGCCGCCGGGAAGGGACGGAACATGCGGATTCTCAGGCAGCCTGCTTTTACGCCTTTTTCACGCAGCTCGTCCACGACGTCCTTCACTACACCTGAAGCCGATGACATAACGACCACGATAAAATCGGCATCGTCAGTACGGTATTTGTCGAGCTTCGGGTAAAAGCGGCCGGAAATCGATTCGTACTCCCTGGCAACCGAATCATAATGCTTCAGCACGTTCCTGTGTGCCTCGACCTGCTGCCGCTTGATCTCGAAATAATACTCGGACATGGCGAAGGACCCGTACGTGACTGGGTTGTCCACGTCAAGAAGCGGAAGGTCCGCGTCACGTTCGCCGACAAATGATTTCACTGTTTTATCGTCGAGCATGGATACCGCCTCAAAGCTGTGGCTCGTTATGAAACCGTCCTGACAGACGAAAACAGGGGACAGGATATCCTTGTGTTCCGCAAGGCGAACAGCCAGTATTGCGGAATCGTATGCCTCCTGTGCGTCCTCGCAGTACAGGTGGACCCATCCGGCATCCCGTTCTCCCATGCTGTCGCTGTGGTCGCAGTGGATATTGATTGGAGCCCCAAGGCTCCTGTTCACCAGGCCGAACACAATGGGATTCCGGAAGAACGCCGCGATAGGGAATATCTCGTGCATGAGCGCCACGCCGTTTGCGCTCGACGCCGTCATCACCCGTGCTCCAGCCGCAGCAGCGGTAACGCATGCGGTTATGGCGGAATGTTCACTTTCAACCGTTACAAAATTTGTGTCCACTTTCCCGTTTGCTACGAATTCTGCAAACTTCATGGGGATATCTGTTGACGGGGTTATGGGGTAGGCGGCAACCACATCGGGATTGATCTGCCTCATCGCTTCGGCAAACGCCCAGTTTCCGGAAATAATTTCTCTGCGGGGCATAGTCTGCATCCTCCTTCTACCGGCTGCCCGAGTCTGACGGGAAGTCAGCTTCCGGCTTCATCTCGATGGCATCCTTGGGGCAGACGTGAGCGCAGATACCGCACCCCTTACAGAAGAAGAGATCGATACCTGACACCTTTCCGTTTTCATCCGTAAGTATCGCCCTGTCCGGGCACTGGTTCCAGCAGAGAAGACAGGAAATACATTTCTCGCTGTCCCATACAGGACGAATGCTCCGCCACTGGCCTGTCTCCACAGCTTCTGCAGAGGCGCCGAAGGCAACCCCCGCCATTGGAACATCCTGCCACTTTTTCGGCCGGGCCATCTCGGCACTGTTCATTTCCTTCTTCATCCGATCAGCACCTCCTCGTAGCCCCGCTTGATTGCCCGCTTGTTTGCCTCGAGTATCTTTTCCGGAAGGTTTTTCATCTTGCGGGAAAAATGTTCCACGAACGACTCGATGGGAACCTCGCTGAATACATGGGCAAACGTTCCGAGCATAGGAGCGTTCGGCCTGTTCTGCCCGAATTCCTCCAGGGTTATTTTTGTCGCGTCAATGGTTATCACCCTGGCTCCCTGTGGAAGGCCGAGTTTGGATTTCACTGCCTCGGGTGATTCGGGCGTGTTGATGAGATACACCGTATTTTCGGTGCATCCCTCCGATGGACGAACCGCCTCAAGGAGCGTCGGATCGATAATGGCCACCACATCAGGGTTCTGAACACCGCACCTCTTGCGTATCGGACCATCGGATACGCGGTTGAAGGCCTTCATCGGCGCGCCCTGTCTCTCGGCCCCATACTCCGGGAACGACTGCACAAACTTCCCTGCCTCGAACATTACTTCCGCCAGAACGGCGGAACCTGTCTTTGCCCCCTGTCCGCCCCGGCCATGCCACCGTATTTCAGTTGTTCGGGAAATGATGCTCATCTCCTTTCATAAGGATTGTATTGAGGAAAAAGCGAGTAAAACATGAACGTAAATATAATTTTCAAACCAATAATACTCTACAGTTCGCCGAATGAAAAGATGCAAAAGCAAAAAACAGCACGTCCGGCGGGAAAAAATCATTGTATTGAACTGAGAGCTGCCTTTATGCGCGTTAAGTTATGCAGTCGCAGGGAATCGCTATTGACCTTATGCGTTAATATTGATACAATTTTCTAACTCCAATGAACGGAGGTACGATCATGCCCGCTGTAACGATCACCGTAGCGAACCAGAAGGGCGGCGTCGGAAAAACAACGGTCATCACTAATATTGCAGGAGTCATGGCTCACAAGGGGCATCGCGTGCTTGTAGTGGACGCTGACCCCCAGTGCAATGCAACTCTTTTCTTTACAGACCCCAATGAAACTATCCCCCCTTCAAAAACGATCGCGGCCATTTACGGAGAAAAAACCGATGTAAACGCCGAACTTATCATCCCTACGCGATTCAAAACCCTCGACCTGATACCCGGAGGCTTCACCCTTGCAGGCAATGTAGCCGACGTCGCACAGAGATTCGACGCCGGAAGAAGGCTCCAGGGATACCTAAGAAAAAAAAAGGAAGGCTATGACTTCATTTTCATTGACTGTCCGCCGGATATCGGCATCTACACACTGAATGCTTTTGTCGCTTCGGACTTTGTCATTGTGCCCATCCAGCCCGAGCGCCTGGCGCTCGAAGGATTCAGCCAGCTCCAGGAAAAAATCGAAATGATCCAGTCCTTCGGAGAAAAGATCCGGCTTTTCGGCGTTATTACTACCATGCTCGACGAGCGGACGCTGTCGCAGCGTGACTGGTTTACCCAGATACAGACCGCTTTCGAGGACATTCACCTGGGTATTTTCCACAGGGCGACGCTTATCGCCGAGGCCACGGATGCAGGCAAGCTCGTTGTGGATGTGGACAGGAAAGGAAGACCCTACCAGGAACTTCTCCGCATCTGCCAGGAGATATGCCGCAGGCTGGACATCAGGTTCGACAGGGGAGGGGTGCGGGAAAAATGACATCAGGAATATCCCGTCTCAAGTCGGACGCAGCCGCGGCCAGGGCCGCCATTATGGAGCAGATGCGAAGCGGGTACAGCAGGATGCTCGGCCTTGAGGAAAGGGAAGGAACGGCCGGGGACGAAAACCTGTCTCCCGGACAGGATCCGAGACTGCTGAACGCTCTCGAATGGGTACAGAAAATCGGCAAAGAGCTTGAGAACGAACACGTTCCCCCTTCGAACCTTCTCCGGCTGCTTTCTGAGGCCATGGAGATCATCGAATCGTTTTTATCACCTGACGGAGTTCCGGGGGAGAACGGGATTTCCGACCCTGTCGCCGAGGCTGAACGGATACTTTTTCCCGGCGGTCCGCGAAGCCCACGAAGCGAGATAGTCCGTGCCCTTCAGATATTGAACGACGATATCGAACAGGCAGCAGCAGAGGGGAAAGAGGCTGTGAGATCCCGGAAACTCCGCGACCGTGCCTACAGCATCCTCACAGATCTTGACGGCAGGGGGGCGGAAGGAGAGTAGCGGCAGTGTTTTCAATTTAAAAAGAGGCGGAACCGGAACAGCCGGGCCGCCTCTTTTTCTTGTCCAGGTTACCATGGTACCAGTACTCACGTATGGGATTATTCCCTTCCGTACTCCCTTTTGAATTCTACTATAAGCTCGGCTGAAAACCTTTCCGAGAGACTACCCCACGTAGAAGCTACCTTCGTAAAGATTGGCTCAAGTTCCACGGGGGAATAAGTATGAACTTCGACGCCGGACTCTTTCAGCAGTTTCAGGTGTTTTTCCTGGTCCTTTTCCGCTAGATCGATGCTCATAGCCGTCACCCGGGCACATGCGTCCGAAATGATTTTCCTGTCATCCTCAGACAGTTTTTCCCATGTCTTCATGCTCATAATATAGTTCAGGTTCTCGATGGAGAACCTCAGATCATACCAGTATTTCAACACACCCTTCAGAATCGCGTAGGCGGCGGTAGGCGTCATACCGTTCACCCCGTCCGCGAAACCGTTCTGCAGCGATCCTGCGACCTCATCCCAGGGGATGGTGATAGTCCTGTAGCCCATTGCTTCCGCCGCCGTCCTGAAAACGTCCAGGTTCGGTACGCGAAGAAGTATGCCTTTTTTCACCTCCGGGTTCAGGGGTTCCTTCACCGACTTCGTGCTGCCGATTCCGATGAAACCCTCCACCTGGAAACCAAGAAGCTTCACTCCCAGGCGGCTGTTGAACTCATCCATCTTTCTGAAAAGCCATCCGTCCGCGGCAAAAACCTTCCGTGCCTCATCAAAATCCCGGATGAAACAGTTGATGTAGTTCAGCTCCAGCCTTGGATCGAACTGGCTCGGTACTGAAATAGCCGCCATGTCGATCGATCCCCGAACGAGATTCTCGTATACAAGCGTATAGTCGCCAAGCTCGTTGTCAGGAAAAAGACTGATCTCGACGCGGCCTCCGGTCTTTTCCTTCACTTCGTCCGCAATTTGCTTCATTAGCTGTGTGGACGTGTGGTCAACCGGGAACTGTCCTGCGAAGCGGAGCATCACCGCAGGTTCTGCTGAAGAGGGCACGACGGTGAAAACAACGAATAAAGCTGCAGTTAAAATAAAAAGAACCTGTAATCTCCTCTGCATTATTCCAGCACTCCTTTCAATTTTACCCCCCGCCTGCCGGGCACGGAAAAAAACGAAAATCATAAGAAAACTATTTCATGTATCTTCGGTAATAATACATCGAATTATATGTCCGTGCGTAAAAAACAGTCAGAACTAATAAAAAATCAAAGAGATCAGAATGTGGGAAACCGAAAATTTATTAAAATCACACCTGTTTTTTCAGTTGCTTTACCAGCTTAATATGGTATTATCATAAACCAAAAATATGATGCATATTCATTGAAAAGAAATAAAGTGCGCTTTTACAGTGAACTCAAAAAGGAGGGAAGATTATGAGTAATTATGATATGGAACGGAATTACAGTTTTGATGAAATTGAGGTGGATCCGCGTTTCAGAAGATGCGCATTTGAAATGAAGCTAACATTTGGTGTCTGGATCGCGTATGCCGTGATAAGCATAGCGTTATCTTATTTTCTGGGGCGGGGCGATGTAACACAGTATGTGTATGTACTGGGGGTCCCTCTTTGGGTGGCTCTTGGAGCATGGTTGACTACTGCAGTTTTTTTCATGGTGGTCATTTTTATAACCACCAGGATTTTTCAGGATATGGATATTCTGCAATAATCTCCGCGAGCTCCGGTTAAAAGCAACAGAGAAGAGGGAGGGAAAAACATGGAACTCGTTGTATTGGGAAACGCGAGAGCAGTTGTTATTGTAACGTTTTTTGCCTACACGGCCGCAATGCTTTTGATAGGATACACGGCCAAAAAAAATTTGGATA
>Ga0334892_1003327_pt1 | contig 10553 bp, 6 predicted proteins | sample GraSluR3_MG_4_FD_207213 | JGI IMG/M metagenome (GOLD analysis project Ga0334892, IMG submission 207213) | Sludge microbial communities from methane-producing bioreactor in Wageningen University, Netherlands - Granular Sludge_15_04-R3 | ecosystem: Engineered > Bioreactor > Anaerobic > Unclassified... | reverse complement strand
GGGCCTCAACGTCCCGGTCACGCTCGTTGCCCTGCTGGTCGCGCTGATCTCGCGGATGGTGCCGGCTGCTCGGGCGACGCGCCTCAGTGCCGTGGAGGTGGATCGTTCCCGATCCCGCCCCTCGAAGGGCCCCTTCTGGTACCGTGCCTATCTTGACTTCCTGCTCCTCATCCCGACCTACTATGCCTACCAGCAGGTCTCGCGCCATGGCTCCCTGTCAGCGCTCATCACCACCTCCCCCGCCGATCTCTACCAGGACCCGCTCCTTATCCTCGTCCCGGCCCTTTTCATTCTCACCGCTTCGCTGATGACGCTCCGCCTCTTCCCCTTCATCATGCGTGCCCTTGACTTCATCGCCAACCTCATCCCCTGGGCGACACCCCACCTGGCTCTGCGCCAGCTGGGTCGCCGCAGCCACACCTACATCAATCCTCTCCTGCTCGTCATCGTCTCGCTGGCCCTCGGCGTCTACATGCTGTCGATGGCAGCCAGCCTCGACCAATGGTTGGTCGATCGCATCTACTACGAGACCGGAGCCGACTTAGCCTTCAATGTTATGCCGCTCTCAGCCGACGGCACCTCCCCCACCACCGTCATCACCGGCGAATGGATCCCACAGCCCGGGAACTTCATGGATGTGCCCGGCATCGCCGCGGCTACGCCCGTGGGTAGCTATCCTATGACGACCCGGATGATGAATACCGGAAACGTGCGCGGTCGTTTTATGGCCATCGACCGCCTGACCTTCCCTCAGGTCGCTTGGTTCCGCAATGACTTCGCGGACGAGTCACTCGGTGCCCTGATGAACCGTCTCGCCGCCAACTCCAATGCCGTCCTCATCTCCCAGGAGCTTTTCGACGAGAACGAGTTCTTTATCGGCGACACGATCAATATCGGCATCGCTGTCAACTACGAATTCCATATCACCGATAGCTTCGTCGTCGTCGGCACCTACGACTACTTCCCCACCGTCTATGAGGAGGAGCAGCCCACGATCATCGGCAACCTCGATCACCTCAACTTCTTCGTCGGTATGCCCGTCCCGCACGGTGTCTGGGCTCGCGTCGACGGCACCACCGATCCGCGAGAGGTGCTCGCCGCCATTCCCTCGGTTCTCAATATCGCCACCAGCCGCGGCGGCGACGCCATCAATAACATCCGCACCGAGCAGGCCAAGTTCGAGCGCGTCGGCGTCTTCGGCACCCTCACGATCGGCTTCCTCGCCGCGGTCGTCATGGCCCTGATGGGCCTCCTGATCTACACCTATGCCTCCCTCCGCGAGCGCCTTGAGCGTTTCACCATCCTACGCGCCATCGGCATGCTCCGTCGCCAGATCACGGCTCAGGTCGTGATGGAATACGCCTTCCTGACGGCCTATGGGGCTATTGCCGGCGCCTTCATCGGCGCCTTCGCCTCCAATCTCTTCGTCCCCCTCTTTCGCTTCACGGGCCAGCAAGGCGTCCCGCTCCCACCCCTGATTCCCATCATCGCCGAGAATCAGGTCCGCTACCTCGTCTCCATCTTCGTCGCCGTGATCGTGACGCTCGAGGTCGCCGTCATCAGTCGAGCCCTCTCCAGGCGCGCTTTCAGCTTGCTCAAAGGCGTCTTTGGCTAGCCCTACGTCTCCACCGGGTGGTCTCTCCTTCCGGGTTGTCGGGCCCGCATCTGCTCGGGTCGACAGCCCGGAAGGCTGTATCTCTCTGTCCCTGACGTCCTTTTCCATCGACCCTAGCGCAGAAAGGAGCCCCGGATGACCAGCAAGATCCGTATCGGCATCATCGGCGTCGGCCTGATCGGCAAAGCCCATCTCCGCCGCTATCAACAGATTCCCGATGTCGAGATCGTCGCGCTTGCCGATATCGACGTGCCCGAAGGTCAACGCGTTGCCGAGACCTTCAACATCCCCAAGGTCTACACGAACGGCTACACTATGCTCAAGAACGAGCACCTCGATGCCGTCGACATCTGTCTTCACAACAATCTCCATATGGCAGGCACCCTAGCGGCCCTCCGCGCCGGCTGTCATGTTTACTGCGAGAAGCCGATGGCGGGCACCTATGTGGATGCCCTCACGATGCTCAACACCGCTCGCGAGCTCGACCTCCATCTCTCCATCCAGATTGCCAACCTCTTCGCCCCTGAGACCAAGGCCGCCAAGGCCCTCATCGACGCGGGCCGCCTCGGCAGGATCTACCACGCCCGATCCGCAGGGCATCGCCGCCGGGGGCGCCCCTTTGTCGATGGCTACGGGCGCAAGGAGTTCGTGGACAAATCCATTGCCGCCGGTGGGGCCTTCTTCGATATGGGCGTCTATCATATCGCGACCATCCTCTACCTCCTCGGCAACCCGAAGGTGGAGCGGATCACCGGAAAGACCTATCAGGAGACGGCCATTGACCCACGCCGCCGCGAGATGAGCAACTACAGTGTCGAGGAACTGGGTATGGGCTTCGCTCGCCTCGAGAACAACATTGGTTTTGATATCATCGAGGCGTGGGCGATCCATCTTGATACCCTGGGAAGTTCCTACGTCGTCGGATCCGAGGGCGGCGTCAAGCTCGATCCCTTCGGCTTTTTCCGCAACGATGGCGATCTCGCCCTCGATGCCACCGGCGACCTGGATCAGTTCAGCTACCGTCTCCACAACGTCCACGATCAGGGGGACGTCTACGACAGCCCACAGCACCACTGGATTGCCGCCCTGCAGGGACGGGTTGACCTGCTGCCCACCGCCGAGATCGCCTTGAACACGATGCTGATCTCAGAGGGTATCTACCTCTCCGAGAAGCTTGGGCGAGAGGTGACCGCTGACGAGGTCCGGGAACTCTCGACGTCTGCAGCTATCGATATCTAGCGTGACATCCAGGGCTTTGAGCTCACAGAAGCGCTCAAAGCCCCATATTTCCCAACTGGGACCATCGCGATCCCCCTCCCGACCTAACGACTGATCGGAAATCTCGGAAGGGTCCGGATCTGAAAGGCGCATAGCTATGCAGACACCACTCCGCATCGTCATGGTCGCCTCTGAAGCCGTTCCGTTCGTCAAGACCGGCGGCCTCGCCGACGTGGTCGGCGCGCTACCCCAAGCCTTGAGCGCCCTCGGTCACGACGTTCGCGTCGTCCTGCCGAAGTACGGCGTCATAGATACGCCGGCCCATCCCCTACGTCCTCTCATCCAACCTCTCGGCGTCTGGATGGGTGACACGGAGGAATGGTGCGCCGTCTACACAACCGAGACCCAAGGCGACGTGCCTATCTACCTGATCGAATCGGACAAGTACTTCGCACGCCCCGGCCTCTATCATGACGACGCCCTCAATGACTACCTCGACAACCCCCGCCGCTTCGCCTTCCTTACCCGCGCGGCGCTCCAACTCTGCCGCGATCTGCCCTTTGCTCCCCATATCATCCACGCGCACGACTGGCAGACCGCCCTCGCTCCCGCCTATCTCAAGATCTGGCATTGGAACGATGCCGTCCTCGGTCCCGCCGCGAGCGTCCTCACCATCCACAATATCGGCTATCAGGGCGTCTATCCCGCGGACCACTATCCCTACCTCGGCCTTCAGTGGGGCAACTTCACCTCGGGCAAACTCGAAGACCACGGTCGGATCAACTTCCTCAAGGGGGGGATTCACTACGCTGACCTGGTCACCACCGTCAGTCCGACCTACGCGCAGGAGACGCGCACGCCCGAGTACGCTCATGGGCTTGCTCCCTACCTCAATGACCGGCGCGACGATTACCTCGGCATCTTGAACGGTGTCGACTACAGCGCCTGGGATCCGGAGACCGACCCGCTCATCCCCGCCACCTACACCCGTCGCGATCTCCGCGGCAAGGCCATATGCAAGGAGGCTCTCCAGCGCCGCCTCGGCCTCGACGTCGACCCGACTCTGCCGATTGTCGGCGTCGTCAGCCGCTTCGCTCACCAGAAGGGTCTCGACGTCCTCGCTGCCGCCATCGAGCCTGTCCTGGCTGATATGGTGGTTCAGTTCGCCATCCTGGGCTCCGGAGATCCTGATCTTGAGACTTTCTACGCCCGGCTGGCTCAACGGTATCCCGGTCGTGTCGGCGTGCACATCGGCTATGACAATGGGCTCGCCCACTGGATCGAGGCCGGCGCCGACTTCTTTGCCATGCCCTCACGCTATGAGCCCTGCGGCCTCAACCAGATCTACTCCCTGCGCTACGGCACCCTGCCCATCGTCAGGAACACGGGTGGCCTGGCCGACACCGTCACCCAATACGATGAGCGCACCGGCAGCGGCACCGGGTTCAAGTTCGATGCCCTGGCACCGCAGGCCGTCCACGGTACCATCGGATGGGCCGTCAGCACCTGGTATGACCGCCCTCACCACATCGCCAAGATGCGCCGCAAGGCCATGACCCTAGACTTCTCGTGGCAGAAGAGCGCTCACGCCTACGTCGAGGCCTACACCCAAGCCATCACCAACAAGCAGAGGTCGGCGTGACGTGCGGTCGTTTTGCTTTGACGCGCTGCCCATGTCTGATCATAAGTGACTTACCGAAAGGACCTTCACGATGAGACTCGGAGCCCCTATCCACGCTGAGCCCCTCACGCCGGCGTCCTGGATCGCCGCCCTGCAAGCTCAGGGCTACACAGCAGCCTATTGCCCCATCTCCGCCGATGCCGACGAGGCCACCCGTCGCGCCTACGTCGCGGCGGCGCGCGATGCGGACATCATCATCGCCGAGGTCGGCGCATGGAGTAACCCGCTCAGTGCCGATCCCGACGAGCGCCGGGCGGCCATTGCCACCTGCCAGACTCAGCTCGCCCTCGCCGACGACATCGGCGCCCGCTGCTGCGTCAACATCGCCGGATCCTGCGGTCAACCTTGGGACGGACCTCACCCCGACAACCTCACGCCTGCCACCTTCGACCGCATCGTCGACACCGTGCGCACGATCCTCCGCGCCGTCAACCCTTCTCGCACCTTCTACAGCCTCGAGCCGATGCCCTGGATGTATCCCCACACCGCCGACAGCTACCTCGCCCTGCTCCAGGCCATCGACCATCCTCACTTCGGCGTGCACATCGACATGGTCAACGTCATCAACAGCCCCGAGCGTTACTTTGACAACGCCGCCTTGATCCGCGAATGGTTCGCCAAGCTCGGCCCCCACATCCGCAGCTGTCACGCCAAAGACACCCGACTCGACGTACGCCTCACCACCCACCTCGACGAGGTCCGTCCCGGCGAGGGCAACCTCGACTACGCCACCCTCCTGACCGAACTCGCCGCACTCGACCCCGATACGCCGCTGATGGTGGAGCATCTCGCCACCGATGAGGACTATCGGCTCGCCGCCGCGCACATCCGCAACGTCGCTGCGGACATCGGCGTCAGCTTTGCGGGCGGGCATGCCTGAGTCCCTGTTGCTCACACCCATCCCATAAGGAGATCATGATGCGATACGGAGTCTGTGCAGATCCTCAAGCGGCACCCACGCTGGCGGCCGCCGGCTTTGACTTCATCGAGCTCCACGTTCAGAATCATCTCAAGACAGTCGAGGGCGATGACGCCTTCCAGCCGGCGCTTGCCACCATCCGGGCTGCGCCGCTCCCTGCCCCTGCCGCCAACTGCTTCCTCCCGGCCTCCCTCAAGGTCACGGGCCCGGTCATCGACGCCGCCGCACTCGAGGCCTATGCCTTGACTTCCTTCGCTCGCGCCCGGGCTGCCGGCATCCGCACGATCGTCTTCGGGTCAGGTGGCGCTCGCCGGATTCCCGACGGCTTCGACCGCGGGTCGGCTTGGAAGCAGCTCGTCTGGTTCGGAAAGCTGATCGCCCCCCTGGCTCAAGACCAAGACGTCACCGTCGTCGTGGAGCCGCTCAACCGCGCCCGGGATGAGTGCAACGTGCTCAACTCCATCGGTGAGTGCGCCCGCTACGTCAAGGCGGTGAACCATCCCAACCTTCGCCTCCTTGCCGACGCCTACCATTGGGCCCTCGACAACGACAGCTTTGGCGAACTCGTCACCAACGCCCACTTGCTGCATCACGTTCATATCGCTACCGTCCCCTCCCGCCTTCCGCCGGGGGGCGAGCCCTGTCCCGCCCTGCTGTCCTTTTTCCACGCCCTGGTTCTTGGCGGTTACGATGGCCCCGTCTCCATCGAGTCGCGCTGGGACGATCTGCCCACCCAGGCACCCGCGGCCCTCGCCGCCCTGGTCGCTCTCGTCGAGGACGCCACCCTGTGATCACATCAGGAGTCCATGATGCCCCATCTCATCCTGGCCCATGACCTAGGCACGACCGGCAACAAAGCCACGCTCTATGACGCCGAAGGTCGCCTCCTCGGCAGCGCCTTTCATCCCTACGATACCGACTATCCTCAACCCCGTTGGGCCGAACAGAACCCTCAGGATTGGTGGGACGCCATCTGCACGTCCACCCGGCGGCTCCTCGCCCGCACCAACACACCGGCCTCCGACATCGCCTGCATCACCTTCTCGGGCCAGATGATGGGCTGCGTCGCCCTCGACCGCGACGCTAGGCCCCTGCGGCCCGCCATCATCTGGGCCGACCAACGCGCCACCGACCAGACGGAGGCCCTCGGCGCGCGTATCCCCTTCGCCGACATCTACCGCATCACAGGCCACCGCCTCAGCCCTGCCTACTCAGTTGAGAAGATTCTCTGGCTACGAGATCACCAACCCGACCTCTTCCACCGTGCCTACAAGTTCACCCACGCCAAGGATGCCATCGTGGCAAGACTCACCGGCGCCTTCGTAACCGATCCCTCCGACGCCTCCGGTATGAACCTCTATGATCTCTCGACGGGTTATTGGTCACCCGAGATCCTCGAGGCCACCGATCTCGATCCGGCCCAACTGCCCGAGATTCGCCCCTCCGCCTCGGTGGTCGGCACCGTCCTGCCGGGCGTCGCGGCGGAAGCCGGTGTGCCGGCGGGCACACCCGTCGTGATCGGCGGCGGCGACGGCGCCTGTGCCGCCGCCGGCGCCGGCGTCGTCGCTCCGGGCTCGGCCTACAATTACATCGGCGCCTCCTCGTGGATCGCCCTCGCCACGCCCGCACCTATCTTCGACCCTGACTACACCACCTTCACCTTCGCCCACATTCTCCCCGATCTCTTCATGCCCGACGGCACGATGCAGACCGCCGGCGCTGCCTACCAATGGACCCGCGACCAGCTCTGTCCCCAGGCGATCACCGCCGCAGCGACGCTCGACCTGAACCCCTATGATCTCCTCAACGCCCAGGCCGCCCAATCGCCTCCTGGCGCCAACGGCCTGCTCTTCCTCCCCTATCTCCTTGGCGAGCGCAGCCCCCACTGGGATCCCTTGGCCCGCGGTGCCTTTATCGGTCTGACCATCCGGCACACGCGCGCCGACCTCATTCGGGCCGTTCTCGAGGGCGTCGCCCTGAACCTACGCCTCATCCTGCAGGCCTTTCAGGCCCAGGGGGCCCAGCCGGATGCGATTCGCCTGATCGGCGGCGGCGCCCGCAGCCCGCTGTGGAACCAGATCCTCGCCGATATCTACCAGCTGCCCGTCCACCGCCTCTCCCTTCTCCAGGAGGCCACCTCGATGGGCGCTGCCCTTGCCGGTGGCCTGGCCCTCGGCCTCTATCCCGATGCCTCCGTGGCCCTAGCTATGAACCCCATCGCTGCCACACTCGAGCCTAACGCGAAGACTCACGCGCTCTACACCGAGCTCACGAGCCTCTTCGTCGCCACCTATCGGGCCCTAGCCCCCCTCTATCCACGGCTCGCCGACCTCCCGTCGACGTAAAACGGGGTGCTACCCATCCCGGGATGACGCTATCCAAGAGGAGCATCGATCATGTCGAATCATATACAACCCGGCTTCGAGGCCGAACTCCGCATCCCCACCGGTCCGGTGATCGCCGTCCTGCTCGTCGCGGGCATCCTCCCCTACTTCATCGCCGAGCTCACCTCGAGCCAATGGGCGATCGTCAACCGCGCTATGAGCCTCAGCCTCGCGATCCTTCCTCTGGGCCTCGCCGCCTGGCTGATCACGGCCTGGCGTCCCAGCCTGGGCCGCTGGTTCCTTCTGGGCGCCTTACCTACAGCGATCTATGCCGCCTCCCTGATCCTGGATCTCCCGCAGGTCCTTATCCTCGCTGCGCTGCCCGTCGCCCTCGCGACGCCCCTCATCCGCTTCTCGGCCTCTATCCTCGTTGCCGTGTTGCAGACCGCCACCCTCCTCCTCGTTCCCCGCCTACAACCAACCCTCGCCGACGCGCCGACCCTCAGTCTGGCCATCCTTGCCACCTGGGCTGCACTCGGCACCACCTACGGCACCCATCGTCCCGTCCATCAACTCATCGACTGGGTGGAGGACTACTTCCATCGCGGACAGCACTTTCTTGAGGAGGCGCGCGACCATCAGGCCCAGCTCGAACAGACCCTGGAGGCCTTCGCTACCGCCAACCGGCAGCTCGCCCTCGCCAATCAACGTACCACCGCGCTGCGCGAGATCGCCGAGGAAGCCCAACGTGCCAAAACGACCTTCGTCGCCAACGTCAGCCACGAGTTTCGCACCCCGCTCAACATGATCATCGGCCTGGTCGACCTGATGGTCGAGTCGCCCGAGATCTATGCCGTCGTCCTGCCCCCGGACATGCGTCAGGACCTGCAGGTGATCCATCGCAACTGCGAGCACCTGTCCCATATGATCGACGATGTCCTGGATCTCACCCGCATCGAGTCCGGTCGCTTGGCCCTTCACCGCGAGCGGGTGGCCCTCGGCAACGTCATCGACGCCAGCGTCGCTGCCGTCCGCCCTCTACTCGACAAAAAACAAGTCGCCGCGCACGTTCAGGTGCCCGGCGACCTTCCCGACGTCTACTGCGATCGAACTCGTGTTCAGCAGGTTATCCTCAACCTCGTCAGTAACGCTGCGCGCTTCACCGATCATGGCCATATCAGGATTGAGGTCCATCATCAGGACGGGCAGGTTCGCATCAGCGTCCAGGACACCGGCGCCGGCATTGCCCCTGAGGACGCCGAGACGATCTTCGAACCCTTCGACCAGGGCCGCCTCTGGCACGGTCGCGGCGGCAGCGGTCTCGGTCTGTCCATCTCCCGTCGTTTCGTCGAACTCCACGGCGGGCGTATGTGGCTCGAGAGCCAGCTGGGCGTCGGCACAACTTTCTACTTCACACTACCGATCTCCCCGCCCATCGCGCCGCTTGCGCGTCCCGGTCACACCATTGTGCCCGACTGGGTCTGGCGTGAACCGGCTGTCCAGGCTTCCCGCGCCTCCTACTCCGATCGTCTTACCCTTCCCCGCCTCATCCTCTGCGACACCACGGGAGATCTGCATGCCTGGTTCGCGCGACACGCGGACACCTTCGAATGCCTCCATACTCACGACATCTCGCAGGTCGCCGATGCCCTCGCACACGCTCCTGCCCATGCGATTCTCATCAACACGACGGACCTCGACAACCTCTGGCCCCGGATGCGCGAGCTTCAATCCCTCGCTCCCGACACGCCCATCATGGGTTGTGCCGTCCCACGTACGCTCGAGCGCGCTGCCGACGCCGGTGCCCTCGGCTATCTCGTCAAACCTGTCACGCGCGCCAGCCTCACCGCTGCGCTCGACCTCACGCCGGCACCACCCCGCCACATTCTCATCGTCGATGACGATCCCGACGTCCTGCAGCTCTTCACCCGTATGCTGCAGCTCCACGATCCGACCCTCGACATCGCCACCGCCGGCAGCACCGAGGCCGCCCTCCGCCACCTGCGCACACAGCCCATTGACCTGATGCTGCTCGATGTCATTATGCCCGGCACCGATGGCTGGGGACTCCTCACCACCCTGAGCACGGATCCTACGTTGCCGACCGTCCCCACCCTGCTCGTCTCCGCCCAGGACCCGGCGGATCGCCCGCCCCTGAGCCCCCTCATCGCGGCGACCATCGGGGAGGGCCTCCCGCTAAGCCGTCTCCTGCGCTGCACGGAAGAGCTCTCTACCCTCCTTCTTGAGCCCGAAGGAGCGCCTGATCTAGTGCCTGGATGAACTCGCGGGGCCGGACGGGCTTGGCCAGGAACCCGGACGCGCCTAACGACAGGGCCAGCTCCTCCTCCCGTACGACCGTACAGATCACCACCGGGATCGACCGCGTGGTCGGGTCTTCGTGCAGGTGCATCAGCACTTGCCAGCCATCCACGTCCGGAAGCATCACGTCCAGCACGATCACATCCGGTTGGATCGCCCGCACCGCTTCCAATACCCCTTCTCCGGCACCTAGGTGCACCAGCTGGTAGCGCGTCCCCACCGTACAGCGGCGGTAGAAGTGGCCCATATCCGCATTATCGTCAACCGCGAGCACCGTAAGCCGCTGTGCCGCCGACGGCATTCGGATCGTCACAAAGACAGCGCCCTCCTCCACCGAGACCTCGACCCCCACGCCCGTCGGGGTCAGCACGTCGCCCACCAGCGCCCGCCGCAGATCCGCATCATCCGCTCGGGTCTCCACCGCACCGGCAATGGTGATGCGCACCTCACCATTCTCCAACCCCGCGAAGACCGTCA
>Ga0334892_1003326_pt1 | contig 10561 bp, 8 predicted proteins | sample GraSluR3_MG_4_FD_207213 | JGI IMG/M metagenome (GOLD analysis project Ga0334892, IMG submission 207213) | Sludge microbial communities from methane-producing bioreactor in Wageningen University, Netherlands - Granular Sludge_15_04-R3 | ecosystem: Engineered > Bioreactor > Anaerobic > Unclassified... | reverse complement strand
CTTTTTCTTGAGACTGCCTGTTACTGCTAGTACTGCTCCAACTACAACTGCTGCGAGTAATATGTATATAAATTGCCCCATCTTAAGCAACCCTCCATTGATGTTTGGATTCATTATAACACAGGCGTGGCGGTAGTTGCATGAATAATTATGTAGGAAAAGAGGGGTATAGGTGGAGAGAGCGGTGGCAAGGCCGGTGTTATTGGAACAATTATCATAATTCATATTAAACCCACAGTTAATAGAGGAAATTTACATGCTTTAGCGAATAATAATAATTAGTGTAAAATCCTGGTTTCAAGGTATATTATTTTATAATAAGGGAGATGTTGTCTATGACATCTGATAACAACTCTCGTGCCCCTGTTTTCAATCGTGCTCATTATGCCCGCATATACCATATCCATCAACTCCTAAGTACAAACCGCTATCCCAGGATATCCAAAATTGCAGAAGAATTTGAAGTAAGCAAAAGAACCGTTGAACGCGATATTGAGCATATGCGTGACCGATTAGGCGCTCCTATCTGTTATTGCCGTTCAAAGAGAGGTTATTATTATGAGAAAGAAGGATTTCAGCTACCACCCCTAAATATCACTGAAGAGGAACTCATTACACTATTCCTGGGACAAAGATTACTGTCACAGTTTTTAGGCACCCCGTTTGAGAAAACCATACTGAATGCGTTGGAAAAGATACTCGTAGCGATACCGGAAAACGAATTAGTCAATTTGTACTCAATAGACGATATTGTATCCTTTGACGTTAAGCCTTTGAGAGGCGATGAAGAAAGGGTGGTACAAAACTATATCAGGCTAGCTGCTGCAATAGGGGATAAGACAAAAGTGTGGCTGAAATATTATAGTGCAAGCAGCGATAAGGTAAATGAACGGTATGTAGACCCATATCACCTCAGGTATTACCAAGGGGCATGGTATCTGATTGGATACTGTAATTTGAGAAAAGCAATAAGAATATTTGCTTTGGACAGAATACTTGACTTGAAGAATACAGAGGATTCCTTTGAGTTGATGGGAGACTTTGTTCTAGAGGATTATTTATCCAGTGCTTTAGGTATAGAGACCGGGAAAGAAACTCAAGAAGTATGTATTTGGTTCGACCGGCATCAGGCACGGTGGGTTCGCGAGAGACGGTGGCACCATACGCAAAGAATTGAGCCCCAGGCTGACGGCTCAATCATCCTGCGCATTACAGTAGCGGGATTGGGCGAAGTAAAACGCTGGGTCCTTGGCTTTGGCAGGCATGCGGAAGTGTTGTGCCCGGAGAAGTTGAGGGAGGAGCTTGTGAAGGAAGCGAAAGGAATGCTGGATATATATACAGGATAGCACAGAATATATGTTCCCGACCTTATTTGTCGGTAGTGGGGGTATATAATTATTAATGGGATAAGTTTATTTAAACAAGGCTATGACAATAGATTAATCTAGAGAACTCAGATGAGAATACTACAGCTACAATAATGCTTATATCAGCAGACGCATCGGTCTACTAAAGGGTAGAATAACCACATTTTCGACAGGTTATCGTGTTATCCTATTTGTAGTTATTAGTATGTTTATCAAGATAGTATTACCCATATTTTATAGTGCCATTTGTACAAAAATTAAGTAGTTAAATAGTGTTTATTCGGCGGGGAAGGGATGAAAATTGGAGTTAGGCTTATAGAGAAGGAGGGATTACCATCGAGAACAAGCCTTCTAAAGAAAACCTGGAAACTAAAGTCGAGTTTATTGCACACCGGCGTGAAAAAGATAAAAAAAATCAAAGCCTATGGGAACACCTACAGGGATCTTCTCAGTTGGCAGGCGAGTTTGCCTCAAAAATCGGGCTGGGAAAACATGGAGAACTACTCGGACTATTGCATGATCTAGGTAAAGCAACTCAAGAATTTTACCAATATATAGGATCAGCAGTTGGTTTAATTGACTCGGATGAAGATGACTACATAGATGCTACGGGAAAAAAGGGAAAGATTGACCATTCGACTGCGGGTGCTCAAGTTGTATATAGTAATTTTTCTGATAAAGGTCATGCTGGTCTGATAGCGTCACAGATTCTATCTATAGCAATCGCTTCACACCATTCTGGGTTAATAGATACTCTAGCTACGGATGGCGTAGACAATTTTACACGACGGATTAATAAATCGGATGAAAAAACAAGAACTAACGAAGCACTGTCCAATTTGAATGATGAAATAAGGTGCAAAATAGACGAGTTATTATCCGACAGTTTAATTATTAGTCAATTACGGCAAAAGTTACTGTCTTTACAGGAAAAAAATGATTCTAAAGAAACCCTTACCTTTAAGATGGGTTTATTAACGCGATTCCTTTTTAGTTGTCTTATCGATGCGGACAGGCTTAATACGGCTAATTTTGAATTTTCACAAGGAATAGAATTAAGAAATGAAGGGTCTTACATATCCTGGCTAGTGTTGATAGAGAAGCTAGATTCGTATTTAAGTAAATTTGTTTCTTTAAAAGATGAAAACATACAACGAAGAAAAGTGAATGCCATCCGTCAGGATGTTTCCAATCAGTGTTTTATGTTTTCGAGCAAACCAAAAGGTTTGTACCAACTAACGGTTCCAACTGGGGGAGGCAAAACTTTAGCAAGTCTGCGCTTTGCTTTAAACCATGCAAACAAACATAGAATGGACCGGATTTTTTATATTATTCCTTATACCTCAATTATTGATCAGAATGCAGAAACAGCGAGGGAGGTTTTTGAGGATAAAACAGGCGAAAGAAAACTTATTAATGATATTATTCTTGAACATCATTCTAATTTAACCCCAGATGAAGAAAACACAAAACATAGACTATTATCTGAAAATTGGGATACGCCGTTAATATTTACAACCATGGTTCAATTTTTAGAAGTTCTGTTTGGGCCTAGTACTAGAAGCGCTCGACGAATGCATCAGTTAGCGAATTCGGTTATCATATTTGATGAAATACAAACTTTACCTATTAAGTGTGTTCACCTTTTTAATATGGCAATACGGTTTTTAGTGCAAAGCTGTGGTTCAACAGTAGTGCTTTGTACTGCTACTCAGCCCTTGTTGAATGAGGTGAAACCTAAAGAAAGGGCGCTGCATATTACAACAGATCAACAAATGATTTCGGATGTCCATAAACTATTTAAAGAATTGAAACGAGTGGAGGTTTACGACCAAAGTAAAATTGGTGGCTGGACATACCCCGATCTTATTAAGCTTATTGATCAAGAGATAAATGAAACGGGCAGTGTCTTGGTTATAGTAAACACTAAAAAATCAGCAAGGGAACTTTTCCAACAAGTGAAGAGGCATGTGACGGCGAAGTCATTTCACCTGAGTACTCACATGTGTCCAGCCCATCGAATTGAAGTATTAAAAGACATAAGAAAGTGTTTGGGAACAAAGGTGCCGGTTATCTGTATCAGCACTCAATTAATTGAAGCAGGCGTAGATGTAGATTTCGGCTCAGTTATACGCTATCTTGCGGGACTAGACTCGATAACACAGGCTGCTGGACGTTGTAACCGAAATGGAGCCAGACCACAATCGGGGAGAGTATTTATCGTTAATCCTCAGGAAGAGAATCTTGACAGATTAATAGACATCAAAGAGGGTAGGGATATAGCTGAACGTATACTTGATGAGTATAAAGCCTACCCAGAAAAGTTTGGAGGTGATTTATTAAATCCAAAAGCCATGGAACGTTATTACCAGTATTATTTTTTTAAGCGGGCAGACATAATGAATTACCCAATCGGTAGTAATCCAGTAATCGGTAGGTCGGACAATCTCTTTGAACTTTTATCAACGAATACCAAGTCCGTTCAAGAGTTTTACAGAATAAACCAGTCTCATCCCCGATTATTACTGCGACAATCGTTTATGGCCGCGGCTAAATCTTTTGAGGTGATAGACGCACCAACACGTGGTGTGATTGTCCCTTATAAAGACGGAGCAGGTATTATTGCTGATTTGTGTGGCGCAGACAATTTAGAGAAACAGTATAAATTACTAAAAAGGGCGCAGATATATTCAATTAACATTTTTCCTAATATGTTTGATAGGCTTTTCATGAAAAGGATTATCCATGAAGTGCAAAAAGATGCCGGTATTTTTTATCTCGATAGGCAGTATTACAGCGATGATTCTGGTATGAGTGCATCTGCTGTTAGTGAAATGGAAGTTTTACAGGGTTAAGGAGGTAAAGTTATGGAGAACAAAGTGAATTTTAAAGTTTACGGTAAATTTGCCCTATTTACTGATCCACTGACTAAGATTGGAGGGGAAAAATGCTCTTACCAAATACCAACCTATCAAGCGCTAAAAGGTATTTTAGAATCGGTTTATTGGAAACCCACAATTATTTGGATTATAGATAAAATGCGAGTTATGAAACCTATAAAGACACAGACAAAGAGCGTTAAGCCACTCAACTATGGTGAGAGTAAAGCACCCCATTCCCTTTCAATATACACCTATCTTTCCGATGTGGAATACCAGGTCCAGGCGCATTTTGAATGGAACATGCAGCGTGAAGATATGGCGAAGGACCGGAACGAGAACAAGCATTATTTTGTTGCTAAGCGAATGATTGAACGGGGTGGGAGAAGGGATATTTTCCTAGGAACACGCGAGTGTCAGGGCTATGTTGAATCATGCAATTTTGATAAAGGCAAGGGTTTTTACGATAATTATGGAGAGTTGTCGTTTGATTTGATGTTCCATGGGTTCGATTATCCTGATGAGTTAGGTAGGAATGAACTTCATGCAAGGTTTTGGAAGCCGAAGATGGTCAATGGTACTATTGAGTTTATCCGTCCGGAAGATTGCAGAATTAATAAATTCGTCAAAAAAATGTTACCGAACCCTCCTGTATCTTCTGGTTTAGAGGAGGAGGGTCTTTTGGTAGGGTGTACCGCGGAGGAGGTTAAGTAATGAGTTGGATACAAAAGCTTTATGAGACTTATAACAATTGTCAATCGATGATTGGGAAAAGTGCTGATGACAATAAAACTCCTCTACTTCCGATATTCCATACTACTCAAATAGCTCACATAGAAGTTACTATTGATCAAGAAGGCGATTTTAAACGGGCCAGAGTGGTTCCAAGGGAAAATGCAAAGACAATTATTCCATGCACAGAGGATTCAGGGGGAAGAACAAGTGGGTTAAGGCCGCATCCGCTTTGTGACAAATTACAATATATTGCAGCGGATTATCAGCAATATGGAGGGAGCAAAAAGCCATGTTTTCAACTTGACAGTTCAGAGTATGTAGATAGTAATGTGGAAAAAGAGCATTTCCAAACTGAAATGGAAGGCATAACAACATATCCATTGATTAAAGAGCTATATGACAAATATAGGAGGCCAAACGCACTCAGGTTGTTTAATGAATTAATTAAAATACCAAATATGGTGGCTCTTATTGATAGAAACGAATCAGCTGAAAGAATACAAGAGGGTTCAGCAGATACAATGACTGTTATAAAAAACAAATATAAATTAATTGATATTTTCCCGAAGACACTTCAGAAGACAATTACTTATGAATACTTATTGAAAAGATGGTGCGTATCGGAATATTCACATCTGAAGGCGGAAGCGATTCTGAAGTACGTAAAGAAAGGAACTGTTGTAAAAGATCTTATTGATAGCAAAGTGCTATCTGTCGGAGATGATGGAAAGCTCCTGAAAAAATGGCATAAGAAACATAAAAATAATGTTCCTGATATCTTCAAGTTATCATTGAACGAACAGGCTGATGCTTTTGTCCGTTGGATTGTTGAAATTCCTAATGACCCCAGAAGTGCTGTATGGCTAGATATGAGTTTATACGAGAGTTGGATTAAATATTATTTATCTACCAAAAAAAATGAGACCCTTTGTTATGTTGTTGGCACAAATCTTTTTGAGACGGATCAACATCCAGCAAAATTGCGGAATGATGCTGATAGGGCCAAACTTATCTCTGCCAATGATACAAGTGGGTATACTTTTCGTGGCCGTTTTCTTACTGCAGGACAAGCCTGTGGTGTTAGCCTAGATGTTTCTCAAAAATCCCATCTAGCACTTCGCTGGTTGATTGAAAGACAAGGCAAAGTATTTTACGAAGGGAAACGCAGAACACCAGGTTTAACAATTGTAGCATGGGCTATAACTGGAGAGCAAATTCCTGATCCTTTAGCGGATTCTTTTACAATAATGGGGTTTGATAAACTGGAAAGTGACGCAGAACCTATAGTTTCAAATGCACAAGATCTAGCTATTAGATTAAAGAAGAAAATAGCTGGTTATAGCATAAACCTTGGTGATACCACGGGAGTGGTAGTACTGGGATTGGATTCCGCTACTCCGGGCAGAATGTCCATTAAGTTTTATCGTGAACTGACTGGTTCGGGCTTTCTAGCAAGAGTAGAAAATTGGCATCAGACATGTTGCTGGATCCATAACTATCGGCCAAAGGAAATAGATGTTGCAGGTAAAAAGAAAACAATATATTTACAATTTGTCGGTGCACCTGCTCCTGGTGATATAGCAGAAGCAGTTTATGGTAGTAAAGCAGATGATAAGCTTCGTAACGCGACTGTAGAACGAATTCTCCCCTGTATTATTGATGGGCAGAAAATCCCTAGGGATTTGGTAGAAGCAGTTGTGCGACAAGCTTCTAATCGAATTGCAATGGAAAACTGGGAATGGAATAAGACGCTCAGCATTGGCTGTGCGCTTTATAGAAAATATTGTGAAAAGGAGGAATATGATATGGCCTTGGATGAAAACCGTACAACAAGGGATTATCTATACGGTAGATTATTGGCTTTAGCGGATAATCTGGAACAATGGGCTCTGAAAAAAGTTAATGAAGACCGTCCAACAACGTCTGCCAGATTAATGCAAAGATTTGCTGAACACCCTTATTCAACTTGGAGAACGATTGAATTGTCATTACAACCTTATAAAGCTAGATTAGGTGCTAAATCTTTATCAAGACAGCGTTTAATATCTGAAGTAACTGCGAAGTTTAATCTGGATGATTACACCAACGATAAGAGATTAAACGGAGAGTTTTTGCTCGGATATCATTGCCAGCGTGAAGCCCTTCGCAGTAAAGAAAAACAAGAAGAGTCAGAAGAAAGCAATTAAAAATAATGAGCTGATAGCGAACATTTATGAGTATTTTTATTTAAAAAAGGAGGTTAACCATGGAAACCTTGAAAAACAAAATTGATTTTGCGGTGATTATTAACGTTAAGAATGCTAATCCCAATGGAGACCCGTTAAATGGAAACCGACCCCGTGTTAATTATGATGGATTGGGGGAAATATCGGATGTTTGTATTAAGAGAAAAATTAGAAACCGCTTAATGGAGGCTGGGCAATCTGTTTTTGTTCAATCAGACGATAATAAGACAGACGAGCACCCGAATTTAAGGGCAAGACAGTTAGAATTTGAAAAACAGTTTAAGATAACCGGCAAAGACAATAATAGAGAGGGTTACATTAAAGCTGTATGTGAAAAATGGATTGATGTTCGCGCTTTCGGACAAGTTTTTGCGTTTGAAAAAAAAGGTGATGAACAAGGTATTTCAATAGGAATAAGAGGACCTGTTTCTATTCATCCGGCTTTTAGTATTCATCCTGTTGATCTGTCTAGTATTCAAATTACTAAAAGTACAACAAATGAAGGCGATGGTCTCAAGAAAACTTCAGATACTATGGGAATGAAACATCGTGTGGACCACGGGGTATATGTTTTTTACGGAAGCATGAACCCTCAACTTGCGAGCAAAACTGGTTTTAGCGAAGAAGACGCTGAAACAATCAAACAAGCTATTATTAAACTATTTGAAAATGATGTCTCATCTGCAAGGCCTGAAGGGAGCATGGAAGTTTATAAAGTGTATTGGTGGAAGCATAATTCTAAAAATGGACAGTATTCATCGTCCAAGGTTCATAGGTCGTTAAGAGTAACAGTAAAACCTGATGTTACTGAGCCAAAAGATATTTCGGATTATGATTTAATACTACAGGAATTACCGTCTTTAACACCTGAGATAATAAACGGGTTATAGGAGAAAACAATGTTTTACGAGGACGATGATCTTCTACTTCTCTCTGGTATTCAGCATTTTGCTTTTTGCCGTAGGCAATGGGCTTTAGCTTATATTGAACAACAATGGGAGGAAAACCTGCTTACTTTCGGGGGAAGAGATCTTCATGAGCGAGCAGATGATCCATTCTTTACAGAAGCGCGGGGAACGGTGCTTGTTACTCGTTCCCTGCCGATTGTATCTTATAAATTAGGTCTATACGGAGTGGCAGATGTAGTGGAATTCCACCGCAATGAAAATGGGGTTCGGCTAAAGGGTCGACCTGGGCGGTGGAGACCCTATCCTGTAGAATACAAGTATGGGAAACCGAAACCTGATGACCGAGATATTGTTCAGCTTTGTGCTCAAGGGATCTGTTTAGAGGAGATGTTCCGGACATCCGTCGCTAGAGGAGATATGTTTTATGGACGTATAAGAAGACGTCAGAGGATAGACTTTGATGATGAACTTAGACAACGGGTTATGGAACTTGCATTGGAGATGCATCGACTTTTTGATGAAGGGATTACTCCATTGCCTGAACACACTAAATCATGTAAAAGCTGTTCATTAGTAGAAATATGTTTACCTCATATGAGTAAACGTCGTTCTGTTCGTCGCTACTTTGATGATGCGTTGCGTGAATTGAGATAGATTAAGGAGGTGGGGTCTCCGAAATTGAGAAAACTATTAAATGTGTTATATGTCACTTCTCCAGAAGCGTACCTTGCTAAAGATGGAGAGAATGTGTTAGTTTTAGTGGGGGAAGAGACAAAGCTGCGGATACCTGTGCATAATTTGGAGGGCATTGTCTGTTTCGGTTATACAGGGGCAAGTCCGGCCTTAATGCATCTTTGCACTGAACGAAACGTTGCCCTTTCATTTCACACGGAAAGCGGAAGATTTTTGGCAAGGGTGACGGGACGGGTTAGCGGGAATGTTCTTTTACGACGTAGGCAATACCGTATAGCTGATAATCCGGAAGAAACGTTACAATTTGCAAAGGGATTTATTTTCGGGAAAATATATAATTGCAGATGTGTATTACAGCGATTTTTGCGTGTTCACGGAGACAAAGGATTTTTCCTGGATGTGCAGGATGCAGTAAAATTTCTTTCTTTACAGTTACAGAAAGTAATTAACTGCCATGATATAGATATTCTCCGGGGGATAGAAGGTGAATCTGCACGGTGTTATTATGGCGTATTTGACAACTTAATTCTAAACGATAAGGAAACTTTTCAGTTTACTGGACGAAGCAGAAGACCACCTCTTGATCCAACCAATACTCTACTTTCTTATTTATATACTCTACTGGCACATGATTGCTCTTCAGCTTTGGAGACCGTTGGTCTGGATCCTCAAGTGGGGTTCCTACATAAGGAACGCCCAGGACGCCCAAGCTTGGCCTTGGACTTAATGGAGGAGGTTAGACCTTATTTAGTGGATCGTTTAACCTTGTCTTTAATAAACAATCGTCAGGCTGATGCAAAAAGCTTTACAATAAAGGAATCCGGTGGGGTAATAATGAATGAAGAAATGCGTAAGGTAGTCATTGCCAGTTGGCAAAGAAGAAAACAGGAAGAGATAATGCATCCTTTTTTAGGAGAAAAGATTGCCATAGGATTAATCTCATATGCCCAAGCAATGCTACTTGCGCGCCATATAAGGGGAGATCTCGATGCGTACCCGCCATTCTTGATGAAATGATGGTGAATTATGATGATGGTCTTAATTACTTATGATGTTAATACAGAAGATGCCGATGGGAAAAAGCGTCTTCGGAAGGTTGCCAAACAGTGTCAAAACTACGGTCAAAGGGTTCAAAACTCGGTTTTTGAATGCCTGATTGACCCGGTTCAATTCGCGCAATTAAAGAAAAATCTGGAGCAGATCATTGAGCCTAACAAAGACAGTTTAAGGTATTACATATTAGGCAAAAAATGGCAAAAAAGGATTGAACATGTGGGGGCAAAACCAACTTATGACCCTGAAGGAGTGTTAACTATCTAGCGCAATGTATAAGCTCCCATGCTTTCCCAGGCAAGATTGCGGATATGTTTATATAAAGGCTTGTCCGGTTTTCCTTTGTTTTAAAAGTTCAAATATCGTGTAGTATTTGTAGGTCTGCGGAAATAAATCTTTGGCTCCTAGAACCATCAAGGTTTGAGCATGGTACTGTCGCCCCTCATGCGGGGGCGTGGATTGAAACCACTAGAAAAGTGTGGAAGCTTAACAAATCCAACGTCGCCCCTCATGCGGGGGCGTGGATTGAAACATCGAAGGCGAAGCCGTCCTCCATTGTCCGGTTGAGTCGCCCCTCATGCGGGGGCGTGGATTGAAACATGATATCAAAAGAGGGAAAACATGGGCTTGGATGTCGCCCCTCATGCGGGGGCGTGGATTGAAACACCATTAGCGCTGTCGTCTACACTGAATACAAACGT
>Ga0334892_1003319_pt1 | contig 10570 bp, 8 predicted proteins | sample GraSluR3_MG_4_FD_207213 | JGI IMG/M metagenome (GOLD analysis project Ga0334892, IMG submission 207213) | Sludge microbial communities from methane-producing bioreactor in Wageningen University, Netherlands - Granular Sludge_15_04-R3 | ecosystem: Engineered > Bioreactor > Anaerobic > Unclassified... | reverse complement strand
GATACTTCATCGAGCGTCAGCACAACGGGCAGCCGCTTTGGCCGACGGGCGCGAACGACGCCCTCGATTCGGTCGAGCGGTTGCTCCAGGACGTGCTCGTAAAGGAACAGGATTGCCGACAAAGCCCGATTCTGGGTCGATGCCGCAACATGTTCCTTGACGGCCAGGCTTGTCAGGAATCCATTGACATCGCCTTCGGCAAGTTGGCGGGGATGCCGGTGTTGGTGGAACTCGATGTACCGGCGCATCCAGTGAACGTAGGCTTCTTCCGTACGGCGGCTGTAGTGCCGCACGCGCAGAAACTCGACGATGCGATCATCAAGCCTCGGCGCGGGCTTGTCGGGAAACAAGCCCAAGGGCGGACGGCGTTGTTGAATGGTTGGGGTCATGGCCGCAGTCCAGACACAATGCTTCAGCCTACACCATTTTCCTGGTTCGTAGGCGACGCTGCAAGCGGCACGCGAGCAAGGCGGTAAGTTACTGTGGCAAAACGAGTTACGGCTGCCTAGTTGGCCCCAGCCAAAAAATACTCGGGTCCGCTTTACGAATCCGGCTCCCGGTCGGAAATAACAGAGAGGGCGGGCATCGTGCTCGCCCGCACGGTTCTTTGGCGCGAGGAGAAACGCGAATGGGAGTTGGATTGACCTTCGAGGAGTACGTTGACCTGCGGCTGCGGCCTCTGGCCGGGGCGGACCCCGTCTTCAGTGAGGCCGCCGAGAGGGAGCGGGAGCAGATGTTCCCGATGAACACGGCCGCGGCGTGGGGCCACCTCCGTTCGAGGGGATACGATTGCCGGCCGCAGATGCTCGATCTGCTGGTCGAGAACGGCGTCGTGAAACTCGCGAATCCGAACGCCTGGACGCAGGCGGACGTCGACGCCGCGCCTGAGCACTTCGAGGATTGCTGAATCCTGACGCCCCACAGCCCCCAAGGCACGTTGGAAACGTGCCCCACGGGATGCGTGCCGGCGTTCAGCCGGCGACTTCCTTGGGCTTGATGAACATCACCTCGGCCGGCGTGACCCATCCCGACCGCAGGTCGACCCGGAACCAGCCTTCGCCGTTCTTCTCGTGGAAGCGGCATGGCGAGCGCCTGCCGAACTCCTTGAGATCGTACTGTGCCCAGGTCTTGCCCAGATCGAGGGAGACGATGATCCCCGTGGCCAGGGGCGACGCGGGCGCGCAGTGCGAGGCCAGGATCACGCCGTCCTGGATGATCATGTTGCCCGACTCGACCTCGGGGTTGAACAGGCGCGTGTGCGCCTCGGGGTTGGCGATATCGGCGGGATCGCACCGGAACACACCCCGGTCGTAGGGCTTGGGGCCGTTCGAGTCGCTGATCCAGTAGACCTTCCCGTCGACGAAGTTGATGCCGCCGGCCTTGTACCGCGAGTTCAAGTGATCCGACACGATGACTTTCCAGTGCCAGGCGTCCTTTTTCGCGTCGTAGGTGCCTCGCAGCCAGTGGCACTCGAACCCCTCGGGCCGATCGCCGTCGCCCGTGCAGGCGTAGAACGCATCCTCGGCCGGGTTGTACGCCACGCAGTGCACGTGGCGGCAGATGACCGGGTTGTCGGGGTTGCCCAGGAGCTTGCCCTTCGAGCCGCCGCCCTCCGATCCGTTGTCGCGAAAATAGGGGTTCTGGCCGAAGGCATAGGCGATCTTCACGGTCTCTCCGGCGTCGGTCGAGTAGTAGATGTTGACCGGAGCCGCCCCGCCGATGACGTTGCAGTAGTTTCCCCACACGAGCATCTCGGTGCCGTTCACGTCCCAGGTGTTGACTCCCGTGAGGCTGTGGAAGTACCACCCGGGCCGATCGGGGTTTTCGGGCGTATGCCGCACGTAGTCGGCCCCGTCGGCGTCCTTCACGGTGATCTCGCGGTACGACTTCAGGTTGTCGGTGCTGAGGTAGAGCCTCGCCAGCGCGCTGAACAGCACGTTGCCGTTCCCGAGGATGCAACTGAACACGATGTGGCGCGCGTCGGCGAACGCGGCGCGGTGCGGCCAGGTGCGCCCGTTGTCTTCCGACAGGAGAACGGTCCCGTCCGCGAAGCCGAACGCTTTGTTGCCGCGCTGCGAGTCGACGTACGGCCCGGGAGGCTGGGGGCGATACCAGAAGTGATCGGTCGAGCCGATGCCCGGCGGGACCTCGCTTGCGTCGGCGCCGAGACCGCGCCCGCCGGTGGTCAATACCGCGCCCGCGGTCGCCGCCGTGGCCCCTAGAAATCGTCGGCGAGTCACTGGTTGCCGTGGTTTCATCGTGTCGTGCCTTTCGTGTTGAAACGGGAAGGTCGCTTGCCGGTCTTCTGCCGCGATCACTGCTGCCAAATCGCGTCGATCAGCTCGACGGTGCGGTCGACGAGGACTTGCCCGCCCTCGGGGCCGACGAGACTGCTGTGGACGATCGCGCTGTAGTGCCCGCCCCGGACGGCCCTTTCGGTGGGAAGATACGTGCCCGGCCCGACCAACTGGACGACGAACGTCGCGACCGCCTTGCTCCGCGCCTTGATGCGAATGCCGTAGTCGGTGAACAGCTCGAACTGGTTCGTGCACACAACGGCGTCGCCGATCCGCACCACGTGCAGCTCCATGTCGAGCATCGGCTGCGGGTCGGTCTTCTGCCTCTCGAAGCGACGGACCGTCTCTTCGTACCACTTCATGCGGCGGTACACGCGGTCGGCGGCCTTGGGGTCCTCTTCGATCTGGGCGGCCGCCTGCTCGACGGCCGCCTTTGCCTCGGCGTATTCCGCCTCGGTGACCAGGCGCATGGGAAGCCGGACGGTTTCGACCCGGTGCACCAGCGGCACGTCGGCGTGCCGGTCGTCCTTGACCGCCTCGTACGCTTCGTCGACGGCGAGTACGACGCGCCGCGCGATCTCCTCGAGCCGGCTGAGCCCGCGGAGATTGCGCATGCGCTCTTCGGCCGCCTTGCGGTACATCAGATGGGGCGACTGGTCGCCGGCGGCCCCGGTCAAGCCGAGCACGCACACCCGCTCGCCGTACCGCGCGCGCAGGGCCTCGCGCACGGGATGCCAGAAGTCGGCGTTGATGAACCTCCTGCTTTCGACCTCCTGGGCGGGGCACGACACGTTGACCGCCATGGCGATCGGCTCGCCGGCCGCGTTCCAGGCGAACAGGACGGGCACGTCGTGGTCTTCGTAGCCTTCGAGGCCGCGGAACTCGGGCACGTTGGTCGGGCCGTACATGCGGGCCGAGCCGTCGGCGTAGACGGCGCGGCGATTGTACGCCACCACGGCATGGCCCAGACCCCACGAAACGCTGCCCGGAGCGCGGCCTTCCCACGCCCCGGCCACCGCGTGGGCCACGCGCTCGGCAAAGAAGGCCCGGTAACGCTCGACCGTCATCACCCCCTCGGCCGGAAGCACCCACACTCCCAACCGCAGTTCCGGGGCCGTGTGCGTGTGGGTGCCCGCCAGAAAGATCTTCGCCGTGTCGAGATCGGGCACCCGTTTCCTGACTTCCTGCCGCACAAGCTCGAGCACGTCGTCGGGCACTCCGATCACGTCGCACGAGACCACGATCGCCAGATCGACCGATTGGCCGCCCTCGCGCGACTCCAGAGCGAGCGCGTTTGCCGTGACGGGCGTCTCGACGCCCTGCGAGATTCGCAGGCCGAACTGCCCGCAAAGGGCCACCGGCTCGTCGGGCGTAATGTCGACGCTCGCCGTGCCGATGAGCAGTTCGGCGCCGAGCGCCTGCGCCGAGAGCGCCAGCAGGCCGAGTACGAGAAAGGTTGGCTTCCAGAGTTGCGTGAACATCGGGTTTTTCTCCTTGTTTCTGGCCGAAAACGCTGCTTACCGAAGGGCCGGCGCGGTCGCGGAATCGCCGCCCGGCACGGCAACCCGTTGGTCGTCCTCCGGATGGCAGCACGGGATTCCGCCCACGCGACATCCGCCACGGCACAGGTCGCGGTAGCGGCACCCTCGACATTGTGCACTCTGGGAGGCCGCTCGGAAAGCCCGAAACGCGTCGGCGTGAACCCATGCCTCGCGGGTCAGCAGTTCCAGCCCGCCCAAGGGCTCGGGCCAGAACGAGCAGGGCTTGACCATGCCGTCGACCGTGACGGCCAGGTAGGCGCCGGCTCCCTGGCAGCCGTTGACGTCGAACCGCTCGAGGTCGCGCTTCCTGGGACGATCGACCGCAAGGGCAGGGAAGAACGAACAGTCGAGCATGGGAAGGACGCCCGACGAGCGCGCGAGCCGCCGAAGGATCGGCAGGAGCCCCCGTTCCTGCTCCCGCGAAAGCACCATCGCGCCGCATGTCCGATTGTTCTCGGTGAGCTTGAACTTGAGGAACAGCAGGCGCGACACCTTGTGGCGGGCACACCACTTCGCGATGCGCGGCAGGTCGTCGTAGGTTCGCGTCGAAACGAGGACGTTCATTCCGGGAACGATGCCGGCACGGAGAGAAACATGATAAACGGCATGAAGCCGGCCCCGCCCGAAAAGTTGGCGAGCGGCCCGGGGCGCAGGCGCAACGTCCTTCCGCGGAGTGGGCGAAATCGCATGTCGATTCCCTCCGGTCGTTCCTCACGGCGTGCAGCGCGGCCGGGCTGCCGGCGGGGCACGTCCCGAACGCGGCCCGATTGCCGACCGCCTGGATACGTGTCATATTGTCCGACGGGCGTTGCCCGGTGCAAGGGGCTGCCTTCGGAATCCGCGAGATTGTATCGGCCCGAGGACGAGAATCTCCGGACGGGTTACTTGGGGCGCATCGCGTGGGGCACGTTTCCAACGTGCCTTTGGATTGTCGGCACGTTCGAAACGTGCCCCACGTTCGAAACGACGCCGACCGTGATCGAGGCAGGCAGAATGCGAGAATCGCACGAGGACGAAACGGCGGCCGAGAAGACGGCGCGCTGCTACGGCCTTTGGGACAGCCCGCTCTCGCCCCGCAGCCTGGCCGCGTGGACGCGCCTCGAGGCGGCCCGGTGGGACTCCGACGGACGCACCCTGGTGTGGCTCGAAGACCGCTCGGGACAGGGCGTGCTCGTCGCGCAGCGATCGGCGGTGGAAGCTCCCGTCGACTTGACCTGCGACCCCGGCGTGCGGGCCGAGGTGAGCTACGGCGGCGGCGATTTCGCGGTCCACCGGGGGCACGTCTACTTCGTGGCCCACAACGACGGCCGCGTCTTCCGCCAGCCGCTCCGCGGCGGGCAGGTCAGGGCGATCACCCCCAAGTTCGGCAAGGCCGCCTCGCCGGCCGTTTCGCCCGACGGGCGGTGGGTCGCCTACGTCCATCAAGACAACGACGCGATCGACCGGCTTGCCGTGGTCGACGCCGAAGGGCGCGCCTGGTCGCGCATCCTCACCGAGGGGCACGACTTCTACATGCAGCCCCGCTGGAGCCCCGACGGAAAACGTTTCACCTGGATCGCCTGGGATCACCCCAACATGCCCTGGGACGGCACCGTCCTGTACGCGGCCTCGGTGGCGGGTGACCGGTTTCCGAAGCTCGTCGACGTGCGGAAGATCGCCGGCGGACCCGAGACGGCCGTCTTTCAGCCCGAGTTCACGCCCGACGGACGCCGCGTGCTCTTCGTCTCCGACGAAACCGGCTGGGGGCGGATCGGCCTATGCGACCTCGACACCGCCGAGCGCCGGTGGCTGACGCCCGAGGGCCTCGAATACGGCCTGCCCGCCTGGCTCCAGGACATGCGAACCTACGGGCTCGCCCCCGACGGCCGGCAACTGCTGGCCGCCTGCAACGAGGGCGGATTTCAGCGGATCGAGCGGATCGACCTCGAAACGGCCGAGCGCGCGCCGGTGGCCGAGCTTTCCGACTATACCGAAGTCTCGCAGGTCGCCGTGGCGCCGGCCGGCCGGCGCGTGGCGTTCGTGGGCAGCGGTCCGGCGATTCCGCCGCGCGTCGTCGACCACGATCTCCAGAGCGGGCGCACGCGCGTCGTGGCCCGATCGCGGAGCGAAACGGTCCCGGCCGCGGCCCTGGCCCGGTGCGAGGCCCTTACCTGGGAGACCGACGGCGGCCAACGGGCCCACGGGCTGTACTATGCCCCGGCCAGCGCCCGCTTTCGCGGCACGGGCAAACCGCCCCTGGTCGTCCTGGTGCACGGCGGGCCCACCTCGCAGGCCCGGGCCGGCTGGAATGCCGACGCCCAGTTTCTCGCCACGCGGGGCTATGCCGTGCTCGTGGTCAACTATCGGGGCAGCACCGGCTACGGGCGCGAGTACATGCTCAAGCTCCGCGGCCGTTGGGGCGAGTGCGACGTCGACGACTGCATCTCCGGCGCCCGGCACCTGGCCGAGTCGGGCAAGGCCGATCCCGGGCGGACCGTGATCATGGGCGGAAGCGCCGGGGGCTTTACCGTGCTCGAGGCCATGGTCCGCCGGCCCGACGCCTTTGCCGCCGGAATCTGCCTGTACGGCGTGGCCGACCAGTTCCACCTGGCCGCCGAGACCCACAAGTTCGAGAGCCGCTACCTCGATACGCTGCTCGGCCCCCTGCCCGAGGCCGCCCCGATCTATCGCGATCGGTCTCCCGTGTTGCGTGCCGGGCGCATACGCCGTCCCTTGGCGGTCTTCCAGGGCGACGAAGACCAGATCGTGCCCCGCGCGCAGTCCGAAGCCATCGTGGCGGCCTTGAAGCAGAACGGCACGCCCCACGTGTACCACGTCTACCAAGGCGAGGGGCACGGCTGGCGCAAGCGGGAGACCGTCGAGCACTTCTACAAGGCGGTCGATCGATTTCTGCGCGAGCACGTCGTGTTCGCGTGACGCCGGCCGGAGCCCGCGATCCGCCGGCTTGCGGCCCGATTTCCCGGCGGTTATGTTCGCTCGCAGACGGCCGCGCCTTGGGTCGACTCGATCAGGAGGTTTCCGATGATCAGACGCCGCTTCACCGTGACCTTGCTGGGCGTGTTGCTGGCGGCCGTTCCCGCCGTCGCCGCCGACCGCCCCGCGCCGGACCGCAATCCGCCCTCCGTGGTCGCCGAGGAACTCGAGCAGCGCACGGAACGCGTGCTGGACCGCTGGTGCCGTTGGCTGTCGGGGTACGTCCGCCCGGTGCCCGGCACCGACCTGTACACGATCAGCCCCAAGCTCGAGCAAGCGGGCCATCCCTACCGCAACGTGGCCGGCAACCAGTTCGCCGCGGCGGCGGCGGCCTATTGGCTCGCCAGGGCGAACCCCGACGAAGCGGTGGCGCGGCCGCTCCGCGGACTGGTCAAGCTCTCCCTGGCCGGTCACGTGGCCGTGCCGCCCATCGAGCACCCGATGGTCCTCAAGTGGGGAGCCCGCGGCAACTTCTGGGGCGGCGACGATTGGCACGCCGACCTGTTTGCCGGCACGTCGGGCATGCTCATGCTCCCGGGACTGGCTCCGGCCGAACGGGAGCAACTGCTGAAGATCCTCGCGTGGGAGGCCGACTGGCAGATCGAAGTCGGCATCGGCAAGGGACGAACCTTGCCCCGGCTGGGCGGCTCCTCGGTGGGAGAGTCGAACGCCTGGTCGACGGCGCTGATCCAGGCGGCGCGGGTGGCCCTGTCCGACTCGGCGCGGCAGACCGCCTGGCGGGAAGCGGCCATCCAGTATTCGCTCAACAGCATCTGCGTTCCCGACGACGTGACCTCCGACCGCCCGATCGGCGGCAAGCCGCTGAAAGATCGAGTCAAAGGGGCCAACTTCGAGCCGGGCGGAATTCAGGAGCACCACGGGTTCTATCACCCCGGCTACGTGGGCTGGGCTCTCGCGCTCCAGGCATACGCCAAGCTGCTCGACGAGATGCTTCCCGAGGCCGAGCGGAACGCCGACGTCTATCTGCACAACTGGCGGTTCGTCTTCGACCGCATGAAGCAGGCCACGTTCGCCAACGGCCGGTTCATCCATTGCGCCGGCGATGACTGGAACGCCTACGGCTACGGCAACGACCATGTCCTGCCGATCGGCATCTTCGCCGGGGCCAGGTTCCGCGACCCCGACGCCGTGCGCCTGGCCTCCGAGTGGCTGGCCCTGGCCGAAAAGCAGCAGTCCCTGACCGGGGGACCGATCCAGGGGTCGCGGCTGGCCCGGCTCCAGCACGACTACCACACCGATTTCGCCTGGTACGAGGCCATCAGCGGGGCCACGCTGGCCTGCGCCCTCTGGGTGCTCGAACACGCCGACACGTCGGCCATGCCGCCCCCGGCCACCGAGGAGCAATACAACGCCCGCAACGTCGGAACCTACGACGAGCCCAATGCCCGGCTCGTCTGGTGCCGCGACCGCCACCGCTGGGCATCGTGCTCCTGGCGGTCGGCCTACGGAGAGTGGCAGGCGATCGTGCAGCCGATCGCCCTGCCGCACTTGCTGAAGTTCAACCACAACGCGACGGGCATTCTCCGGGTGGCCGGCGGGGTCGCCACGAAGAGGATCCTCGCCTGCCGCACCAGCCCGCTCGAAGGCGGCTTCTGGTCGCTGGGGACGATCGAGCGGGCGGCCACCGCCCCGCGCCAGGGCAAGCCGCTGGTGCGCCAGCATCAAGCGCTGGTCGCCCTGCCCGAAGGGCCCGCGCTCTTCGTCGATCTGTGCGAAGCGCTCGAGCCCATCGAGGTCGAGCAGAGCGCCGGACTCGGACTCCGCCTGGCCGCCGACGTGTTCAACGAACATCGGGTGCACCTGAAGGCGGGCGAGGCCGAGAGGACCTTTCCTCCGCATCCCGAGCGCGACACCTGGCACGACCTGGCGGTGCGCTCGGTGACCGTCGAGAAGCTGCTTTCGATCCATGCCTTGGCGGGCGAGGGGAGCTTCCTGCTCATGCAGAAGCGGCGGCGCGCGCCCGACTTCAGCGAAAGCCCCTATCCCGGCGACGCGGCCGCGGTCGAGGAATCGCTGCTGGGGCACGAGCTGTACTTCGGCCCGCCGCCCGGCACACCGCCCCGCAAAGTCTCCGCCGGGCAGTGGTTCCGCCAGCTCGTGCTGGTGAGCGATTGCGACCCGATGCAGACGCCCAGCGCGCCGTCGGGCAGCGTCACGGGCGAGCCGCCGTGCCTGGCGGTCCACCTGCCCGAGGTCCGCCGGACGGTCGTCGTCAACTTCGCCGACCGCGAGGCGTTGGTGGGCCCGGCCCGCGTCGGCCCGCAGAGCGTCGCGATCCTGCCCTAACGCGGCGCGTGGCCGCAACCAAGCAGGGGATAGGCCATGATGGAACGCTGGGAATGCTGGAGTGTTGCAATAATGGGATTCGGCACGGATGGGGCCCATCGTTCCATCACTCCAACACTCCACTTTCTTCTTCAAGTGCGGCGACCGCTTCACGGCGCACCAGCACCTCGACGTGGGCCATTTCCTGATCTACAAGCACGAGGAGCTGGCCGGCGACGGAGGCCACTACGACGACTTCGGCTCGAGCCACGACGTCAACTACCATCTGCGCACCGTCGCCCACAGCACGATCCTCGTGCACGATCCCGACGAAGACTCGTGGCGCGGCATCCGGGCCGGCCCAGTCTCGGGCAACGACGGCGGGCAGGCCCATGCCTGGCCCCATCACAATGGGGCCGTCGCCGATCCGCGGCAATGGCACAAACAGCGATCCCTCTACGACGTCGCCGACCTCGTCGCCTTCGAAGACCGCGGCTCGTACCTCTACGTGGCAGGCGACGCCACCCGGGCCTACGCGCGCGACAAGCTCGACGGCTTCACCCGGCAGATCGTCTACCTGCGCCCCGACACCTTCGTCCTCTTCGACCGCGTGAAGTCGAAACGCCCCGGCCTCAAAAAGACCTGGCTCTTGCAGGCCATGCAAAAGCCCACGGGCAAGGCCCCGCGCCTGGTCGTCACCAACGGCAAGGGACGCCTGTTCGTCGAGACCCTGCTTCCGCGCGACGCCGAGGTCCGTCTGGTCTCGGGCGACGACCTTTACCGCTACGGCGGACGCGCCTATCCGCCCCGGCGCGACACGGGCCCCGCCCCCGCCTGCCGCGTCGAGATCTCCTCCGCCGAGCCCGCAACGGTCGACTACTTCCTCCACGTGCTGACCGCCTCCGACGCCCAAACCGACGCGGTTCCCGCCGCCACGGCCGTGACCCGCGCGGGATCCGTCGCCGTTGCCGTCGGCCCCGCCCAGATCGCCTTCACCACCGACCGCCTCGGCGGCACGATCCAAATCGACGGCACCCAGCGGCCACTGGCCAGCGAGGTGGGCGAATCGCCCGCGAAGCAGAGCTTGGCCCCCGTGGGGGAGGATTGAAGGACAAAAAGGACACGCCGGTTCTGTTTCCTCGCCGGCGTGCTACAGTGCGAGCATGCCTGCAAGAGCGCGAGCTTCGGAGGGCGGAACGTGCTGAGGTGTGCTCGCACGGGCGTCTGCCTCACGCAACTCTTGCGGCAGGCAGACGGAGCCTTCTTGAAGCGGTTTCCCGAGGCGAACGACGCGGACGCTGCGCCGGCTTGCCGGAGGGTTGAGGACGAACGCTTTCCGCGTCGATGCCCGCCCACGCTACCCGCCGGAAGGGTGGGCTATTCCGCCGTTGACATATCACCCAGGATTGCGTAACATCAGTGGACATCCGTATATGTCAACGCTTTTCGCGCGCGAGCGGGAGGGTCCAGGAC
>Ga0334892_1003316_pt1 | contig 10586 bp, 20 predicted proteins | sample GraSluR3_MG_4_FD_207213 | JGI IMG/M metagenome (GOLD analysis project Ga0334892, IMG submission 207213) | Sludge microbial communities from methane-producing bioreactor in Wageningen University, Netherlands - Granular Sludge_15_04-R3 | ecosystem: Engineered > Bioreactor > Anaerobic >... | reverse complement strand
CAATTAAAGGTGCAGTTTGTTCATTGTACACATCGATTCGACGTCGGACTGTTTCCGGTTTATCATCCTCACGCTGGTACAATTCTGAACCATCAATATCATCAATCCACTTAACCTTGGGTGGGTTGTAAATTGCATGATAAACACGCCCAGTGGGGCTCATCCAGCGTCCGCTCAAGCGCTCAACCAGGATCTCATCCGGCACTTTGATGTATGGGACAATTTTTACACCAGCGCCAAACTGCATCAGCAAATTTTCCAATGCTTCTGCTTGGGCAGGTGTCCTTGGAAAACCATCCAAAACAGCGCCCTTATCGCAATCAGACCTGGCCAAACGTTCCTCAACCATCCGAACCGTCACATCGTCTGGCACCAACTCGCCTTGATTCAAATAACCTTGGGCAAGTTGACCCAATTCCGTTTCGTTCTTTAAATTCTCCCGAAAAAGATCGCCGGTTGAAATATGAACCAGATCAAACGCCTGGGCGAGTTTTTTTGCTTGAGTGCCCTTACCAGCGCCTGGCGGGCCCAACATCACGATGTATAACGGTGCCATCATTATCCTGCCTAACTGATCAAACGATCATCATAACCGTGCAGTTTCAGATCGGTTTCGATAATCTGGAAGGTATCACGCACCACACCAACCACAATCAGCAAACCGGATGACGAAACCAGGAAGATCTGCGTTTGATTGAGTCCTTCAGGTAAGAATAGGCCCAAGAAAAACGGTAAGGCCGCCACCAGACCCAGGAACAACGCACCCGGCAAAGTGATCCTGCGCTGAACTTTGGTTAAGTAACGCTGCGTCGGGCCGCCCCGGGCAACCCCAGGAATCTGTGCGCCCTGTTTCTTCAAATTATCACCATAATTTTGTTGTGCAAACAAAATATCCGTGTAGAAGAAGGTGAACAACACAACCATCACAAAGAAAAGTATCGGGTAAATAACGCCTTCACCGCTCAACACATCCTGGATGCCCAATGCAAAGTTGCGCAGCCAGGTAACCTCAGAATTATTAAAGAAGCTCGCCAGAATCGTTGGAAAGGTCATAATCGACTGAGCAAAGATGATAGGGATCATGCCGGCCATGTTAACCATCAATGGAACAGTGCTCTTGACAGGCATCGACATCCGGCTGCCCACTCGCCGCCCAGGGAACATCACCGGCACATGCCGACGACCTTCCTGGACAAAAACGATGGCAAAGATGGTTACCACCAGCAATGCTAAGACGATGAAGATCAGCCACCAATAAATTGGATCGGTCACCAATGAAAATAGGTTTCTTGGCAAGTTCGCGACAATGCCCGCGAAAATAATCAACGAAAGACCCTGGCCCCGGATCCCAAATTCTGAGATCAACTCACCCAGCCATACACCAAACATGGTGCCGGCCATCATTGAAAGCAGCGTTGCCAAGGTCGGGATCAAGACATCACCGGAAAATCCAAAACGGGCTGCCACCGACTGTCCGAGGATCGCATTGAAGATGTTGATTTGCCCAATAGCAGATAAGGCTGCCATGGGGATGGTGAGGATCATCGTCCACTTTTCCATCCATATGCGTCCCTCACGCGGGTCATCCTGCATTTTTCGCTCAAGCGCCGGGATGATCGGGATCAGGAGCTGGAGAATAATCTGAGCGGTAATATAGGGATATACACCCATCGCTAATACCGAGAAATTCGAAACAGCGCCACCCGAGAGCATGTCCAGCAGGTTAATCAAGCCACCCGCCGCACCACCAGTTTGCGTGAGTTGTGCCACCAGCGCCCTGTCAATCCCGGGTACCGGGATATTTGAGGCCAGGCGATAAATCGCCAGCAAAGCCAGCGAAATCAATAATTTCCGTCGAATATCTTTTGACTTCCAAAGATAGCGCCAAGCGGACCGCTTCATGTTCAGGTCTCCTTTATTACCCTAAGGTCCAATTTCATGCCTGGATGATGACCACACTACCGCCTGCGCTTTCAATTTTTTCTTGCGCGCTGGCAGAAATTTTATGGGTCTTCACGGTCAGAGAGACAGAAACATCACCGCGTCCCAGAATTTTCACAGGTGTTTTCAGGTCATTAATCATACCTGCTTCAAACAATACCTCGGGAGTAATCTCTGTATCTGCAGAAAATTGGCTTAGTTTTTCTAGGTTAACTTCTTCATAACGCACACGGTTGATGACAGTAAACCCTTCACCCCGTTTGAACGGGAGCTTCCTGAAGAATGGAAGGTTACCGCCTTGGTGATAGAGAGGAACACCGCCGCCAGAGCGTGAATTTTGGCCTTTCATACCACGACCAGCGGTTTTACCATATCCAGATCCCGTGCCGCGTCCTTTGCGCTTGCGATTTTTTCGTGCGCCTTCGTTTGGTTTTAATTCATGTAATTCCATAATAACACCTCACGCCTGTTCAACGTCGACCAAGTGCGACACCTTATCAAGCATGCCTTGTAAAACATCATTGTCTATAAGGGTCACCGTCTGATGTAACCTTTTTAAACCCAATGCCTTCAAGGTCGCTTTTTGTTTCTTCGAATAACCGATGGGGCTGCGTACCAGGGTGATCTGCAATTGAGTTTCCTTTTTTCTAGCCATGGGTCTCTCGCTCCCAATATGGTTTCACTTGATTGATCGATTTACCGCGGTAAATAGCCTGGTCCTTGGGGGACATAAGTTGGTCCAACGCGTCGAATGTTGCGCGAACAACATTTAAAATATTACTGCTGCCCAGAGACTTGGTCAAAATATCATGCACACCAGCCGCTTCTAACACCGCACGCACACCACCACCAGCAATTACACCGGTGCCAGCTGCAGCAGGTCGCAGCAGGACCTTTGCGCCACTTTGCTTGCCAATCACCTCATGGGAGATCGACGTGCCGTTCATGTTGATTTGGCGCATATCTTTGCGAGCACGCTCACTGGCTTTACGGATGGCATCTGGAACAGCATTAGCTTTTCCAATGCCCATACCAACGCGACCGGCATTGTCACCGATCACCATCACCACCCGGAAAGAAAACCGGCGGCCACCCTTGACCACTTTGGCGACGCGTGCAATATCGATCACGCGCTCATCATATAGATTCTCAGTTTGGTAGTCTGACATAAACGCCTCTTTCCTAGAATTCCAAGCCGCCTTCACGGGCAGCTTCAGCCAATGCTTTCACTCGGCCAATATACTTATATCCACCACGGTCAAACACAACCTGGTTGATTCCAATTTCCTTGGCGCGTTCAGCCACCACCTGACCGACTTTCCGCGCTTGTTCAATATTCGATAGCCCTTCCATGTCAGTGCGAAATTCCTGATCAATACTCGAAGCCGAAGCCAGGGTATAACCCCGTAAATCGTCGATCAGTTGTACGTAGATTTCTTCCGAACTGCGAAAAACATTCATGCGCGGACGATCAAGTGTGCCGAAGATTTTTTTTCGGACACGACGGTGCCGGCGTAATCGAGCCTCATTTCGTGATTTATTTGCCATAGTAATTCACCTTCAACTTTATAATGCGGTCTTGCCGGCTTTACCCGGTTTGCGGCGAATATATTCACCTTGATAGCGAATACCTTTGCCTTTATAGGGCTCTGGCGGTCGAATTTTGCGGATATCGGCAGCCACCTGGCCGACAACTTGTTTGTCGTAGCCCAATACTTTAATCTGACGCGCTCTCATATCCACATCAAAACTGATGCCCTCAGGCGGTTCCACGACCACTGGGTGCGAATAACCCACATTGACAATCAAGTTATTCCCATCTACCTCAGCCCGGTAACCAACGCCTTCAATTTCTAATATGCGTTCAAAACCTTTGCTGACACCTTCCACCATATTATTGATCAACGATCGGGTCGTGCCATGTAAAGCCCGATGTGTCGGTTGATCGCTGGGTCGTTCGACAACAATGGTCCCATCTTCATTTTTTATGACCATATCAGGCGAAAAATTCCATTCCAGTTCGCCTTTCGGTCCTTTGACATGCACATAAGAGCCGTCAATTTTTACATCCACGCCTGCCGGCACTTCAATTGGTAAACGTCCTACTCGAGACACAGCTCGTACCTCCTGTAGCGCCAGGCGCTACCATACTTTACACAAAATTTCGCCACCAACGCCCATCTTACGAGCGCGCTGGTCCGTCATCACACCCTTGGGTGTGCTGAGAATCGCTACACCAATCCCTGAGAGAACCCAGGGGATGTGCGTTTTGTTGGTATAAACACGGCATCCAGGTCGGCTCACACGCTCAAGTCCGGTAATCAACGGACGACGGTGACGCCGTTCACCAATGTATTTCAAACGGAGACGTAACACTTGTTGGTGTGGTCGACTCCCCTCAACGACATCGTAGCGATCTATATAGCCCTCTTCTACCAGGATCTTGGCAATTTCGATCTTGATCTTGGAACTGGGCATACTCACCATTGTCCCGTTGCTAATCACAACGTTACGGATGCGGGTCAGCATATCAGCAATTGGATCTGAAACATTCATCGATAATTCCTCCGTCGATCTACCACGACGACTTGGTCACACCAGGAATTTTTCCTTGCAAAGCTAATTCCCGAAAACAAATACGACACAAACCGAACTTGCGAATATAACCCCTGGGGCGCCCACAGCGTCGACAGCGGTTAACGACCTGATTGGGGTATTTTCGCCGCATCTCGCGATACATCATGCACTTTTTAGCCATACTATCCTTTCCTGAACGGCATTCCGATTTTTGTTAATAACGCACGCGCCTGATCGTCGTTCTCTGCAGTTGTGACAATGCTGATCTCCATACCTCGCATGATTTCAACATCATCATAGTTGACCTCAGGGAAGATCAATTGTTCTTCCAAACCCAGCGTGTAGTTCCCGCGACCATCAAAAGCATCAGGGGAAATCCCTCTAAAGTCGCGCACACGGGGCAAGGCTACATTCACCAAACGATCCAGGAACGCCCACATTCGGTCCCCTCGCAAGGTCACTTTAGTACCAATTGAGCGTCCTTCACGTAGTTTGAAGTTAGCAATTGATTTTTTCGCCTTAGTGACCACAGGGCGCTGGCCGGTGATTGTTGTCAAGTCCCTTACCGCCTCGTCTAAGGCTTTGGGGTTATCCAGGGCGTCGCCGACACCAATATTGACAACGATTTTCTCAACAGTGGGGATTTCCATCACATTATTGATAGATAATTCCTCCATGAGGGCAGGTGCGATCTCTTCTTTATAAATTTCTTTTAGTCTATTCATAACTTGCTCCAAAAGGCAGCTTATTTGTCGATCGGCGCGCCGGTGCGGGTCGACACACGGATTGCTTTATCACCCTTGCGTTCTATCCGAACGCGGGTGGGTTTACCATCCTTGGGGTCGATCATCATTACGTTTGATATAGATATCGGTGCCTCAAATTCAATCTTACCGGAGGGGATAGTTTTGCCGCGTGATTGCGTTTGCGCTTGATGTTTAATCCGTAAGTTAACACCTTGGACCACAACTCGAGCTTCTTCCGGGATAACCCGGATCACTTCACCGACAGTACCCTTATCTTTACCACTGACCACAATCACGCGGTCGCCTTTTCGTATCTTTCTTTTCATCGTAAAACTCCTGTCATCCCGGCTAAATTACTTCTGGTGCCAAGGATACGATCTTCATAAAACCTTTTTCGCGCAGCTCGCGCGCGACCGGACCAAAGATACGTGAGCCTCGCGGGTTTACGCCGTCATTATCGAGAATAACAACTGCGTTATCATCAAACCGAATGCTAGATCCATCCGACCGGCGCCACTCCTTTGCCGTTCGAACGATCACCGCTTTGACAATCTCGCTCTTTTTGACGGTTGCCTGAGGGGTTGCGGATTTAATCGTTCCTACGACCACATCACCAACGTAACCGTAGCGTTGGCGAGAACTTCCAGTGATATGGATCACCAGCAGTTCTCTCGCACCGGTATTATCGGCAACTTTTAATCGGGTTTCCTGTTGGATCATGGCTTAGACTCCCAGCTCTTCTACCGCGTCGTCCTCAGACCGCTCTTCAACACGCAGGATTTCTTCAACAACCCAATGCTTGGTGCGCGATATCGGTTGACTTTCCACAATTCTGACTTTATCGCCAACGGTGGCACCGATTTCATCATGTGCCTTGTAATTTTTTGCCGTGCGAACAACCTTGTGATAGAGTGGGTGCCGATAAACACGGACAACCTCAACCACAGCTGTTTTTTGCATTTTATCGCTGACGACCGTTCCAACCAATCGACGTCGTTTATTCATGCTTGACTCTCCTCTGCCATCTCAGCTAACTGTTTTTCTCTTAAGATGGTTTCCATCCGGGCAATACCCCGACGAATGATGCGGATACGGCTGGTATCCGTCAATTGGCCGGTGATCGTTTGAAACCTGAGGTTCAGCAATTCTTGCCGGGCATCCATCAAATTTCCTTCGATTTCAGAAATACTCAACTTACGAATCTCTGCTGCTTTCATCCTTACGCCTCTCCTGCCACATCACGTGAGACGATTTTAGTCTTCACGGATAATTTATATTTCGCTCGGGTAAGCGCACGCTGGGCAGTATCAGGATCGGTGCCACCGACTTCGAACATGATTCTGCCAGGTTTTACAACGGCAACCCAATATTCCACCGGGCCTTTGCCTTTACCCATGCGGGTTTCAGCAGCGCGTTTGGTGTACGGCTTATCGGGGAAAATCCGGATCCAAACCTTGCCGCGGCGTTTCATCTCATGCACAATCGCTCGCCGAGCAGACTCAATCTGCCGTGCGCTGATCCAGCCTGGCTCCAAGGCCTGCAAGCCAAATTCGCCAAAGGACACATCCGAGCCGCGGTAAGCTTTGCCTCGCATACGGCCGCGCATTTGTTTGCGATACTTAACTCGTTTTGGCATTAACATAATGACTACCTCGCTAACCGCCGGACGCCATGCCGGCGACGATTTTACTCACTGACATAAACACCTTCGGTGGCTTCCGCTTCTTCTTCCACCTCAGGCATAATTTCACCTTTATAGATCCACACCTTGACACCGAGTTGACCATAAGTGGTCAGTGCTTCGGTCTTGGCATAATCAATATCTGCACGTAACGTCTGCAGCGGGACGCGGCCTTCTCGCAGCCACACGCTGCGAGACATTTCTGCACCGCCTAGCCGACCGGACACCATAACCTTGACGCCTTCAGCGCCTTGGCGCATGCCCTGCTGGATCGCGCGCTGCATAGCTCTCCGATAGCTGATCCGGCGCACAAGCTGGCTGGCAATATTTTCAGCCACCAAGTAGGCATCCAGGTCAGGTGATTTGATCTCTTTGACTTCCAAATCAATCTTCTGGCCAGTCAACGCCTCTAAATCAGCACGTAATGCTTTGACGTTTTCCCCACTGCGCCCGATCAAAATGCCGGGTTTTGCAGTGTGCACATAAAGCTTAACCTTGCCTGGGAAACGTTCGATTTCAATCGTTGAAATGCCGGCACGGTCATTACTTTCACGAATCGATTTACGAATGGCAAGATCTTGATGTAATTGATCCTGGTAATCCATGCCTTCTGCATACCAGCGGGCTAACCAAGGCTTGTTGATACCCAACCGAAATCCAATCGGATGTATTTTTCGACCCATAATTACTCCTGGTTCCTTTTAATGACACATTCTTCAAACATTTTTGTCACTCTATTTCTCTCAGAACAACGGTGATATGCGAATATCGGCGTAATATCGGCTTAAATCGCCCGCGTGCGCCAAATCGCCGCCACTTCCGGGTAGGGGCTTCGTCAGCAAAAATCTGGTGAATATATAAATCATCCCGTGCAACGCCAAAATTCTCTTCAGCGTTGGCAATCGCTGACCAAACCAGCTTTTTAACAGGTTCAGCGGCTTTGTTGGGAGTGAAGGTTAAGATGTCGATCGCCTCCATGACGGGTTTGCTGCGCACAAGATCAATCACAAGCCGGGCCTTTTGGGCCGATGTATCAAAATTGCTTAATTTTGCTCGAATATCCGTAGGCATAACGTCTTATCCTTACTTTCTCTTTCCGGCGCGCTTGTCGGTTTTGCTGGCGAGAACATGGCCGCGGAAGAACCGCGTCGGCGCAAATTCGCCTAATCGATGGCCAACCATATTCTCAGTGATGTAAATCGGCACATGGCGGCGCCCATCATGAACAGCGATCGTATGCCCTACCATTTGGGGGAAAATCGTGCTGGCACGGCTCCAGGTCCGAATGACCTTCTTCTCGCCTTTATCGTTCATAATTTCAATTTTCTTCAATAATTTTGGGGCGATAAACGGCCCTTTTTTCAGCGATCGCGACATAATTTCGTCCTCTTCTTCGCTACAATAGTCGGTTACTTACGTCGCCTTTTCGCTTTAGAGCGATGGCGAACGATATACTTATCAGTGCGTTTATTGTGCCGGGTCTTTTTCCCCAGGGTAGGTTTACCCCATGGGCTTTTTGGACCAGGCATACCAATGGGTGACCGGCCTTCGCCACCACCATGCGGATGGTCGCGCGGGGACATCGCAGAGCCACGAACAGCTGGCCGCCATCCCATATGGCGCTTGCGCCCGGCTTTACCCAATTTAATATTCCCGTGTTCGATATTGCCAACTTGCCCAATCGATGCCCGGCATTTTTGCAATACCAATCTCACCTCACCCGAGGGCAGACGTACTTGGGCGTATCGACCTTCTTTAGCCAATAATTGAGCCGAGGTGCCTGCAGAACGAACCATTTGGCCACCCTTACCAGGTTGAAGCTCAATATTGTGAATGGTCGTCCCCACCGGGATATTCGATAAAGGCATATTATTGCCTGCACGGATATCCGCATAATCGCCTGAGATGATCTGGTCACCCACATTCAAACCAACAGGAGCAACGATGTAACGTTTCTCACCATCAGCATAATTGAGGAGCGCCAGTCTGGCAGTCCGATTTGGATCGTATTCAATCGCAGCTACCGTCGCCGGGATATCAAACTTGTCCCGCTTGAAATCTACCAAGCGAATAAAACGCTTGTGCGCACCACCGCGGTGACGAACAGTGACCCGGCCGTACATATTGCGGCCAGATCGCTTTTTCAAAGGAACGATTAATGAGCGTTCCGGTTCTGTCTTGGTAATCTCTTCAAAAGTGTAACTGGTCTTATGTCGAGTACCGGGTGTCTTCGGTTTATATACTTTTACGGCCATTACTCCACCCCTTCAAAAATCGGGATGCGCTCGCCTTCAGCCAGGGTCACGATTGCCTTCTTGTAGGCATTAGTGCGAGTTCGCATCTGGCGGTTCCGCATACTGCGTGACTGCTTAGCGGGCACAATCATAACGTTAACACGGACTACTTTTACATCGAAAATCGTCTCAATCGCCTCTTTGATCATCGTCTTGGTGGCTTTATAGTCAACCTCAAAGACATATTGATTCAAATAAGAAGATAGATAATTCGTTTTTTCGGTGACGATCGGTCGGCGGATGATGTCAAAAACTGTTTTTTTCATAATTCCATTCCTACCTATCCGAGATAACTGTCAATGACATCCAGCGCAGCCACCGGGATCACAACTTGCTTGTAACCCAACAGGTCACGGATGTTCAAATAACTGGCCATCAGGGTCTTGACATGTGCAAGGTTCGCGCTTGCCCGTTTAACTTCCTCGTATTCGGGACCGTTATCGGGGATCAGCAACAGCACACGCACATCGCCAGCAACAGCACGCAACGAATCTGCCATTGTTCGGGTTTTTACTTCATCAACTTTGAGCTCATCCAGCAGGATAATCTCACCCTCAGAAGCCTTCACACTTAAAGCGGACCGCAAGGCAGCCCTGCGCATCTTTTTTGGCATTGCCTGTTCATATGAGCGCGGTTTGGGGGTAAAGATTTTACCACCACCGACCCATTGGGCAGCTCGAATTGAGCCCTGCCGGGCGCGTCCGGTACCCTTCTGGCGCCAGGGTTTTCGGCCGCCGCCTGACACTTCACTGCGACCCTTGGTCGAGTGGGTGCCCAAACGGCTGTTCGCCATCTGCCTGACATATGCCTGATGCATTAGATCAACTTTTATTGGGGCTTCGAAAATCGTCGGGGACAATTCCTTTGTTCCGACTTTCTTTCCCTTCATGTTGACAACATCAACTTCCATGATTACTCAACTCCCATTACTGGTTATCGCCCACGCGGGCGTCTTATTGTTTCCGTACAGGCTTGATCACCACCATGCCGCCCTTGGGACCAGGCACAGAGCCATCAACCGCAATTAAGTTTCGTTCCGGGTCAACCAACACCACGCGTACATTCGATGAAGTTACGCGTTCATTGCCCATTCGCCCGGGACCACGCTTCCCTTTAAACACACGACCTGGGGTCGTACCGGAACCTAAGGAACCGGGAGCACGCAGGCGATCAGACTGACCATGTGTTTTTGGCCCACCGGCAAAGTGATAGCGCTTGACCACACCGGCAAAACCGCGTCCTTTGCTGGTTCCAACCACATCCACCCGCTCGCCTGTTTCAAAAATATCTACCCCTAGCTTATCGCCTTCAGCAACGTCAGGTGATTTGATTCTAAATTCTCTTAAT
>Ga0334892_1003311_pt1 | contig 10597 bp, 9 predicted proteins | sample GraSluR3_MG_4_FD_207213 | JGI IMG/M metagenome (GOLD analysis project Ga0334892, IMG submission 207213) | Sludge microbial communities from methane-producing bioreactor in Wageningen University, Netherlands - Granular Sludge_15_04-R3 | ecosystem: Engineered > Bioreactor > Anaerobic > Unclassified... | reverse complement strand
ACATGATACTCTTGTTCACGATGATGCATTCTACCTGAAGTCTGACATTTTGTGGATGCCCCGTAGAGTATAATCCTTCGGGAGTAATGTTGTATGAAGGAGAGGAAATATCTTGGACAAAATGACACTTTTTTTGCTCGCAGGTTCGGCGGTCTTTAATGCCTCGGCCAACACGATGATGAAGCTTGCCTTCGGCCATCAGAAGGACCTGCTCGATAACGGGGCGGTGAACGCGGTCCTGAAAATAATAACGAACCCCTGGGCCGTCGCGGGTGTGGGCTGTTTCGGCATCTCGTTTATTTTTCTGAGCGCGGCATTGACGCGGACCGACCTGTCTATCGCATATCCGTTCATGGCGGGCCTCGTGTTCCTGCTGGTCCTCGGCGTGTCGGTGCTCTTTTTCTCGGAACAGGTCAACCTGTGGAGAATCGCGGGGATGGCTGCCATCCTCTGCGGCATCTGGATGATATCCGTTAAGGGGTAAATGTTGCGGTTTCGAAGCCAATGCACCGCAGAGCATCAAAAAAACAGGACAGAGGGGAAAATAATACCCCCCTCGGGAAAGGGGAGCGGCTTCAGCATGAATGTATCGGCAATTGTTGAAAAGGCAAATGCTATGTCGGAGAAAATCACCGGGCTCCGTCACCGGTTTCACGCAAATCCGGAACTTCCATGGGAAGAAAAGGAGACATCCCTTTTTATAGAAGAATATCTCCGAACGCTTGGGCTCGAGAATATCAGGAGAGGCTTCGGGGGCACTGAAAGCGGTGTCATGGCTGACCTCAGGGGAGCGAAGCCGGGGCGGTGCGTTGCCCTGAGGGGAGATATCGACGCTCTTCCGCTGAACGAGGAGAACGATCTTCCCTACAAGTCGACAAAACCCGGCGTAATGCATGCCTGCGGCCATGATGCCCATACAGCCGTCCTGCTGGCGGCAGCGGAAATATTGTCGTCAATGAAAGACGAGCTCTGCGGTACGGTCCGGTTCCTCTTCCAGCCGGCGGAAGAAGCCGGGTATAATTCCGGTGCGCCTAAAATGATAGAAGAAGGTGCTCTCGACGGAGTGGATGCCATCGGAGGGCTCCATGTCTGGGCACTGCTCCCTGCCGGAAGGCTGGGATGCCGGCAGGGGCCGATCATGGCTTCCGCGGACATTTGGGATATCAAAATCCAGGGTAAGGGGGGGCACGGTGCAATGCCCCACAATGCCATCGACCCGACTATAACGGCAGCGACAGTTATCTCGTCTCTCCAGACAGTGGTGAGCCGGGAGATGGACCCCCAGGAAACAGTTGTTCTCAGCGTAGGGAAGCTTGAGGCGGGAACTGCGGTGAACATTATCCCTGACACGGCCAGGGTCGCCGGAAACGTCCGGACCACCAGCAGGGATGTGAGGGCCCGCATGGAAGGAATAATCCGCAGGGTCGCTGACGGGATATGCGCCGCCATGAGATGCACTGCGGAACTGACCTATACCCCCATTTACCCGGTGACGGTGAACGACCCGGGGGCGACGGAGGTAATGCGTTCAGCGGCTGTGGACGTTCTGGGCGAGGAGAATGTAGTGGAAGTTCCGGTGGCGATGGGGTCTGAGGATTTCAGCTACTTCGGTGAAAAAGTTCCGGCTGCCTACGTATTCCTGGGGATAGCGGACGAAGAAAAGGGAACGAATAACCAGCATCACAACCCGAAGTTCAATGTGAACGATGAAGTGCTCCCCCGCGGGGCAGCTTTGCTGGCAGCCTTCGCAATGCGGATGAACGGGGAGAGTTGCCCTCATAAGTAAAAGAGCCGCAAAACATGGAAGCCCCGGAATAGTAATCCCGGGGCTTCCATGTTTTCTCAAAACGTGTGGCTACTCCACATCGAAATCAACGATCTGGTCGGGTTCCCCCCGGTCCCCGACGAACATCTCAACCTTGAACGAGCCCTGGGGCCAGGGATTGTCGTTGTTGGTCAGGGTGCTGTAGACATAGATGTTGGATCCGTGGCTGCCGTTTGTTATCTCCACATCGGCAATGTGCTGATTCTGAGACACGAAGAACCATGAAAAACGGATCTTTGTGTCCGGCGGTGCCGAGAGAAGCTTTGCAACGGCGAAAAAGGCAGGAGACTCAGGTGTATAGGAGATGAGCCTGTCGAGAGGTTTTCCGTTTTTCACCAACGATGTCAAATGCCCATCCACAAGCCTGGTTGTTTCCGCCGAAAGCGCCGGTTCCTGTACATCCGCGGCCCCTACGGGCAGGGCGAACCAAAGTATTGTGAAAACAGCTGCACAGACTGCCAGTTTTTTCCCTCTCATTTCTCATACCCCCTGAAATAGAATGATCCTCCCGGTACTGTCGGGAGGATTGTATCACAGGTATCAGTCAGGTTTAAAGCTTCAAAAAGCCTGATAGTTTATGTCAAAAAGCGGCAACGAGCTTTGCGTTCTGGATTTTTGCAAGATTGCGGGATACCCGCCCCCAGTAGACCGACGCCGGCCCGCCATAATAGCGTCCGAGAGCGGTTTTTGTATCTCCGTAGGCTTTGAGGTACCTGGAAATAAGAAGGCTTCCGGCAGCTATACCCATTTCCGGGTCGTTTAAATCTTCTTCGTTCATGATCCCGTTCGCCTGGAGGAGACCGGCGTGGACTTTCCACATTACCTGCATTATTCCCGCCGCACCGGCGGCGCTTTTGGCTTCTGGCCTGAAATGGCTCTCCGTGTGTGCCACAGCGACCACGAGGTCAAGAGGGACGTTGTATTTGAACGAGTACTTGAGGAACGCATTCGCCTGTACCAGGGATGATCCCCTCGAAACGTCGCTGTTCTGTGCCTGAATGAAATCCGACAGGGAACTGATGTTCTCAGCTGCAGCAGAGAGGATCACCCTGACTGCTTCGTGTGAATCCTCGAGAAACCCCGCCGCTGTGTCTCCCGAAGTATCGAGGTGTTGCGCCAGCTCACTGAGGATCACTGAAGGGATCCCGTGATTTTCATGCAGTGAGGAATAACACGGAGAATTTTCACCGAAAAAAGTTGATTCGTTTCGTCTGTCTGATGCTGAAACTATATACCCGGCCAGGAAAAAGAACAAAAGAACCACGATACATTTTCGTATCACCTGGTTCATTGTATTCCCTCCTTTTTTCGCAGAACAAATTCCTCCCGGGGGAAAATCCCCGTGGAAGGAATTCCGATTATAGCCCAAAGTCACTTCTTGGCAATTTTTGTCCGAAAATGTTAACCATATGCTGTATGAATTCATAAAGAATCGAATATCTGAACTTTATTTGAGAAGAATTTTGGGTATATAAGGCAGGAAAATAATGTTTTGTCTCGTGGAGGGGTACTTGTTTGAGCGGAAATTATTGTTGTATGCAAAAAATCTCGTATTTTTCTGTTGCCGGATGCTCATGTTGCGGATACAATAAATTTTATTAATGATAAATCAGTATTGTTACTTACCCTGCAGTCCCCGGAGGAACGAAAATGGGAAAATATACGAAAAAAAGAAAAGGTTTTACCCTCGTTGAGCTCCTTATGGTAATAATTATAATCGGTGTCCTGGCGTCTTCCATGCTCCTTATCGTCGGGAACGCAGAGGATAAGGCCGAGGCGACCGTTATAGTCAGCGATATGCGTTCTCTCAAAGCTGCCGTTACGATCTTCAGGCTCAAGGAAGGACGCTGGCCGGTTTTGGCATCTGTGACCAATTCCGAAACAGGTTTCGGCGGAATTCACCTGGCAGGCGTCACAGAAATTCCTTCCCTTCGGCATTTGCTGACCTTGAGTGCGACCCCGGCATTTGCTGACCGTCCTGATCAGCCAGGAAATTCAAACCCGCAGGGACGCCCTGAATCGCCCGGAAAATCTAATGATGCGCCGAGACGTAACAAGGATGTCCCTGCTTCTGGAAATGAGGGTAGTGCGGCTGAGGCCGACCGGTCCGCACTGCAGAAGATGTTCGGGGGGGCTTCCCTCGAGGGTTTCTCTATCGGCAAGCCAGAAACGGATACAATGAGTGAGTCATATTTTATCATCTATGATCTTGGACTTATGAAAAAGTCTGACGGAGTCAGGGGAAAACTGGCCCTCATGGCGGCATCTGCGGGGCTCCTGAATGAAGACGGAAAAACACAATACAACAACGGTAATAAAGTCTTGATGAAGCTGGATTAAGGTCCCCCCGTTTTCCGGTCAATAATTAGACGACCGGAAAACGGGAAAGAGAAGAGGAGGCGGCGAAAAAATCGCCCCTCCTCTTTTTTGTGCTGTTCATGCTCCTGCCTTTTGAGAGGCTTATTGTTCTCCGGCCAGGGTGTTCATTTCGTTAAGGATCGCCTCGAGGTTCTTTATTCTGCGTCCGTATTCCTCGAAGTCCTCGTTTCGGAGGGCTTTGCGGGCTTCTTCCCATGCCTGGGAGGCTTCCCGCGCAAGGGAGGAGAGTGTGGAAGCCTCACCTGCCGGTCGGGTTTCCCGGGTACGCTGCGGATAAAGGCTTTCAGATGCAGAAATTCCCTGGGCGGATGGGTCGAGAAGGCGCATAAGAGACTCTTCAAGTGTCTCACCCCATGCGACGTTTCCTCCCGTCGAGGTAATGACCCTGCGAAGCTCCGGCAGTTCACTGTTCTCAGCCCGTAGGTAGAGGGGCTGTACGTAGAGAATGCCGTCTCCTACGGGAACGACCGTCATGTTGCCCCGGATCACCGCTGACCCCCTCTGGCTCCAGAGTGAGAGTTGTGCGGATATCTCAGAGTTCTGGTTCGTCAGGGCCTCCACCTGGGAAGGACCGTATATCAGTTTCTGCTTGGGAAACTGGTAGACGAGGAGTTCTCCGTAGTTTTCCCCGTCTGAGCGCCCTGCCATCCACGCGATCATGTTATCTCGGTTTACGGGCATGAAGGGGGTGATGAGGACGAACTCCGATTTTTCCTCATCGGTGAGCCTCATGTTGACATAGTAAGCCTCGAGAGTTCCTTTCCTGTCGCCGCTGCCGCTCCTGTCCCACACGTCCTCCTTGTTGTAGAAGGTGTTGGCGTCGGTCATGTGGTAGATCCTGTACACTTCGCTCTGGATGTTGAACAGATCCTGGGGGTACCGCAGATGGGCCCTCATCCCTTCAGGCATCTCGGACATGGGCCTGAAAAGGGTGCTGAATACTCCGCTCCAGGCCTTGAGAACGGGATCGTCGGGTTGGGCGGCATAGAATCGCATTGTCCCGTCATAGGCGTCCAAAGTGGCTTTGACGCTGTTCCTGATATAGTTCACTGACTTTCCCCTGCCTATGGATACGGGCTGGGAGTAGGGATACCTGTCGGATACTGTATAGGCGTCCTGGATCCAGACGAGCCTTCCGCCGTTGACGACAAGATAGGGGTCCTGGTCGAAGAAAAGAAACGGGGCAACCCGGGAGAGGCGTTCCCGGATGTTCTGATGATACTTGACCCTGCTGTCCCCGGTGAATACGTCCGAGAAGAGGATCTTGAAATCGGCGAATTTCAAGGCGTAGAGGACCCTCCGGAAGAGGGAGCCCATGGGGACGCCTCCCTTTCCCTCGTAAGATGTCCGGGCGTTTGCGCTTCCCATGGGATAGTCGAATTCCTTCACGGTCGTACCGACGAAAATATAGGAGCTTGGCTTCTCGCCGTAATAGATTTCAGGGCGGTCGATCCTCAGGGGGATTTCCATCCTTGGGGGAAGGTCCCGTACCCAGAGGCGCGGCAGGCCTGAGCCCGCGACTTCATTGACCGGGTTCATGACTATGCCGTAGCCGTGGGTGAATTCGAGGCGCATGTTGATCCACGTGGGATTCTGGAGGCCGCTGATGTCGAGTTCACGGGGGGAGAGCATGACCTGCCGGTAGTCCCCGTCAAATGTGTAGCGGTCAATATCTACGTTCGAGAAGTCATAGTACGTCCGGATCTCCTGGAGCTGCTTGTAGCTCCGCAGAAGGGGGGCATGATCCCAGAGGCGGATGTTGTTGATCGTCTGCCTGTTCTCCTCGATTTCCTGCCAGGATATGGAATCCTCCGGAGTCACGGTCTTCATCTCAACGTCGTGGAGCCCGTAGGCTTTGCGGGTGGAATCGATGTTGTATCCCAGGTAGGTTCTTTCACGTTCGAATTCGTTGGGTTCAACGAAGTATTTCTGCACGATAGCCGGATAGAGCCCTCTCAGCACGACTCCCGAAACAAGAACGAGGCCTGCGAGGCCGATGGAAATCTTCCAGGTGCTGCGAAGGAGGCTTACGAGCAGGGAGGCCCCCAGGAGGGCAGAAAGTACTGCAAGTACGTTGAGGGCGAACAGTTCGGCGTGGACGTCTGTATAGCCTGCGCCGAAGGTTATGCCCCGGGGAGAGAAGAGAATGTCGAACCTGTCAAGAATATATCCCGCGCTCCACAGGAAGGCGCCGAACATGGCCAGCAGAACGAGGTGGTTTCGTATTCGTGCGGGTATCGAAGGGAGGGTGAATTCCCGTGTCCGCGGAAGAACGAAAACCCCGTAGGCTGCACCTGCCGTGAACAGGCAGAGGAAGATGAGACTCAGCGCTTTCTCGTGAACGAATCTCCAAAACGGCAGGCCGAACACATAGAAACCCACGTCGTTTCCGAAGATAGGATCTGCGGTGCCGAAGCTTGTCCCGTGGAAAAAGCGAAGTACCATGGTCCATTCCGATGACATGGAAGAACCGTTGCTGAAACCGAGAAACACGGCTGCCGCAGCTATGGCTATCCCTGCAGCCCGGGATCCGAGCAATGCCTCCTGCTCCGGGTAGAGCGCGCGAAGTGTTTTTCGCGCCGCTTTCAGGTTTACCCAGAGTGCCGCAGAGAACACAAGGAATCCTGCAGCAAAAAGCGGCAAACGTGCAAGGATGCGGATCCAGAAGACAGATCCGTAGCCTTCGGCATCGTACCATAAATAGTCCGTATAGAACTCTGCCAGCGCAGGGAAAAGCACCATGAGCAACAGTATCGCTCCGCCTGCGATGAGGAGTCCCTTGTTGATACGGAACGGAAAAGTGGGAAACGGGCGCCTGGGGGATGATCCATCCCCGGAAAACCAATCGTTGTCGGGAAACCAGTCATTTTTTGTCATAGTGGCAATTTTACCAGAGACAGCCTGTTTCTCAAAATTGGCATGCAGAAAAGCGGAAAGGGATGTGAACAAAGAACGCCGGGGAAAAAACACCATGCAAAGATTCGAGGCAAAATAAAAAAATGACCCGTTCCCCGGAGGGAAAGAGCCATTTATCAGGCGTAGGGTTTCCTGAACAAAAGAGTAGAGCCGGGCCGGAAAAACGTCAGTCCCGGATGCCTTTCACGATCCCTCTGCATGTCTCGGCAAAGATAAGGCTGTCGGTGCTGTAGGCGATGTACGTAAAGCCCTGCTCGATGCGTGCGCGTCCCTCCTCGGGTGAGCTGACGAAAATGCCGGCTGGTTTTCCCGCCTTTTTCGCAGAAGCGAGGGCTTTACCAACGGCCTCCACCATAACGGGGTGGTAGATCTGCCCCGGGATACCGAAGGACTGGGAAAGATCGAACGGACCGACGAATATGAGGTCCACGCCCTCCACCGCCGCGATTTCGTCCAGGCATTCCAGGCCCATCCTGTTCTCGCAGTGAACGATGACCATGGTGTCCCTGTTTGCCTCCTCGAAATATTCGGCCAGCCCCGGCACAAAACCGTACCTGGAGGATCGTGTCAGGCACGCGCCTCTTTCTCCCCGGGGGAAGTACTTCGCGAACTTCACCACGTCAAGGGCCGTTTCAGGAGAATTGACCTGCGGGACCTGTATCCCGGAGGCTCCCACATCGAGGGTCCTGAGGATCGTCGTTGCAGAGGGCTCGGTAACCCTGACGATAGCGTCCATTCCCCGCAGCTCAGCTGCCCTGAGCATATTCTGAATGGATTCGGGGTTTCCGGGTCCGTGTTCGGTATCGATGATGCAGTAATCAAAACCTGCCAGACCCGCTATTTCTACGAGGTCGGGGCAGTTCAGAGTAATGAAGGTTCCGAGGACAACTTCACCGCGGGCGAGCTTTTCTTTCAGCTTGTTGGTCATCTGATTATCCCTCCGGGGAAAACTATACATTTCTTCGTTGATTATAAACGAGACCGGGTTTTTTGGACAGATTCCTGCTATCTGCCGTACCGTTACTCACTTTCTACGATGTTTTTCTTTCCGCGGTACTTTTCTTCAAGAACCGAACGTGGAAGGTATTTTTCCTCCATTTCCCGTATCTCGTCCAGCCTGACTACTTCGGTGAATTCGCTGAAAGTGAAGAGACGGTCGCGGTAGGCATCCGATACCCCCTCTGCCCGGATCCTGGACATGACGTCGTACATCCCCCTCGCAGCGGAAAAGAGGGCCGACAGGGCAGGAACCACAAGCTTGAACCCCATGGCTTCCGCCTCACTTACCGGTACCAGGGGAGTTTTGCCTCCTTCGATGAGGTTCAGCATGAGGGGAACGTTGACCTCCCTGACGGCCCGTTCCATCTGTTCCCGTGTTTCGAGGGCCTCTATGAAGATCATGTCGACTCCCGCAGCCACTGCGGCCTTTGCCCTGTCGAGGGCATCTTCAAACCCGGTTGCGTGGATCGCATCCGTCCTGTACATGATAATAAAGTCGGGATCCATTTCATTACGCGCGTCAATGGCGGCCCGGAGTTTGCCCAGCATTTCGTCCTTCGGAATGACTTGTTTGCCCTCCATGTGGCCGCATCTTTTGGGGGCAACCTGGTCTTCCATGAAAAGCCCGGATGCTCCGGCACTTATGTATTCCTGCACGGTGCGATAGGCATTCAGCGCGTTTCCGAACCCTGTGTCGGAATCAGCGAAAACAGGTATCCGCACAGCTCTCGAAACAGCTTTGACCTGCGCCGCCATTTCAGTGAGGGTGAGAAGCCCCACATCGGGCTGTCCCAGCAGCACAGCAGCTGTACCATATCCTGAATGAAAAACGGCCTCGAAGCCTGCCATCTCGCAGATCCGGGCGCTGAGCGCGTCATATACTCCCGGAACAACGATCGATCCCGGGCGTTCGAGGAGTTTTCTCAGCAAGGTGGTTTTTTTCAATGTATGAGGTCCTCCTTATTAAAAAAAGCCGACGGCGGAAGAGACCGTCGGCTGAGTAAAGAGTACTGTCTTTCCAACGTCAGTGCATAATGGCCGGCAGCCATGTGCTCATGCCGGGGAATGCGATGACGAGTATGAGGAAGACAACCATGATCGCAAGAAACGGGAAGACGCCGGAAATGGTCTCTCCCATACGTATGTCAGGACGGAGACTGTTGATGACATAGAGATTCATCCCCACCGGAGGCGTGATAAGCGCAAGGGTCATGTTCACCGTTACTACGATACCGTACCAGATCGGATCTATGTTCAGGGCATGCAGAATGGGCGTCACCAGGGGCATGGTGAGCAGGACGATCGATACCGTCTCAAGGACACATCCAAGGATCATCATCAGGATATTCATGGCGATGAGGAACATGAGCACCGAGAAATTGTTGTTAATGATCAGCTCGGTAAGTTTCTGGGGAATCATGAGAAGGGTCATGACCCTTCCGAAGAGGACCGCTCCCGCGATGATTATGGCAACCATGCAAGACGTGGTGACGGACCTGAGGCAGATTTTCGGGATGTCGCGGAGGCTCAGGGTCCGGTAGATGACAAGGGTAATGAAAAGGCTGTAAACGAGCCCTACAGCGGCCGCTTCGGTCGGGGTAAATGCCCCCGTGTAGATTCCCCCGATGATGATGAAGGGAAGGAGGATCCCCCAGAAATTTTTTCTTGTGACCCGGAACCTCTCGCTCCAGGGTGCTTTTTCCATTGGGGTGAATCCGCCGCGCATGCTTTTTATAACAGCGTAGACCACGAAGAATGTCGTAAGTACAAGCCCGGGAATGACCCCCGCTATGAAAAGTTTCCCGACGGACTCTTCCGTGATGGATCCGTACAGGATCAGGGGAATGCTGGGTGGAATGAGAATGCCGAGCGTTCCTCCGGCCGCGAGAAGGCCGAGGGTAAATTTCTTGTCGTAGCCCCTTTCGATCATGGCAGGGTATGCAACCATTCCGATCGTCGCCGCAGTGGCGGCGCCTGAACCGGTGATAGCAGCAAAAAAGGCGCAGGCGAGGATCGTTGCTATCGCAAGTCCACCGGGAAGGTGCCTGACCCATGCGTTCATGACGTCGAAAAGGTCGTCACCGATCCTTCCGTCCAGCAGGATCTGGCTCATCAGGACAAATAAAGGGATCGACAGAATGGTAAAACTTTCGAGAGACGTGAATATTGTTGCCCCCACGATCTTCATTGGGAGGTCGAACATGAGGATGAGCACGAGGGATGTTCCCCCGAGGGAGAAGGCCACTGGGAGACCCATGAACAGAATTGCGATAAGAAGCAGTACAACAAGAGAAAAACTCAGCATTGCTTTCCCTCCTCTTCAGTTCCTTTTGCGAAGACCGACATATACCTGTCGATTATTATGATCGCGAACTGGAAGGTCAGCAGCGCGAAACCAAGCAGAAGCGCCATCTGGGGGATCCACATGGGTATCCGGAGCAGGGTGGCTGAAACCTTGTTGTAGCCTATGGAGGATCT
>Ga0334892_1003301_pt1 | contig 10622 bp, 9 predicted proteins | sample GraSluR3_MG_4_FD_207213 | JGI IMG/M metagenome (GOLD analysis project Ga0334892, IMG submission 207213) | Sludge microbial communities from methane-producing bioreactor in Wageningen University, Netherlands - Granular Sludge_15_04-R3 | ecosystem: Engineered > Bioreactor > Anaerobic > Unclassified... | reverse complement strand
TATCAAATTATTAAACTTAGTCAAGAATCTGTTGGTGAAGGGCGAAATAAAAGTACCAAGGCAATCAGGGTAAAAGCTATTTTTCTGGCCGGCGTCTGATAAATCTGTCAAGGACAGAACGGAATAAATTGCTGATTATCGGACTCCTTGAAATTAGAATAGCGATATAGGGCCCTGTTTTATAATAAATGTCAATAAAAACTTTTCCTGCAAAACTCTTTTTAAGCTTTTCATCCCTGAATTTCCGGAGAGTCTTTACTTCAAAGCAGTCATAGGAGCCATACACCTGTGTTGCAATAAAACAGCCCTCCCTTCCTGCACTGCCTGCGGGAGAGTTCTTAAGGCCTTTCACTGCATCGCTGAAAGACCCCTTCATGGTTTCTTCCAGGTTGAAAGCCCTTGCCATTGCCTCGTAATTAAAGCTGTTAACGGTCTGGAAGGTGCTATCAGCATACTTTCTTGACTGAACTGCATTATAAATATCCAGGGCTTTGGCAGCACTGTCTTGAGCACCAGGGGGCAAAGAATTCAGGGGCGCTGGATTGGCTGAAAGCTGTAATTTAAGCATTACAGGGTTTGTACCGGGATTGGCCTTTGCTGTCTCCAGGAAAGCCATTGCTGCATAGCCCAGGCCTTTGAAATGGTCTTGCACTCCGGGAATCTCCTCCATCATTGAAACAGACAGTTTCAGCAGGTCTTCAGCCCGTCCGGTTTCTCCGGCGAACAAAACACATTCCCCAAGCTTTGCCATGGCCTCTGCTGACCCGGGTTCATCTTTGTTGGTCTTCCCGGACTGTATTTCATATGCGCGCTCCAGCAAAGGAAGAGCGCCTTTGTAGTTGTTGGGGCCATAGTCTATAAGCCTCTGGCTCAGTTCATATAAAAAGGGCACCAGCTTAGGGCTGTTCATTCCATAGAGCCGCTCTGCCTTTGTAAGCCAGTTCGTTGCATGAGTAATATGAACGGAGGGCTGAGGCGGCGTATTTACCTGGAACCCTGCGAAAAAACCAAGCAGAGGGAGAAAAGAATTCAACTCTTCCATAAAGCTGTATACCTCCTTTAATATTACCAGGACCATTATTAATCATTTCAGCACAATAATCCAGAATTTAATAAATCAGGATAAAATCAGTTCAAGATCCATAAGGCTGTTCTGCACCACTTTCTTATGCCTGAATAAAAGCATTAATATTTTATTGATTAAATTTATAAAAATAATATATCTATAAATATGGTTATTATTATAGTAAATATTATTATAGTAAAATAAAACTTCCTCATTGATAAATATTTCATTATTTGCATGATAAATGGTTTTTAGAATCATAAACTGAATAAAAAAGGAGGATTATATGAGTATTTTCAAGGAAAGAGGATTTTACAAAATAAGGATGCAATTTTTATCTGTTGTTTTTATTCTGCTGATTTCCACAGCATCCTTTTCCGGTTCCCAGTGGCAGAGCGCTGATGGTGTATGGGGAGGCGTTGTAAAGGATATGGAATCAAAATCGGGCATTCTATATGCGGCGACAAGGGGAGCAGGGGTTTTTAAGTCTGAGAACAGCGGAGAAACCTGGAGCCCTTTGACTACTGGGCTCAGCAACCCATATGTAATATCCCTGGCAGTTTCGGATAACTATATCCTTGCCGGAACAACAACCACTTACGGAGGCAGTGGCGGAGGCGTATACCGGTCTTCAGACGGCGGAGAGACCTGGGTTCTTTCAGGTACAGGTCTTGCTGAAATTCAGATTTACTGCCTGTCAGCCAGCGGGAGTACTGTCTTTGCAGGCACCGGGAACGGAATATTTATTTCAGACAATGAAGGTTCAGTCTGGACACCGGCAAGTAATGGCCTTGAAGGTAATGAAGTTCATGCTGTAGCATTTCATGGTTCAGGCATCTATGCCGGTACACCGGGAAATGGCGTTTTTCTGTCCCTCAACAACGGCGTGAGCTGGGAGGCTTTTAATGACGGCCTTGGCAATCTGGTCGTGAACAGCCTTTTTGCGGTGAATAATACACTGATTGCTGGCACCGGGGGAGGAGGGGTTTATTTCCTGGATGAGGAAGAGGATGCATGGGTTGAGAAAAACATCGGACTGACAAATATGGATGTTCAGGCACTTTCGGCGACTGATACCCATATTTTTGCAGGAACCTATGGCGGAGGAGTTTTCGCTTCTGCGAATGGCGGCAATTCCTGGGCCCCTGCCGGCAATGGTCTGGAAAATCTCTATGTTTACTGCCTTAAAGTATCTGAAGAAAGCCTGTATGCCGGGACCTTCGGTGCAGGAGTCTATGTGACAGATAACAATGGGACCCTGTGGGAATGGTCTGCCAACGGTATGAATGCAGGCGATATAAGGTTTTTTGCCCGGGAAGGCGATGATTATTTTATAAGCACCGGGGGAGCGGGTATATACCATAGCAATGACAATGGCCTGAACTGGACAAATATCGGACTGGTCAACCACTGGGTATACTCTCTGCTGGCTGTCAGCAATGATATGGACGATATAATACTTCTAGCCGGGACCATGGGTGAGGGAGTATTTGTATCCGATGATTTAGGACAGACATGGACGCCTTCCAGCTCAGGCATTAATGTCCCCTTGATATGGTGGCTGTCATCTGTGGATACCGGTAATGGCCTGAGAATTTTAGGAGGTACCTGGGGAGGGGGGGTTATTTATTCTGATGATTTCGGTGAGACCTGGAGCAATTCAATGGTTCCCGGGACTCCATTGATTAGCTCAGTTGTATATCATGGCGGTTATCTGTTTGCCTCCTCATGGGGAAGCGGGGCATTCCGCTCCGATAATATGGGTTCAAGCTGGAGTCAGGCCTCAGCAGGGATGCAGAACACCTATGCAAATATTCTGTGTGTAAAAGGCAGCAAGCTGTTTGCCGGAACCCTTGGAGGGGCATTTATAAGTGCAGATGCGGGTGACAGCTGGCAGGCAGTAAATGAAGGCCTTACAAGCACGACGGTATATAATTTTATTAATTATCAGGGAAATTTCTTTGCAGGAACTGCCAGCAGTCAGACCGAACCCGGCGGGGTATATGTTTTATCAGCGGATGAAACCGGCTGGACAAGGCATAGCGATGGAATGCTGAATACAAATATACGGTCTTTTGGAATCATCGGCACGAGGCTATTTACTGGGACCTATATGGGAGGATTATATAATAATATTCCTGATTATACCAGGGTTCCGGTATACCGCTTTTTCAATACCCTACGCGGCGGTCATCTCTATACCGTAAGCGAGATAGAAAGGGACTATATTATGGAAAATCTTCCCCAGTGGAATTATGAAGGTTCCAAATTTGAAGTCTATGAAAATTATGCTGAAAACACTGTGCCAGCCTACAGGTTTTTCAATACCAATACCGGCATTCACTTCTATACAATAAACGAAGATGAGAGGGATGCCGTTATGGAACTTCCCCAGTATAACTATGAAGGTATAAAGTTCTATGTCCACCAGAATACAGCGGAATCTGCAATCCCTGTATACCGCTTTTTCAACACAGCAAGGGGAGGCCATCTTTATACCATAAGCGAGATCGAGAGGGATACGGTAATGCAGCTTCCTCAATGGAACTATGAGGGAATTTGCTTTTATGTCTTTCCCCTGGACGGGGTCTAAGTCTTAGCAGGAATATACCGGGGACAGGAACCCCCTGCCCCCGGCCCTGTTATTCTGCCCTGTCCTGCTTTATGTATTCAATCAGACCTCCGGCATTGAGTATCTGAAGCACCTCCGGAGGAAGGGGAGGGAAATTAAATATGCCCTGTTTTGTCTTTACAATGCCCTTTTCAAAGTCAATCTCTATCTCTTCATCGTTTTCTATATTATCCACTATTTCACTGCTCATGAGGATAGGAAGACCCGCATTTATGCAGTTGCGGAAATATATCCTGGCGAAGGATTTGGCAATTACAGCTCCGACCCTGGCATATTTCAGGCAGAAGGCCGCCTGCTCGCGGGATGAGCCGCACCCGAAGTTATTGCCGGCAACAATTATATCATTGGGTTTTACCTTCTTTATGAAATCGGGGTCCAGGTCTTCCAGAGCGTGCTTTGCTATCTCCTCAGGCTCTGTAACCGTATAGGTGTATTTGCCGGGGAATATTACATCGGTATTTACATTATCACCGTATTTGAAAACTCTTCCTCTTATAATTCCCATTTTATTACCTCCTTTTAGTAAGCGCTGGTGATATAGCCAGCCAATGCTGATGCTGCAGCAGTTTCGGGGCTTGCAAGATAGACATGAGCCTTCGGGTTGCCCATCCTGCCCTTAAAATTCCTGTTTGCGGTGCTGAGGCATACTTCATCATCTGCCAGTGCGCCCTCGTGGGCTCCCAGGCAGGGTCCGCACCCGGGATTCATTATAACAGCTCCGGCATCAGCCAGTATGCTTAGCGTTCCGTTTTTCAAAGCCTGCCTGTATATATTCCAGGAAGCCGGGAAAACAAGCATCCTTACACCACTGGCTATTGTTTTACCCTTTAGTATCTCCGCTGCCTTTTCCAGGTCCTCGATGCGGCCGTTGGTGCAGGTACCCAGCAGGACCTGGTCAATTCCCGTATGCTCCAGTTCATCAATGGATACGACATTATCCACCGTATGGGGTTTTGCTACCTGGGGTCTCAAACTGCTTACATCAAAGACGAGCTCTTTCTGGTATTCTGCATCCTCGTCGCTTTTAATTATTTCAAAGCTGTCTTTTTTGATGTTCTCAACATATCTGAGAACCTCTTCACTGGGCGCGAAATAACCATTCTTGGCGCCCATTTCTGCCGAAAGGTTACAGAGCACCATCCTGTCCGAAACCGAAAAAGATTCTGCCAGAGGACCTGTGAATTCAACAGCCGAGTAAAGTGCGCCGTCAGCTCCGATTTCGCCTATTATCCTGAGGGCCAGGTCCTTTGCCCCGACACCCTTGCGGAACCTGCCTTTAAGGACGATTTTAATTGTTTCAGGTACCCTGAGCCAGATTTTACCCGTAGCCCACAGGGCAGCAACCTCAGTTCTGCCTATGCCTGCGGCAAATGCCCCAAAAGCTCCATATGTGTTGGTATGGCTGTCACTTCCGAGAATGAGCTTTCCCGGCAGGGCAAAACCCTTCTCCGGCAGAACCTGATGGCAGATACCATGGTTAATGTCATAGAAGTTATTTATCCCGTGTTTTTTTACAAAAGCCCTGATAGTTTTGTGGTTCTCGGCATTCTTTGCATCAGATGCAGGTATGACATGATCCAGTATAATTACGATTTTTGAGGGTATTACAACCTTATCAGTGCCTATTTTGCCGAAGGTCTTTGAAATAGCAGCAGCATTGTCGTGGGACATGACATAATCGGGTCTTGCGACGACAATTTCACCTGCCGTTACTGAATCTTTCGAGCTTTTAAGCGCTAAAATCTTTTCAGAAAAAGTCTTTCCCATATCACAACTCCTTATTAATTATGGAATGGTTCAAAATTCATAAAATCAGCATGGAATACCACTACTCCCTCAGGACAGCGTTTATTCACATTGCCCTCCTTGCTGTGATAAGCAATGGCATTCAGTATCTTCGGGTCAAGGCCGAATTCATAACATAAGCCTACTCCGGAAAAGGGATGCCTTAGAAGCTTGCCGAGATGGCTTGAATAGAATTTTCCATTATTATCAACCTCGTATTCCACCAGCTTGCCGATATCGTGAAGCAGTGCTGAAGCAATGAGTATATCCCTGTTCAGTGGATTCCTTTCCCCGTAAATCTTTTCGAAAACCCCGTAGCTTTGTATGCATACATTGGTAACGCCCCTTATATGTTCGATCATATTCATGGGGCATCCTTCAATCAAAAGGGTGAAAGGCATCCTGTAAAGATCATCATAAGACCATTTACCAAGATCCATGGCTTTTTCAAATACCCTTGCAACCCTGGCTTTAAGCTCTTCATCCTTGATTTCATTAATCTCCGGAATGTGCCTGGTGATCTCCATTTTTGAACTCCTTATTTTTATTTTTTTCTGAAATGCTCATTGAGGCTGTCGGTAATCGCGCTGAAACTCCCGTGTATGACAGGGCACTCGGGCAGGGCTTTGAGGAATCGCCTGCCGTACCTTTTCTGCACTATCCTGTTGTCCAGTATAAAGACAACTCCCCTGTCAGTTTTGTTCCTTATTAGACGTCCGAAGCCCTGTTTGAGCAGAAGAATGGCCTTCGGGAGGGCATATTCATAAAAAGGGTTTCTTCCCTGTTTTTCAATATACTGGTATCTAGCCTGCTCAATGGGGTCGGATGGGGACTTAAACGGCAGGCGGGTTATTATTACACTTTGAAGAGCTTTTCCGGGTACATCAATCCCCTCCCAGAAAGAATCCAGGGCAAAAAGGACTCCGTTACCCCTGGATTTGAACTCCATGAGCTGGCGGTCCCTGGGCATGTCACCCTGCTTCATGGGTATCTTGCCTGTGGCGGGGATAACGTCCTTGAGCCTGTCGTAGGCTTCTTCCAGAAAAAGCCTTGATGTGAACAATATCAGCACGCCACCGTCAAGGTAACTCATATAGCGGTGTATGGCTGTAATTACCTCTTCCCGGTAGAATATCTCCTCCGAAGGGGAGCTAAGCCCCTGGGGTATAAGCAGAAGGGCCTGCTTGCTGGTCAGGAAGGAGCTTTTATACACGCTTTTTATCTTCTGGTCTTCAGGAAGATTAATCAGGCCGGTCCTCTCCTCGAAGAATCTGAATTCATCCTCAACATTAAGGGTCGCTGAGGATGCAACAAAACTGCTTAGTTTGCTGTAAAGGGCATCATTCATAAAATCACCCACCAGTACCGGTGCATTAAGTATCCTGTAGACGGGGGTTTTATACTTCTGGGAAAATTCAATCCAGTAAACCCGGTCATCCTCGATGCTGAAAAAGGATTCAAAAACTGAGATCAGATAGGTCATTTTTCTGTAAATGCTTTTCAGTATGATGAAATCCATGTCCATTATGTCCAGTATCTGCTGGGGTAAACAGGCATATCCCTTGAATACAGTCTTCAGGTCAAGGTAGAGACTGCTTAGTATATTAAATATATTCTGAAGGCTGTCCTTAATAATCATGTAATAATCCGATTCTTCATTCTCGATCCTGTGCCTTATCTCTCCATTCCTCATATAGCTGTCCTTAAAAAAACAGGAGGTATTTTTCAGCAGGCTTTCATATTCTATCTCTATCTTCATATAGGTATCATGGATATAACCTGTAATTTCCATTACCTTATCTCTTATTTCCCTGAGCCTGTCCTGAATTTCACTTTCAAGCCGAAGAACATCCAGATGGTTGTGCCTTACCATCATCTTGAGAAGTATTCCCCTGTTCTTCACAGGGTTGTGAAGTTCCCGTAAAAGGTGGTAGATCTGTGTATTGGATGCCTCCAGGGTGAAGCATTTGCTCATTATATCCTCGATATGGTGGGCTTCATCCATTATTATGTGCTTGAAAGGAGGAAGCAGGGCATTTTCGTCAAAGGATATTAAGCTGTTCTTCAAGAATATGTCATAAGCCAGGAGATAGTGATTAACGATTATCAGGTCGCATGAAGAAAGCCTCCTTTTATGCTCAAAATAAAAGCATGCCTCGTAAAAGGGGCATTTTATCTTGTGGCATTTTTCATAATCGGAGGAGACAAGGTTCCAGATATTGTTATCAAGCTGGGACATATAATCGCTTTTTAGCCCGGTCTTTGTCTTTTTTGCCCAGCTTAACAGGCTTTCCATGGATTTCAGATCAAAGTCCGCATCAAACATGATATTATCTTCCTGGGTGATATAGGTAAGCTTCCTTAGACATACAAAGTTACCCCTTCCCAGGGCCAGGGCGTATTCAGCTTTCAGCCTCGGGTCTTTCATAAGCTTGGGGAGGTCGCTCTGAATGAGCTGCTGCTGAAGATTGATAGTCTTTGTGGATATAACCACCCTCTCCTTGTTGGTCTTTGCCCAGATTATGGAGGGCACCAGATAGGCAAAACTCTTGCCTATACCCGTTCCAGCCTCTATTAATGCGAACTTGCTGTCATTAAAGGCCCTGATTATATCCATGACCATCTGTTTCTGTTCGATCCGGTATTCAAAATTGTCAATGAGATCTCTTAAATACCCGTCCTTCTCGAAATAGGGTATGATGGATGAGGGTTCTATACTGCTGATACTCGTCTTTTTCAGAAACTTGACAACCGTGTAGACCTCAGTTGCATTATTGTTAATGATGTAGAATCCTGTACCGTAGCTGCCTGAAAGGTCTGAGGCAATGGCTATGTCGGCTTCCGAAGGTTCCAGGTTCCCCGATGGGTGGTTATGGACGACAATATCAAAATCCGGAAGGGTCTTCTTTAAGGCCGGAACGCTGTATTTATTACCCCAGGCATAGGGTATGACTATGTCAACCATACCGCCGGGATCAATATTGCCTAAAAAAAGAACCTCTTTTTCCCCGCAGTCCTGAATGTTTCTGACCATCACATCCAGGGCTTTTTTCGTAAATATTTCTTCTATGCTTTTGAATTCTTTGCTCAATGGTCAAAATCCCTTTTTATATATGATATTAAAAGCTTCAAAAAGAAGGATGCAAAGGTGCCTAAATTAACGTAGGACTTACCCTTCTCCCTCTTGTAGAACACTATGGGCATTTCAATAATGCTGATTTTCTGTTTCTTTGCCTTATAAAGTATTTCCGGGTCAATTAGCCAGTCTTTTTTCCTCAGATTCATCCTGTCAAACAGCTTCTTTTCAAACACCTTCGGACAGCCGTTGGCATCCCTTGTCTCCAGCCGGAAAAGAAAAGAGTAGAGTTTATTGTAAATATATGAGCCGAAAACCCTCATTCCACCGTCCTCTCTCTTTATCCTGCAGATCTTGGCGAGAGACCCGGGGTTTGCCACTGCTGTTTTATAAACCCTGATTATATCATCGGCCTTAACCTGGTTATCCCCCCATATGTACCCTATATAACTGCCCCTGGCCTGCTTCAGGCCCTCTATTATGCCGTTCCCGTAACCCTGGTTTTTCTCTATCCGGAAAAGGGATACGCTTTCATCAGTCTTCATAAGACTCTTTACCGTATCGGAAGAGCTGTCGGCGGAGCCGTTATCTATATAAAGGATTTCATAGGAGAAAGGGAAATTTTTCAGGGCTTTTTTAAGGTCCTGATACATGTCCATTATGGATTCCTGTTCATTGTACATAAGAATCCCGAATGTTGCGACCGGTCTCTCTTCCATATTCAAGGATATTAACAATTATGCTGAAAAAGGCAAATAAAATAGCCGGCATTATATTCTTGACCCTTAAGGCTTTGAATCTATAATTATTGTTATGAGCGAGCTTTACCTGAGACTGTTTAATATAAAATGGGTCAGGCCTATGAAGCTTGTCCTTTATTCCCTTGTCCCTGCATTTATCTCAGGCATATACTTTTTCGGCCTGAGGGGCCTTGCACTTCTTGCTGTGGTGGTAACAGCAGGCTATATCAGCGAGTACATGTTTGCCCGGCAATACAGAGAGCCTGTCCATTCCTCCGTATTTGTTACATGCCTCTTATATGTCATGACCCTGCCCCCTACCATACCCTTCTGGATGGCCGCAGTCGGCATAGCGGCAGGGGTTGTTTTCGGCAAGATGGTCTTCGGGGGGTTCGGGAAGAATGCATTTAACCCTGCCCTGGTCGGCAGGGCTTTTATATATGTATCCTTCGGCAATTTCCTGACCAACAGGTGGGTTGAGCCCTTCAGCCATGGTTTTGGGGGATTTATCCGGTACAGCAGTGATGCACTGACCCAGGCTACTCCACTTGCAATGCTTGAAAAGGGCGAATCCGTCTCCCTTCTCAGGGTTTTTACCGGTAATATTTCCGGCTGTCTCGGTGAGACCAGCGCCCTTCTCCTCCTGCTCGGGGGGGTATTCCTGATATACAGGAGGGTAGCCGACTACAGGATAGTTATATCAGGCATATTCGGAATGCTGGCGATGAATTTTGCTCTTAACCTTGCCGGCATTGCAGGTTCCATACCCTGTATACATGCATTGTTCTCCGGAGGGTTTATGCTGGGTATATTCTTCATGGCTACGGACCCCGTATCCGCATCATCGCTGAAGGAGGGAAAGCTCATCTACGGCCTTATTATAGGCCTGCTGACCACCCTTATAAGGGTGTTTTCAGCATGGCCGGAGGGTATAATGTTTGCCATCCTTTTTGCAAATATGTTCATACCCATAATTGATTACGGATTAAAATCATTGAAGAAGAAGAATGGACAGGGATAAGAACAGCGCATATATCATAGGCTTTATGGCGGTAATAACTGTTATCTCCATAACCCTGGTAAGCTCAGTTTATCTTTTAACAAAGGAAACCATAAGGGTAAACGAGTCAGCCGTAAAAAAACAGAGACTTTTTTCATCCGCAGGTATCCAAATCCCTGAAACCAGCCGGGATATAGACCGGGTCTACCGGGAAGCCATTGTCGAGAAAGCTGACAGCGAAGGTAATATACTGTATTATGAGATATACAGCCGGGAATCAGACAGCAGGGTTCTTCAGGGGTATGCGACATTTTTCCGCGGCA
>Ga0334892_1003298_pt1 | contig 10628 bp, 5 predicted proteins | sample GraSluR3_MG_4_FD_207213 | JGI IMG/M metagenome (GOLD analysis project Ga0334892, IMG submission 207213) | Sludge microbial communities from methane-producing bioreactor in Wageningen University, Netherlands - Granular Sludge_15_04-R3 | ecosystem: Engineered > Bioreactor > Anaerobic > Unclassified... | reverse complement strand
CCAGGCGTGAGGCACTGGGACGATCGACAACACCGATCACGCCGTGTCCGTCCGCAATCCTCACAACTACGTTATCCGGCGAGGCGCTGCGCAGGGAGACACTCTGAGCAGGATAGCCCTCTCCAACCCAGGTGAACTGATCCCGGTTCTGTCCGTGATGGAGCACGCCTTCAGACGTCAGTGCCTGTAGCAGCGGGGCAACCTCAAGGTGCCTCCCGTAACGCTCTTCGCCCTGAAAGGGCAACTCGAATGCAGCACAGGCCACGTGCGAGGCCAGCAGGCCGAGTGTGTCAGGATTGATCCGCGCTTCCTCGGGAGAGCGTCCGAAGAAGTACTCCGGATGGGAGACCATATACTGATCCAGGGGCGCCGGGGTAGCGATCATCACGGCAAGCGAGGCCCCTGCGCGGCGACCGGCACGCCCCATCTGCTGCCGCGTCGCGGCGATAGATCCCGGATAGCCCACAAGCACCGACGCATCCAGGTCGCCGATGTCGATCCCCAGTTCCAGCGCATTGGTCGCGATGACGACGCGTACCTGACCGGTTCGCAGACCCCGTTCGATCTCACGCCGCTCGTGCGGCAGATAGCCGCCGCGGTATCCCTGCACAACCTCCGGATCGATGCCCAAGCCGGTGGCGATCGAGCGCATCTCCCTCAGGAAGAGCTCAACAGAAAGGCGCGAGCGGGCGAAGACGATCGTCTGGACCTCCTCCTCCAGCAGGCGCGTTGTCAGCCTCAGCGCCTCCTCGGTGGCGCTCGCGCGCAGGCCCAGGGTCGGATTGAGCAGAGGAGGATTGTAGAAGAGCACGTGGCGTCGACCATAGGCGGCCCCATCTTCCACCACCGGCGTGACAGGTCCATCCCACAACGCCGCCGCCAGCTCCCCCGGATTGGATATGGTGGCGGAAGCCGCCACACATTGCGGAGCCGCGCCATAGAAGCCGGCAATCCTCCGCAGGCGGCGCAGCACGTTGGCTACGTGACTACCGAACACACCGCGGTAGATGTGCAACTCGTCGAGCACAACGTAGCGCAGGCCCTGGAAGAAGCGCATCCACTGGGTATGATGCGGCAGGATGCCCAGATGCACCATGTCGGGATTGGAGACGACGATGCGGGCTTCCTTGCGAATCGCCGAGCGGAGACGCTGCGGCGTGTCCCCATCATAGGGACGCAGGGCGATGGGCGCATGAAGCTCGCCGATCCAATGCTCGATTGCCGCCATCTGGTCGTGGGCCAGCGCCTTCGTGGGGTAGAGTAGGAGCGCCGTGGCGGTGGGATCGCGAAGCAAGGCGTTGAGCACCGGCAAGCCATAGCCCAAGGTCTTGCCGGAAGCTGTGCCCGAGGCCAAGACCACATTCTCGCCGCGCAGGGAGGCCTCAATCGCGGTCGCCTGATGTGTATAGAGCGAATCGATGCCCAGCCCGCAGGCAACGGTGTGGAGACGCGAGTCCAACTCATTCGGCCACGCGACCGTGCGCGAAGACCTCTGCGGCAGGGTCCGCCAAACGGTTACATTGCGGATGAAGCGAGGATCAGTTTGCAGGCGGGCCAAGAGCACATCCAGACGATCCTGTTCCGCCATCTCTCCCCTCCTCCGTTTCTCAAGCCGGCGCGGGCGTTTCAGACGTGCGCAGGAAGCGGGGCAAGCCCAGCAGAGTCAGAAGTGAGAGCAGAATCAAGAACCCCTCAAAGAGGATACCGGCAACCAGCAGAAGGCCCCCAAGCGCAGGCCGGCTCTCCGCCAGGACGACGCCGCCGGCACTCATGATCACATTGAAGTTCCAGAAGCCGTGAATGACAACTGCACCGATATAGGCCAGAGGCAGAGCCCACCGACGCCCCTGCCAATAACCTCCCCACCCGAGGCCCACGAGCCCACTGGTCGCGCAGTGCATCGCGGTTGCCAGGAAACGCACCCCGGCACTCCCCAGCCACCCCGCGGCGCCGCCCAGACCCATCGCCCCATTGGAGATTCCCTCGAGCCAGGCAAAACCAAGACCACACGCCACACCCCAGATGAAGGCCGTCAGCAACGATGGCTTGAGCCAGATGCCGAAGACCCCCATGATCAACGTCTTGCCCAATTCCTCGATGAGCGGCGTGATCACCGCCAGCGAGAGGGTCAACGTAATCAAGACGACGGGCGAGGAAAGCAGCGCGACAGCTTCGGCGGGATCGGTAGGAGGTCGCACAGCCCATCCCTGCAGCATAGCCAGCAGCTGCTCGACCTGTGCGGCGCCCCCGGGAAGCAGCATGACGACCGCGGCGCCAATCCCCGCACTGACCATCAGCCCAACCAACTCCACCGGGACGGCGATGAAGACGGTGGACGCCCCACCGGCAAGCAACGCGATCATTCGCCGGAGCGATAGGGCGAACGGGCGACCCGCTGCCACCAGCACCAGGGAGAGGAGGAAGAGCCCCGGCAACAAGATCAGGGCAAAGTGGAAGGGCGCGAAGAGCGGATGCGTGTGCATCGCCGGGGGCAGGAGCGCGCCCACCCCGCCGACCGCGAGGGCGACTAAGAGGAAGGGCAGACCTCCCCAGGTCGGGTAGAAACGTCCTGCCGGTTGTCCCAGTCGACCCCGCCGACCGGCGATGACCAGACCAAGGCCCAGCGTGACGGCAATCAGCCCGTAACCGGCGGCGATCACGCCCAGCGCATCAAGGGCTGCCGGGAAGATGAAAGGCATCGCCGCCAGCACGACACCGAGCCCAAACAGCACAAGCCCGGCGCATGCGGCGGCGATCCAAGACCAACGAGGTGGTCGCATCTGTGTCAAGAAACGTAGCTCGCCATAATCAGATCTGACGTGCGGCAGTTACCTACCGCACGCATCTGGAAACTATTGCCGCGTGATCTCTATCGACTCAAGCACATCGGCTGCAGGGGCCATCGGATCACCGACCGCGCGGCGTGCAATGTCGTCCAGCACCTCCAGTCCTTCCACAACCTGCCCGATCAGCGGGAACTGCCCGCTCAACTGCGCGGCGTCTGACCCCAGAGTGAAGAAGAACTGACCGTTGGCCAACATCCCCACCAATCCCGGTCGATCAAAATCCCCTTGGGTCTCACCCTCGCAGTAGTAACCGGGGTAACCAATTGTCGAGTTCGTGGGGTCGCCGCTGATGGCGACGAAGTTGTCGCGTACGAAGAAGAACTCCGCCCCGTCGTACCAATCCTCCTCGGCGAGGAAGACGAAGCTATTGACGTTCGTTGGCGCCGACACGGGCAGCAGGTTAACCCGGATGTCGCCCTTGCTCGTCTTGAAGAGCGCTTCATAACCATCCTCCGTCTCCACCGTCATCTCGGGCGGCGCAGCGTAGAAGAGGTCATCTTCATTCTTCAGGATGCTCAGGAACGACTCAAGCCCCTGCATCGACAGTCCGATGTCGGAGGGATAGGGGACGCTATTGAACAGGAATGTAGGCGTGCCGGGCAGTCCCAGGGAGATGGACTCATCGTACTGGCTCTGAACCTTCTCCGCATAGGTGCCGTCGTCCAATGCGCTATCAAAGGCCTCAACATCGAGGTCGATCTCACCCGCATAGTCGGTCAGCAAGCTCCGCATCTCCTCGGCAGACAGCGAGCTCCACTCCTGCGCGTGGACGAAGAGCAAATCGTGCATCTCCCAGAACTTCCCCTGCTCACCGGCAGCCTCGACCGCCTGCGCCGTAATGTTGGCGTGAACGTGGAAATCAAGCGGGAAATGGCGGTAGACCAACGCGATGGTGGGATGCTGCTGCAGGAACTCCGTCAACACGGGAGCCATCGCCGCACAGCCCGGGCACTGGAAATCGGAGTACTCATAGATGATGATCTCCGCATCCTCAAGGCTCGCTCCCTTGACGTAGTCGGTCTCGTCCGCGGGCCGCACGGGCACCTCGGGCAACGGAGCCGCCTCGCATATTCCAGGCACCTCCGGAGCGATCACGGTGATCGGCTGACCAGGATCTCCGGTCGGTACCGGCTGCGGCACATCAAACTCGGGCGACGTTTCAGTGGGGGCCACGTCGGGAGCATCCGTAGGGACCGCGGTGGGCTCCGAGCTTCCAGCCCCGGGGTTGCAGGCCGTCAGCAACAGTAAAGCGACCAGCCCAAGGACCGGCAAACTTCGTTTCAGGTTTTTCATTCTGTTGACTCCTATCTATCTAAGTGCGTGGCATTCTACCAGCTAATGGACGCGGATCAACAGAGAATCACCGGGCCCAGAAAGGTGGTCGCTCAAGCCGCCACAGGGCAATCGCCCCAGCTACAGCCACCATGCTGCCGGCAACGTAGCCTTCGAGGAACGAGGCCCTGGTCACAAAGATGGCGAGAAGCCCGAAGACAAAGGCTGCAATGTAAAGCAGGAAGACGGCCTCGCGTTGGGTCATGCCGGCGTAAGTGAGACGATGGGACGTATGATCCGTCCCCGGTGTCGAGAGCGGGTTCAGCCCGCGACGCAATCGCGAGAACGTCACTAGTGTCGTATCGAAGATCGGCACGCCCAGGACCAGCAGCGGGATCATCCACGTCACAAAGGGCACATTGTCAGGGAAGCGCAGCTTGATGCCCAGCGCGGCCAGCGTAAAGCCCAGGAAGAGGCTCCCGGAATCGCCCATGAAGATGGTGGCCGGGTTCCAGTTGTAGATCAGGAAGCCGATGCAGGCAGCCATCACCGCTACAGCGAGCGCCCCGACGAGATACTGTCCACTGAGCGCACAGAGAAGGGAGAAGTGTGCCGCAGCAATCGCGGCAATCCCCGCCGACAGTCCGTCCATATTGTCCAGCAAGTTCATCGCATTGGTGATGCCGACGACCCAGAAGGTGGTGAGAAGGTAATCCAGAATGCGGAAAGGAAACAGCCGGACCGTCACCCCCGTCGCGATCAACAGCACGGCTGCAAGCAACTGCCCACCCAGCTTGGCACCCGCCCCGAGGTTGAAGCGATCGTCCCAGAAGCCCAGGAAGGAGACCAACGTGGCACCGATGAGGATGCTACCGAGCTCACGAAAGACCCCGCGCAGCAGGAGCGCCACGGCTAGGGTGCTCAGCGAGATCGCCACCCCTCCCATACGCGGCGTAGGTACCTTATGTACTTTGCGCAGCGCGTCGGGCTGGTCCATGATGCTCAGATGCAAACCTAGTCTGCGTGCCTGCGGCACACTCAACACCGCCAGGAGAAGGACGCCCGCAAAGACAATGAAGTACGTCGCGATATCGGCAATCACGGCGCCTCCGGAGGCAGAGCTATATCGGGAAGCAATTGTGCCTCGTTGACCTGTTCGATCAACTGCTGAATCAGGGGCTGTTGATCGGCGGGAGCGAAGACCAGGGCCGTCTCCGCTGCCTCAAGGGCAGCTTCGAGTTCATTCTGGTTGATGTACGAGATCGCCAAGACGCGGTACATCTCCCAGAGCTCGCCCGACGTCGGGCAGGCCTCGATGGCCTCCTCCAACACCGCAGAGGCATCCTCCCATCTGGCCTCCTGGGCAAGCAGCGTTCCCACGACACGACGCACCGTGCAATTCTCCTGGATCTCCAGGGATCGTTGATAGGCATCGATAGCACCGGGTATGTCTCCCTGCGTGCTGCGCAGATCTCCCAACAGCATCCATGTCTGCTCAAAGGCATCATCAATCATCAGCGAGTGAGCGATCGTTGTTTCAAACATCTCCTGGTCGCCCAAGTCTATAGCGTAGAGTTGGGCCAGCTCATTCCATAGCGTCGGATTGTTGGGGCTGAGCGTCAGCGCAATCTCATACGCCTGCCGCGACTGCTCCAACAGCTGGGCACGCTTCTCACTGAAACGCGCGAGCGTACCGGCGTCGAGATCCTCGTTCCTGAGGTCCATAGCGACACGCGCCGCCCATGATTTGTAGAAACGCGCCAGATTCGCGCTATGATCGGTATTCAGCGGGTTGATCTCGCGAGCCTGCGTGAGGACCTCCTCGGTTCTCAGGAAGAACGTCTCCCGCTGCTCAACCGTGGTCTCAGCAGGTAATCCCTGCGCCACCTCCAGGTAGGTCTTTCCGAGAAAGAGATAGTAATAATCCTCTCTTGGCGCGTAGGAGATAGCGCGCTCGAAATGCTGAATGCCCACCTGCTTCTCGTTGAGGGAGGGCGCGTCGGCGAAGCCGGCCCCCTGTTTGTAGACAATGTCCGCCCGGATCAGATTGTAACTACCGCCCTGGATGAGGGGAAGGCTCAGCAGAAGCATCACGCCTAGCGTCACCCATCCTGCAGCACCGCCTGCGGCGCGCGGCAAGCGGGATTCGCGCATCAGAACCCAGGCTCCCAGCCCCAGCGTGATGAAGATCAAGCCGTAATAGATCCCCAGCAACCCGGTCAACCGATCCGCGACCTCAACGACCTGGTCCAGCGACGTCACCTGAACCCGCGTCAGGGCCGCATGATGACCCGCGATGAGCATGCCGAAGATGAGTCCTCCCAACAGAGAGAGGCCCGCGTAGGCCCCGATAGCGATCGACCAACGATGGCGTCGCTGCTGATCGAACAGCCCCTCGCGCTCGAACTCGCTCAACCCCACGACCCCAAACAGCGCCCAGGTGAAAGCAAAGAGCATCAGCGCGCCATACGCGCGCATCGGTTGCGGATAGGGCTTGGTCGTGAGGGAGCGGAAGAGGATCTCCCTAGCGTTGCTCAGACGATCCGGATTGTTGACAAAGTCGAAAGCTAGCGTGCCCAAGAGGAACATGGCGATCAGCGACAGCGTCACCACTGCCGCCATCCACGGGGCGAAGGCCGCATCGCGACCCTGCCCGGCATAGCTTCGCGCGCGTCGTCGCGACGCGTTGCTGTTGGCGACCTCCGCCTGTCCCGCGTCTGAGAACAGGTTGGTGCCGCCACCCGGCACCCAGCGGAGTCCCAAGACCACCAACAGGCCCGCATAGGCCCAGAATATCGTTCGCGTTGACGCGATAGCGATACCGAAATTGATCTCGACAAAGTGTGCGACCACACCCGCCAGCAGCCCGAAGATGAGGATGGCGTGCGGATGAGCCGGCGTCTCCGGCTTGCCGTCCTCCTCCGCTGTCACAGTTACGGTCGAGGAGAACAGCCGGCGGAAACCCTGCAACGTCAGGTAGAGCATCGTGCCGACCAGCACCCCCAGAGGAATCGCTACGGCGAACAGATAGGCACCCTCCAGGCGCCACGCAATCACGAAGAAGATCAGGGCAAAGAGCAGATCGAGTCCAAGGTAGGTCAGCAAGTTCCTGCGTGAAGGCAGGAGCCCAAGCCAGTGAAAGCCCCACGCGAAGAAGCTGATGAACGTGAAGAGATAGGCGCCCAGGCCAAGGACCCCCGTGATGACGATCGAATCCAGGGTTTCGTTGTGGGAGCGATCCGGTGAAGCAGTCCGGGACTCATAGTGCCCCAATTCAGGGGGATAGAACGAGTTATAGGCCACATACATCGACTCAGGACCATAGCCCACGAGAGGACGGAGGACATTGAGTCGGTCAGCCGATCCATCGGGGAAGGAGATCGGGGCATGCGGCATAATGAGATCGACCGTACCCTGCCAGATCAACCCGCGCACTTTGCCCGTCCCGGACTGCAGTTCAGTGATCGTCGTCAGTCGCTGCAGAGCGGGGACCTGCCGGACGAGACTCTGCAGACGTCCGGGGACGTTGATCACGACCAGGACCAGGGCCAGCAGCAGCCCCACGCTGCCCCACCCAATCCACAACCACGACCAGCCCTTGCGCTCAACGATGAAGTGCAGCCATAGACCGCCGAAGGTCAACGCGGCAAGCCCTAATCCCACATAGATCGCGAGACGACCCGGCAGCACCCACAGGGAGAGGCCCGCCACGACACCCGCAAGGGCCACCGACCCCCAGCCGAAAGCCAAGCCCTTGACAAGCTGCGCGGGCCACCCTTTGCGCTGCTCTGCGTCGCGCGGGACCTGGCGTTGCAGCACGACAAGCGCCAGATAGGGGAAGAAGAAGCCGGCAGCAACAATACCGAGCCATGGACCACGGCTCTGTGAATGCCAGATCGTGAGCGCCTGCACTGCGAGAACGAAGATGTAGCTGGAGGCCCGCAGGACATCGCTGACGCGGGAGGTCTCTCGCGTGAGAATGTCACCAAAGCTCTCGATGATCCGCGACGCCGTCAGCGGCACGATCATGATCAGATAGGCCGCCACAAAGATGGCATTACCCATATTGGAGGCGACCCGTGTCGTCACATCACCAGCCCACGGCAAAGGATCGAGTCCACTATGCTGGATAATGCCGTACAGCGACACCGGCAGACTGCCGAGAATGAGAACGGTGACGAGCCGGCTAAGCTGCAGTCGCGTGCGCAGACCGGTCAAGATGGCGAAGAAGATGACCAGATAACCAAAGAGCGTGAAGGTCCCCTGAAGGCGCTGGTAGGATCCCAGCCAACTGGCGTAGGGCACCACAGAGGCCACCGAGCTGATCAAGTACACGACCATCGTGGCAAGCGCAGGCAACACCATCGGCGTCTTCCAGGAGAATCGCAGCACCTCTCCCTGCCTCGCCGCCGAGACGCCCGTGGTCGCCTCATCTACCAGGCGCGTCAACCACAGGACCGCCATCACCACGGCGAGGGCACGCAGCGTGGTCAGCTTGTCGGGCTCGAAGACCCGGCTGGAATAGACGTTGAAGAAGACCGGGGTGATCAAGACCGCCAGCAGCCATCCGGCCTCCAGCGCACGATCACAGAATTGGCTAAGTCGAGAAGAGTTCATCTATGCCACTCCTTGGCAGCTCGCAACTGCGCACGCCGAGTGCAATCTACGCCACCAGCAGTACCAGAATATCATTAACATTTGTCCCTGTTGGTCCTGTAAGCAGCAAATCTTCCGTGTCTTCAAGTAGGCTGTACGCATCATTATCACGCAATACGGCTCGCGGATCCCATCCGAGATCGCGGGCGCGCCTGATGCTGGTGCCATCGACTACGGCACCGGCGGCATCGGTGGGACCATCGGTGCCGTCTGTCGCGAGGGCGAGCAACGCGAGGTTGTCCATGCCCTCCAAACCAAGGGCCGCAGCGAGTGCCAGCTCTTGATTGCGCCCACCTTTCCCCTCCCCGCGCACCGTGACGGTCGTCTCTCCCCCCCACACCAGGCACGCCGGCGGTGCTAGCGGGTGGCTGTCGGCGCGAATGCTTCGCGCACAGGCTACGGCGACCTTGGCGATCTCACGGGCTTCGCCTTCGATGAAGGTCGACAACAGGAGGCAATGATAGCCCAGTTCACCGGCCTTCGCCACCACAGCCTCTGCCGCTATGCGATTCGACCCCACCAGCGTGTTGAGCACGCGATCAAACAGCGGGTCGTCCGGCTTGGGCGTCTCCTCCAGCTCTCCGGCAAGCCCTGTGACCAGATGCGCCCGCACCTCGCTCGGCACCCGGTCCTCCAGCGCATAGCGCTCCAGGATCTCCAGTGCATCGCGGTAGGTGGTGGGATCGGGAGACGTCGGCCCGGAGGCAATCACATCAAGGGGATCGCCCACTACATCGGAGAGCACCAGGGTAGCAACGGGCACAGGTGACGCGAGGCGAGCCAATCGCCCCCCTTTGAGCTGTGAGAGATGTTTGCGCACCACATTCATCTCGACGATCGTTGCGCCTGCACGCAACAGGAGATCGGTCGTTTGCTGCAGATGCTCAAGTTCAAGCCCCGGTGCCGGTGCCGGCAGTAGCGCCGAGGCCCCTCCTGAGAGGAGCACCATGACGAGATCACAGCCATGGCCCACATCATCCTCACACGCACCTTGAAGGTGCGCCACCACCTCTCGCCCGGCCCTTAGCCCCTCGGCATCCGGTACAGGATGCCCCGCCTCGACGATGTTGAGCCGTGACGGGAGCTGATATCCGGCCCGATGGCCATACTTGGTGACGACGATGCCGGACAGCATCCACGCCCCTAGGACCTCAGCCGCAGCCGCAGCCATCGGCACAGCGGCCTTCCCGACTGAGATCAGTGTCACACGCGGATCACGAGCGCCCCAAGACTCGGTCGCCGGCCACCGTTGTCCACTAAAGCGCAGTGAGTTCCCCTCGCGGACGAGATGTCGACGGACAGCCGCATACGGGTCGACTGCCTCCAACGCCGTGCGTTGGAGCGTAAAGAGATCTCGTCGTAGATCCATACGCGTACGCATATCGACGCTCACCGCCTGAGGTTCGTCAGGGCGTGGCTGGCGGCTTGCTCTGGCGAGGCGACCTCCTGCAACAACAGGGCACTGAGTCCGGCTTGCAGCGCCCGGCGCACCGGGAGATCAATCGACGGGGGGCATGCGCGCACACCGGATAGGAGAAGGCGGTCCATAAAGGCGAGTTCGTCCGTCTGCAATGACCACATCCTGATCGCCGGTTGCCGCGTGGGCACAAGCCCCGCTGCGCGTGTCAACTCTCCCAACTGCTGCGCCCCGACCAACCACTCTACCAGGCCAAGGGCAACCTCCAGGCGTACGGGATCATCCGTCAAGATGGCGAGCCCCCACGTATGTAGGATCACTACAGGGGCACCATCGGGCGTCGGGACCCAGCTAGGGGCCGAGTCCCTGCGGGCCGACTCCGCGTCCTCCGCATCAGCATCCGATTCTGCGGTCTCCGGCAGCGCCCAGAAGACACC
>Ga0334892_1003297_pt1 | contig 10631 bp, 13 predicted proteins | sample GraSluR3_MG_4_FD_207213 | JGI IMG/M metagenome (GOLD analysis project Ga0334892, IMG submission 207213) | Sludge microbial communities from methane-producing bioreactor in Wageningen University, Netherlands - Granular Sludge_15_04-R3 | ecosystem: Engineered > Bioreactor > Anaerobic >... | reverse complement strand
ATTCTATGCTAAAATGACGGATATTAGACTTGGTCATGCCAATCAGCATTTCTCAACTACACCAAGCCAGTCGCATCCATCATGAAACTCTTCTCAAACATCACCAAAACTTTCAATCGCTCGGTGGGCATTGATTTGGGTTCGGCCAACACTCGTATTTGGGTGGAGGAGAAGGGCTTGTTGCTCAGTGAGCCAACACTGATTGCAGTTGATCAATCCAACAACAGAGTGATAGCGGTGGGAAAACAAGCAGCCCAGATGAAAGGCAGAGCCGACAGCTCTATCAAGGTCTTTTCTCCAGTTCAAGCTCCTAAGTTTACCGATGAGCAGTTGCTCAAGGCAATGCTTAAACTGTTTTTGGCTAAGGTAAGTAATCAAGTGTATTTTTTCAGCCCCACTATTTTGGTCTCGCTCTCAGGCAGTTTTTACCCCTCGATGAAGCAGGTGTTAACCAAGGTGCTCATTGAGCTGGGAGCAGGGGAGGTGATGCTGATCAATCAGGCTTTGGCCGCAGCGATTGGAGCAGGGGTGCCAATGACCGATAGCTCCGGCTCATTTGTGTTGCAGCTTGGAGCTGGGGTAGTAGAGGTAGCTGGGCTCTCTCTGGGCAAGGTGGTTGATTATGCCTACTGTAATCAAGGGGGGTTGTTGCTTAGCGAGGAGATTATTTACTGGTTTGCCACCACACACAAGCTCAAGATTAGCGAGGCGATTGCTCTCAAGGTATTGGAGCAAGCCGGCACTCTTGAAAAAGATGAGAAACGCTCAATTAAGGTTGTTGGCGTTGATGTAAAATCTGGAGAGCCAGTTGAAAAGATAGTTTTTTCTGATCAGTTAATGGAGGTTTTGGCTGAGTTTGGCCAAGGCTATCTTAAGTTGATTAAAGGCATGCTCTCGACGGCCTCACCAGATTTAACGATCGATATTCTTGACAAAGGCTTGTTTTTGTCTGGCGGATTGGCTCAGCTGCATGGCCTTGAAGAGTATCTAACCCAAGGTTTAAAGTTGCCTGTTTTTTTGACTGATGAGCCGGAGTTAACGGTGATCAAAGGAGTGGGAGTAGTGCTGGAGCATCTAGATGAGTTTAGGCAGAGTTTGGGGTATTGATGATAATTAAACACATCATCCAAATATGTATTCCCATATTCAATCTACTCCCACAATCTCAAATCCTGCTCTAGAAAAGTGTTTATCAAAGGTGCAGGCTTTATTGATTCCCAGTCTTTTCATTTGAGAAAAGGAAACACAGTCAGAAAAAGAAAGGTTTGACCAGTCTTTTTGTATCCAATTCCAACCTTTGGCTTCATCGTTCACCGATACTCTTGCAATCTTGATCAGGCGACTGTTGGTCAAGATCTCCCTGAAACTCATAACTGCAGACAGCCCAGCCCTGGCTCTAAGCAAGGTGACAGTTTCATCAATGATGTAGTTGGAGCTGACTAGTTGATAGCCAGAGCCTCGCACTTCTTCCCAAATCTTTACTGCTAGTGGATGAAATTGATCATTGTGGTCAATTAAAGCTTTAAAGAAACTAGTGTCGATGAAAATTGGTTCTGCTTTCATGATTTTTCTTTTGCAGGGAGTCTAACTGTAGATCTGCTGATCATCCTCAGACAAACCTTTTGGTTGATATTTTTTTGGATCAGGGGCAATCTGTGGCAACTGCCAGATCACATCATTATCACTCTCAGTACTTACAAAGGCTTTGCTTTTGTTGGCACTTGTTACCACATGAGCCACATACTGATTGAGGCTCATGCCTAACTCAGCTGCGATGCTCTTGGTTTGTAACCAGTCTGGTTCTGATAATCTGATGTTAGTAGTAATCATCTTATGTTTTGTTTTCATTGTATGAATCATACAATGAATTGATTAAGGATGCAACTTAAATAATTAGTATTAAGAGCATAATAACTGTGCAAACTGAGAAAAAGCTGAAGTTTTTGGAATTGCTTAAAGTTGATTACTCTCTTTCACCATCTTCCTAAACTGATTGCCCCTATCAGCATAGTCATTAAAGATACCAAAGCTGGCAGCTCCGGGGGAAAGAAGGACTACATCACCGCTGTTGACATGTTTTTTGGCAAACTCAAACGCCTCAGCCATTGAATGAACCACCTTTGCATCAATAGTTTTGTTACTTTCTGCCAGTTGCAGCTGATTTTGCACTTCTTGCCACAACCGCTCACCATTGGCTGGAAAAAATGCGATCGCTTTCACATTGCTGTTTACAATTGCTTTGGCGAAAGGAATAAAATCTTGCTGGCGCTCGTGTCCTCCTGCTAGCAATACAATCTGAGACTCACCAAAACAAGAAAGAGCCGAGATTGCAGCATCTGGCATGGTTGCCATCGAGTCATTAACATACAAAACTCCATTGACTGTAGCAACTTTTTCCAGGCGGTAAGGCAAAGAACTAAAAGATGAAATAGCAGTGGCAATTTGGATAGATCTCAAACCAAATAACTTGCCAACAATGATGCTGGGAGCAACATTTTCTAGATTGTGTTTACCCAGCAGCGGCACCTCACTTGTTTTAATAATTGGTTCCTCTTCGTTATTATCTCTAAAGGTTAACTTCTGTGATTTAAGGTAAACTTGTATATCAATATTTTCACTGTTTTCAAGCTCACTAGTCACAAAATTGATCTTTCTACCAGGCGAAAGTGAGGCGATTTTAGCAGTATTTTGCTTGTGTTGATTAAATATGACGTACTGCTCAACCTTTTGATACTTTGTGATAGCTTCTTTGGAGCGAACATACTCGCCGGTGTCTTGATAGTAATCAAGGTGTTCTGATGTGATCTCTTGAATAACTGCAATGTCGGGGCTGAGTGAAAGAGTTGAAAGTTGATGTGAAGACATCTCAATCACAAAGCAGTCGTTACTTGTAACTTTATTGATCTGACCCAGTGCCGGTTGGCCAATATTGCCAATTAAAGAACTGGCAATGTTGTTGGTTGAAAGAACATGATGAATCATACTGGCTGTGGTGCTTTTGCCCTTGGTGCCGGTAACGCCAATAACAACAGGTGTTGGCAAGTTGGCAATTGATTTGGCTGAGTCTTCTTTGAACTCTTGAATAATCTCAAGAAAAAGTTGCATATTAGAGCTAAGTTTGGCTCCAGCACTAATCGCTTTTTGTACTTGGGGTGTAGAGAAGGGGATGCCAGGCGAGATAAAGATAACATCATATTGGTCAAGCTGATCCAGATAATTTTCTCCTAGATGGGTGATTAAGTTAGCGTCTTTTTGTAAGCTGTCTGGCAGCTTAGACTTTTCATCGGCTACCGCCAGTCTCATCTGTGGAAAGAGTTTTCTTAGAAAGAGATAGGTGGATAGTCCTTCTCTGCCCAGTCCCAGCAACACAATTTTTTTATTGATTAGAGAGTTGGTGATCTTGGTAGAGATGCTCATAGGTGACTTTTTAAAATTGTAAGTAACTTTTCATCAAGAAAATGTTGATCATTCCAGGCTAGCAGTAGTTTTTTTTGAGGTGGATGAGAGGCAAGAACAGCCGTTGCTTTTTGGAGCACGATTGGTAGTGACTCATTAACTTTTTGACATTTATCAATTGCCAGTTGTAGAGCGACTCTAACCTCTTGATCGGTGCCAACACAGTCAAGTGGCTTGTTGACGGTTGGATCGGCTAAAGCTTCAAATAAAGGCCAAAGCGAGTTATCCTCAAACAGATTGCGATCAAAAACAACAGAGGACAGGCTAACATCATCAACAAAAGGAAAAAGCATTGTAAAAACAAAGGCGCACTTGGCGCAGTGCGTGCACCAAGTATCTTGTTTTTGACCCACATTACAGCTTCGAAAGCTAGGTAAATACTCTGTAAAGCGAGAAAAGCTTTGAGCAATTTGCAGTTCATTGAGCGGTCGCAAGAAAGAAAGATACTCAGCTTGTTGGGGTTGGGAGGTTAGGTATTTAAATGAGTACTGTCGAAACAACTGCTCAAACTGATAGCTTTTTGACCACTGGTGATTAATCTTTTGACCAAGAAACTCGAGGTTTGGTTGATTGGCAGAGCTTTCGTTGGCAACCAAGACTTGTTGGTGACCAGAAAGATGAGCAACCAGCACCGATAAAAAAGCCAAGTAGGCACTAAAAGGGGTATGACCATTAAGGCAGCCTTGAGCATTTAGTTCTAGCAAGGTGGGGCAGATGGTTCTTTTGATTTTTATTTTTCGCAGGGCTTGACTGCTGTTTGCCAATCTGGAGGCAGCGGGGGAGGCTGGTTCCAGCACTAGAGTGTCAAACTGCTCTGATGCTTGTTGCAGTAAGCCAAGAGTTAGTCCAGAGTCTTTGCCACCACCAACTGGCACTAAGTATGGAGTTCGATAGTGCTCTTGAGGTGGTGAGGTGAAAATGTTGAGGAGTTGGGAGGGCTGGGCGGTGGTTGAACCCGCTACCGAAGTAATTTTTAAAAACCCAGGCTGGGTAAACTTGATCTGATTGGTGTAAAAAAACTCGCCCAGCCCCTGCATAAACAGTTGTTCCCACCACTGGGCTTGTTCTTGGCTAAGCACTTCAGCCTCAATTTTTATTTCTTGAGGGCAGGCAGCTTTCCAATAACTAGGCAACTCGGCTAGGCCAAGATGAAAAACCAGAGTGTCAAGTAATTTCTTTGGAATTCTTTGCGCTTTTTCATAATCTAGCCCCTCAATTTCAAGTTGTGGAGAAAAAACAATATTTGGTTCTAGTAAGAACTCATACTTTATCAGCAGTTTTTGAGTACTCTCATTTTGCCAACTGTACTTAAAATTGCGGTAAATTAATGACTGATGAAGTTGTCGAAGACTGTCAATTTTCATACAAGCATATTATAATCGCTCTAAAGAGATCGTGGAGCATTTGCAATAAATTACGCATTATAAAAATCAAGTGAAACAGGCACATAACTCAAGAAAAAGTGTATTCAAAAATAGCAAAAAAGATACTAGAGGCTATAGCTTAGAAATCATTATTGTTCAATTTGACAACAAGATTTTTGGTTAATATTCGGACTTTTTAACAATATAGGACTTGAAATAGAAATATAGCGAAGCTGTTGCAGTTATTTTTTTGAATAAAATAATGAATGATTTAAGGAAAACAAACAAAAATAAATAATATACATAGTAAATAAGTATAGAAACTTGATTTTTTGCTAATTTTTACAAATGAATGAAATGAAAATAGAGCATAATACCGTGGATATTTTTGGATTAGACCTTCTTGGCAGTTCAAAAGTTAAGTTGCTAAATATCTTGAGAAATGTTCTTAAATCAAAAAATGATATCATTTTCATTTTTACCCCCAATGCAGAACAGATTGTGCAAATGTCCTCAAACCCGAACTTTAAACGGCATCTTTTGCAGGCAGACTTCTTGCTCCCAGACGGAATTAGTTTGGTGATAGCGAGCTTTCTCCTTTCAGTTGTAAAAAGGTCGAAGATGCTCAAACAAAGAATTACGGGCGTGGATTTAGCAAAAAGTTTATTAGAAAATGCTCAAAAGAATCAGCAAAGAGTTTTAATTGTTGGTGGTAGAGAGTATCAATTGCAGGTAGCCAGCAGTGAGCTGATTGATGAGGCTAGCCAGCTTTATCAGCTACAACATCAGTTGTACTGGACACCGGGTTATCAGGATTATTTGCATCCATCCTCACAAGAGGAGTTGGCCTTAACACAAATTATTCAAAAGCTACAACCAACAGTTGCGATGGTAGCTTTTGGAGCGCCTTACCAGGAGGAGTGGGCTGTTTTGAACCGCGATCTTCTAAACAAAGCTGGAGTTAAGATTGCTCTCACCGTTGGTGGGTCTTTTGATTTGATTTTTGGCCGGCTTAAAAGAGCACCTGTCTTGATGAGAAAGATTGGTTTGGAATGGCTCTTTAGATTAATTCAAGAGCCTTGGCGGTGGAGAAGGCAACTAAGGCTATTTAAGTTTTGGTGGCTGTTTTTTACCAGAGAACTCTTCAAAAAAACGACCAATTAAGGTTCTTGGGAACAATACTATCGACTCTCAAGCTACTCAATCTCGCTTGGATCAATTCCCAGTAGCCATAGCACCGACTCTTTTTTGTATCTTCTGTCACCCCTTGAGTTAATGCGAATTGCTGGCAATTTGCCTCTTTTACCCCACCTTTTGATGGTAAGGGGAGAGACTCGCAGTAAATCTGCAACTTCTCTAACGGTTAATAAGTCTGGCAAGTTGCCAAGATCGAGCTTGGCAGCATCTCTGGCACGACCTGTTTGGCGATCATCTGCGTTGGAGCCGACTGGTTGGTTGATGGTGGTTGCCGAGTTGTTGGGCATGGTTTTCCTTTCAAAAATGAATATTTGTGTAATTAATTGTGTAGTTAGTAAGTGATCTTTAACTTGCTTAAATCTTGCTAAAGATATCAAAGGTTTTCAATCACTATACATAAAGTAGCAGAATAACCTAAACTGGGTCAATAGGTAATTTTTTGTAAATACATAGAATGTCTATAAGTCTTGATAAATAGGTGAAACTTAGGCGTTGATCTACTTGGATGTAATCACTAGTTGTTGTGGTTACAGCAATCGTAAAAAATGAGTTCGGTTCATTTTCGTATTTAATAATAAATGTTTCATACTTACATTAACTTATCCACAAAATTATCTTATAACATTTTGATTAACATCCTATATTATTTTTACTTGTAAAAGCTGTGGATAAACTAATTTTTAACCGCATTTTTGTAAAAAAAGTTTATAATTAAGCCTATGAATCCCGGCGAAATTATCAGCACCCAACAACTCCACAATCTAGAGGTATCTTTCTGGTATCCCATGGAATCTGATGCAGAGCCTTTGTGCGAGTACATCAACACTCTCTCAAAAGAGAGAACATATATTCAGCTTCAAGGGGAGCAGGTTAGTCTTGAAGATGAGAAGAAATACCTAGACAATCTATTAAAAAAAATAAAAGATGGCACTGGAGGGTCGATAGTCGCTTGGGCAGATGGGCAAATAGTGGGGTACCTTGATTTAAGACCTAAAGAAAAAGCGACTAGACATGTAATTAATTTTGGCATTACGGTGAGAAAAGAATATCGAGGCAAGGGTATTGGTAAGCAGTTGATATTGCTGGCAATCCAGCAGATACGACTGAACTTTAAGCATCACAAAATTATGACTCTAAGTGCTCACGCCGATAATGAGTTGGCAATCGCACTTTATCGCAAACTTGGTTTTGTGCAGTACGGCCAACTACCAGACGGGGTTTTTCGAGAAGGTCAATATCACGACTTAATTTTGATGTATAAGAAGCTATAAAAATTTGTATGATTAACCCACAACCAATCTTCTCACTCACTAAAACCATTGCTGGCAAGGAGTTTGTGATTCGTTTTCCTGAGCTTATAGATGCCAGGCAGGTGTCAGAGTACTCCAATGAGTTTAACGCGGAGAGTGAGTTCACTCTTTTTCCAGATGAAAGAATTGATCAGCACGACGCACAGCTATATCTTTCCAAAATTATTGGCAGAATTAACAGGCAAGAGTCGGTTTACCTGTTTGCTTTTTGCAAGCAAGCATCTGGACTTAGGCTGGCAGGAAGAATCAATATTAATTTAGAGCCAGGCCTTCAAGAGCATCTGGGGGAGCTTGGTATTAGTGTGCGCCAAGAATACCGTAATTTGGGACTAGGTACAGTTTTGATTGATCTAACGATTGAGGTTGCCAAGCGCTGGCTACCAAACTTAGAACTGATTCAGCTAACCACCTTTTCAACCAATCACAGAGCCCTTCACCTGTATCAAAAACTGGGGTTTAGGGAGTTTGGCAGATTGCCTAAGGGAGTAAAAAGAGAAGGGCAGTATCAGGACTTTGTGTATATGTGGAGGGAGGTGGGGTAGTAGAATAATTTATTATTGTTTAATAACGAAAAACCTTTTATCAAAAAAACCACCCCTTGCGGGGTGGTTTTAACTTTTCTACAAATCTACAAAATTAGAAATAAGTTAATCTTACTTCATCTCTACTACACAGCCTGCCTCTTCAAGAACTTTTTTGGCGTTCTCGGCATCTTCTTTGTTGGCTGCTTCTAGAACTTTTTGAGGGGCACTCTCAACAAACTGCTTAGCCTCACCCAAACCTAACTCAGGCTTAAGTGTACGAACGGCCTTGATAGCACCAATCTTGTTGGAGCCACCTTCCTTGAGAATCACATCAAACTCTGTTTGTTCCTCGGCTGGAGCACCGGCTACGGCGCCTGGAGCTGCGGCCATCATTGCGGGAGCGGCGGCGCTCACACCAAACTCGTCCTCAAGAGCTTTAACTAGCTCTGAGACTTCCATTAGTGAAAGCTCCTTGACTGCGTCTACAATTTTTTGGACTTTAGCGGAAAGCTTTGACTCGGTTTTCGCTTCAGTTTTGGCTGCCTCTTTTTCTGGGGCGGCCTCGGTTTTGGCTTCTTTTGTTTTTTCGTCTGCCATGTTGTACCTCCTTGGTAATTTTATTATTTGTTAATTAATATTCTTCAGTAATTTAATTTGATTTGTCAGCAATTGCTTTGAGTGCATACACCAAGTTTCTTGGTCCGGCATTAAGCACATTCACCAAGCCGTAGGCGGGACCCTGCAGGCGCTGGATCAACATGACCATCAGCTCATCTTTGCCAGGTAGTTTGCTGAGTTGCTCAACTTCTTCTTTGCTCAAAACCTTGAGCGTACCATCCTCAATCAAAATACCTTGCTTAATCTCAAGTTTGTTAGCCTCATCCTTAAACTCAAATAACTTTTTTAAGGCAGAGACTGCATCCTCATACGAAAGCACCAAGGCATTCATGCCGGTAAGTGATTCTTGAAGAGAGTCATCTCCAACAGCCAGATTAATCAAAGTGTTTTTGGTGACGAACATCTCGCCGTTAACTTGCCTAATCATGGAACGAAGCTTGACCTGATCGGTGGCATTGGTGCCAGAGTAATCGACGATAGCGACCGATTTGGCAGTGGCTAGTTTTTCCTTGATCTGATCAAGTTGTTGTTGGTTATATTGACTTGGCATATTTGAAACAATAATTGGTTTGCGGTTTACAAAGAGTTAAAAGAGGGAAGAGATATTTGAGCGGATGACAGTTGTTTAAAACGCTACTGGCTCAATGATTCATTCCTCGGCGTGATCTTTAATTCTTGACTAGTTGATTGACTGGTTCAAGAAACACGCTGTCTTTGGAAACAGAACGATATTGTATGTGATGTGGAGGAAAAATGCAAATATCAAATGTTGACGCTTAAGGTTTCTCCAGGACGAAGTTGTCCTGATTTTATATAATCTTGATACTCTGCTAGTTTTTGTTGGATAACACCAACAAATGCATCAACATTGTTTGGTTGTAAAGTCATTGTTTTCCAGTGAGGTTTAAAAGTGACTATTAAAGCTGCAGCGCCAGAGGATTTAACAAAAACTTCAAATCTGTCTGGAAGATGTGTGCTTCTAACATCAAGTTGAGATGGCAACCTAAGATTACTGGCAGTCATTAGCTCTTGAAGGCTTGTTGGAGCTTCGGGGGCAACAACTGTATCCCAATTAAAATCATCTGCTTCATTGTCTTCTGCGACTACTTGGGGGGGGTTTTTTCTATCATATATAGTGATAATACTAGTTATTACTATAAACATAGTAGTGTTTTTTGTATTAGCTTGTCAACTGTAAGGATACAAAGATTTTGTGTGTTATATTTCTGATATTATCACTATGTATGCACTGTTCTACCAAAACCGATTTTCAACAAACTCTCTCAAACTTTTCTTTTCAAGAAAATGTGATTATTAAACCAAACTGGGTTTCAAATGAGCCAGGCGAGTTTAGCGAACCAGTAATATTAGACTGGCTACTTTCAGCTTTTCCTAGCCACAACAAGATAATTATTGAAAGTTATACTCCTTGGAGGGGATTTGATTTCAAGGTAGATGATCTAGACAAAAGTGAAGTAACATCGCTAGAAGGTGGTAAAAACCACTGGGAGTTGTATAAAAAGCAGGATGAGCAGTTTTTATCATCAACCGGAATTGAAGCAGTGCTCAAAAAACACAATGCTAGTTACTTAAATATTACTAATGAGGTTTGGCAGGAGGAGTGTGTTGATCCACAGATAATCAAGAGGCTGGTTGAGAAGGATTGTCATCACATTAAGTGGGAACAGTTGTTTTCATATATCCCCAAAAAATTGTTTGAGATTAGAGAAAACTCAACCTTAATCAGTCTGTCAAAAATAAAGATAGAGGAGAGTATTCCCGAAATTCTGGTGAGTATGTCAATGAAAAACCTGTTTGGTTTGATTCCTCATCCGTCCAGATGGGTGCCATTTCATGAAAATGGTCATGCTGATGTGGCAAATGTAATTAAGGATCTTTATAAAATTTACTCCAGCATTTTTGATGATTCTGTCTGGATTGCTGAGGGCATTTTAACTATGGTTAAGCACTATTGTGAACCCACTCAAGAGATTGTGCGAGATCAAGGTTTGTTGTTTGTGGGCAAGAATGCAATTAAGGTGGATTCTATGGCATGCGAGGCTGTTGGCATTGATCCCAAGCAAGTGCCTCACTTGGTAGGGATTTGAGTTATTTTTGCGATTGTGAATTTTTTTTATAAACCCACTCCACCATCAACCAAG
>Ga0334892_1003294_pt1 | contig 10633 bp, 7 predicted proteins | sample GraSluR3_MG_4_FD_207213 | JGI IMG/M metagenome (GOLD analysis project Ga0334892, IMG submission 207213) | Sludge microbial communities from methane-producing bioreactor in Wageningen University, Netherlands - Granular Sludge_15_04-R3 | ecosystem: Engineered > Bioreactor > Anaerobic > Unclassified... | reverse complement strand
CTGCCCTATGGGTCAGATGATCACACCAAAAGGAGGAACTTCAATGCCATCATTATTAATGGACGTCGATTCGGTCCAGGCTGCACAATCTCGCATGCTGCAGGAGATTGAATCCATGCGGGCTGAATTGACCAGCCTGAGCAGCCAGGTCAACCAGGTTGTGGGCAGTGCCTGGGTGGGCAATGCTGCCAGTGATTTCCAGGGAACTTATGAGACGCTGCGCACGCAGATCACTCAGCAGCTGGAGACGCTTGACGAGCTTGCCCAGACGCTTCAGGGCGAGATCAACCAGTGGCAGGAAACTGCTGCCCGTATGGGGTAGATCTCATTGGAGCATTTACGATTTGCCAACTTCCGTTATTCGGCGGGAAATCGAATGTTATTGTGTGGTAATTTAACTCAATTCAATATTTGTGTGTCTTAATGAGTCCAACCGCCTATCCAAAGAATGGAAAACAGCGCTACAATATTGCCGGGCGTGAACCGTTTTCATTGCCGGAAAATGATATCGAGCTGCCGGCACCCCCCGAATCCCCCACTCAGCCATCGAATGTCAGCCTGCTGACGCTGATCCTGCCCCCTGTGATCATGATCATCGGTTCGGTGATATCTGGTCTGGTGTCTGGCAGGGTGAATTTTGCCTTGATGCTGCCCATGATGTTGATGGGGCTGGGCTATCCGGCTGCAAACCTAATTAACAGTAAAGTTCAGAAAAAGAAGTATGCCGAGGCGATGAAGGCTCGGCAGGAGAATTACATCAAAAGGCTGCGAGAATATCGCAGCATGATTGAGGGAATGATCGAACGGCAGCAATCCACAATGCATGAGGAGTTCCCGAATGTGCAGCAGGTGCTGGGGATCGGCCTTGCAGCGGGTGAGAACAAACGCTTGTGGTGGCGACGACCCAAAGACCCCGATTATCTCACGCTGCGCCTGGGAACTGGCCGGAGCAAGCTCTCGTTTAATATCCTGCCGCCCCGGATGCTGAATGATAAAGATCCGCTCAGTGAGTTGCCCTTTGAATTAATGGAGCACTACGAAGGGCTGGATAATATGCCCTTCCTGGTCGACTTGAGACAGCTGGGCAGCCTGGCGTTGATCGGCGGATCGTTCCAAAAACTGATCCGGCTTGCCAGGCGCTTGCTGCTGGATGTGATCGTGCATCATTCGCCGGAGGATGTGAACCTGTTTTTACTTGCAAACCGTCCCAATGCCGCCGAGGAATGGGAATGGCTGAAATGGGTGCCGCATACCCACATGCTGGATGGGGACCAATCCCAGCAAACACTCCTTTTTACAACGGATAAAATCAATAGCTTTCTGGATGAACTCAATAGATTATTCTTAGAACGCCTGGAACAACAAAATAGCCACGGCGGAAATCAAAATTACCATTTTAACCCGTCCTATCTGGTGGTGATGGATGATGACCGGGTGCGTCAGCACCTCGATATCCAGCGGATTGCTGATGAAGGGTATCGTGTGGGCATTCACCTTGTGTTTATCGGCGGTGCGTACCTGCCAAGCACCTGCAGAGCCCGTATCGAAATTGATTCAGCCGGTAACCTGGATTATCTGGAAACATTCCAGGCGGTGGGCAGTGGCAACCACCGAAAAGGAGTAGCTGAGCTGGTCCAGAAAAAGGAAATTGAACCCCTTGCACGCACGCTGGCAGGTTTGGAAGTTGTGGGCGGCAAGAGTGCAACGATTCTGCCCTCCATGGTGCGGGTGGTTGATCTGATTGAGGGCGATCCCTATTCGGTTTCGGATGTTGTGGACCATTGGCGGGCAGCGGAGGATGATTCAAAGCAGGTTCTGCTGCCTGTCGGACAATATGTGGATCGGGATGGGCTGGCAATTTATGAGATTGATTTTCGACCCGAATCTCTCGGCGGACTTGGCGCATATCACGCTATGATGATCGGCACAACCGGCAGCGGAAAGAGCATTTTCATGCAGTCCCTGGTGTTGGCTGCCGCACACCGCTATTCCCCACGGCAGATCAATTTTATGTTTATGGACTTTAAGGCAGGCGCGGCTGAGCTGAAAAAGGTCAGTGAACTGCCTCATTCAGTGGGTATGGTGACAGATCTCAGCCCGGAGCTGGCTGAGCGAGCCCTCCAGGCTCTCGAAAATGAACTCTTTCGCCGGAAGACAACCTTTGAAAACGCCGGTAAAATTACCGATATCTGGGATTTCAACCGCCGTTTTCCCGACCAGGCATTCCCGCATCTGATTGTGATGATCGATGAGTTTGCAGCGGGAATTAAAATTCTTCCCACCCTGGTGGCACGGTTGGAAGAACTGGGGCGGCAAGGGCGTGCTTATGGCATGTATTTCTTCCTTGCCAACCAGGAGGTCAACAGCGCGGTTGATTCGCTCAAAGCTAACGCCAGCTGGTACATTCTCTTGAAAGTCAACCGGCCGGAAGAGATGCGGTTGATTGGTGGACGTTTGCCTGTGCCTCCGGGCAGGGGGCGCGGATATATCAAGGTCAAGGAGGACATCACCTCCATTCAAAGCGCCTATGCAGGGCTGCCAGCTGACGTTGGCGATCAAAGCCAGGCAGAGATCAACGAGTATGCGATCTCAACTTTTGGACCCGGAGGAGATCGCAATGAGATTTATCGTTTTGACCCTCGCCGGGCAAACGCTGAAAACAGCCCGGTTCGGACAGAATTAGAGATGTTGATGGCAGTGATCACTGAGGCAGCATATACATTACATATTCCTCACGCCGATCCAATTTACACTGAACCGTTGCCGCCCCTGGTCCCGCTTTCGGAGGTGATTGCCTGCCAGGACCTGTATCACCGTTTTGACGGCTCCAGTTGGCAACGCTGCACAGGGGAGCGCAATGTTGTGCCGCTGGGCTTTGTAGATATCCCCAAGCGCTGCCAGCAGCAAGCTTTTTCCGTCAATTTCAATGAGGCGGGAGGGCATCTATGGGTGATTGGATCGCCGGGCAGCGGGAAGTCCATGGTGCTCCTCAGCCTGGCTTCTGTGTTGTGCCTGACCCACACGCCGGCAGAAATCAACTTATATGGTCTTGAATTCGGGACCGGCAGCCTTTCTATGCTGAATGCATTTCCGCATACTGCCGCTGTGATACGAGCCCACGAGGCTGAACGCATTGACCGCCTGCTGCGGTTTTTGCAGGAAGAATTACGCCAGCGCACAGAACGGGATTGGCATCTGGAAGGGCGCCCGGAAATTTATCTGCTGGTCAACAATATCGCGGATTTACGGCAGCAATATCCTGACCAGTCTGAAGATTTGGGGCGGTTTATCCGATCTGGCGGCGCTGTTGGGATCCACGTGATCATTGCCTCAAACCGGGGGTCTGAACTCCCGCGTTCCTTGAGCGGCAACATCATCAACCGGATCGTGCTCCAACTCCCTGAAAAACAGGATTTCATGGATGTGCTCAACATGTCTGTTCCTCCTCTGACAATGCGCACGCAGGGACGAGGATTTTGGGCAAGCGAAGGTGTGGTGTCGGAATGCCAGATTGCGCTTGTGGATGAAGGTGTTTTATCCTCATCTCCTTTGGAAGAGAATCAGATCCCGCAGGAGGCTGAGCGAGATGAAACGGCAAAGAACAATGCGCTTGGCAGACTCCCATCCACAATCTTGAAATTGGGACAGCAAATGCGGCAATCCTGGACGGGTAAGCAGCCGCAGGGCATTCATGCCATGAAGGATGTGTTGGAAATGGGCGATTTTGATCGTGAGGTTGAAAAAGCTCCCCACGAACTTTCGGGGGCGGCACTCCCCATTGGTCTGATTTACGACAATTTAGATCCACTGATTGTTGATTTAAACCGGGAAGGACCTTTCTGGAGCCTGATCGGTCCCCGGCAATCGGGTAAGACAACCGGTTTAATCACGCTTGCTCATTACCTTCGCCAATCGCTGCCGGCAAACAGCCGGGTCACATTCATGCCGATGCGTAAGGACCTGATTTCTCGGATAAAATCTGATGACCCGCAGGTCCAGGTGATCTTACAGCCAGATGCAATGATTGAGTGCGTCCAAACATTTCTGGATACCGTCCAGAGCCAAAGTGACGTCTTCCATTGTTTGATGTTTGATGACCTGGGTGTGGCGTTCTCCGGCGGGAATACGCCATTGGTTCAGGCATTGAATGCTTTGGGAGATCAGCTGGCGCTTGCCACGCAGGAAAATTTCCTGATCGTAATAGCGGATCTGTATAGCAGTTTTAAAAGCACTCAGGCGTATTCCTCCTCCTTTTTGAAGTTATTCCAGCAAAGCCAGACCGGGATCCTCTTTTCCCTGGAGGATACCGATATGCAATGGTTCAACGCACGCGTGAATTTAATGTACAAGAAAACCTTGAAGTGGATGACGGGGCGAGGGTTTTACGTGAGTAAGGGAAATCCAACGTATATTCAATGCCCGCTAATTACGCCGGATGTATTCGAAGATCATCAAGCACAGGATTGAAGAAATGGGTGAAGTGGTTTGCAGCGTCAATTATTCTGGATCGCAACGGAGAGACCTTGTCCTGCCAGATGATGTTCCTGTTCATCTGCTGACAAACGCCCTGGCAGCGGCTTTGGGAATGCCAAGCAGTCCGGACATCTTTTATGAGCTGCAGGTGGAGGAAAAGGGAGCCTGGCGCCGGATTCCTGAATCGCGCACCTTACAGCAGGCTTATATTCACAATGGCACCATCTTGCGGTTTACAAAAGAGAAACAGATTGAGGGTGCGCGCGCTGTCCTTTTGGGGAAGGATGAAATTCGTTTTCGCCTGCGGGAGAACACCATCATTGGTCGTCTGACGCGTGATAATCATGTTGATATTGACCTGGCAGGGCTTGATACAAACAAAGTGGTCTCTCGGCGGCATGCTATCATCACCAGGGTATCCATGCATTACCTGATCAAAGATGCAGAAAGCCACAACGGGACTTTTGTGAACAAGATCCCGGTGAAGCCTGGAGAATCGCTTGCCCTTCATCCCGGTGATGAGATTTGTTTTGGCTCCCTGGATAAAGGGGTGCGGTTGAAGTTTATGCTGGTCTGATGGTAAGTGGATTAAAGAGCGGACTCACGAACCAAATTTTGCAGCAGTGATCACCCATTGTTCAACCTCCTGGGAAAGTTGAAACCCCAGGAGATCCAGATGATCGGAGAGCTGTTTTATAGTTGAGGTACATTGTTGAAGCTGACAAAGATATTCGTCTTTGCTATCGCCATCCCAGTTGGTCCAGGCAACTCTGGCGTAAATTGACGCAGCATAATCATAGAAGGCATCTGCTGTTGCCCGCATTTTATATGCCAGCGCTTCTGTGGAGTCAGTTTCTAAAAGAATCTTATGTGACATGAATGTGTGCCTCGTTCAAAAGTCAAATTAATTATAACAATGATTTATTGAATTCTTGTGATTTGTGAGCATGTCTGGAGGTTGTTTCTAAAATATCCACCTTTCGGACACAATTTAGGAGGAAGAATGCCCTATCGAAAATTATTGCTTTTCTTGTTCTCATTTTTGCTGATTTTTTCCATGACATCAGGCGATGTCTGGGCAGCCAGCAATTCCAATTTAATCATTCATTCGCTCGAGAGCAGTGTGAACGAGGATGGTAATTCCTACACGGTCACCATCCGTGTTTCTGCTGTCAGTGACCGGGGGGGACCGATTGTCGGACTTACCACACGGGATTTAACAGTTACAGAAGATGACACCGTGATGGAATTGGATTCTGTTGAGTGGGTCGAGGATGCACCGATGAGCGTGTGGGTCATATTGGATAATGGTGCCACGATGCAGGGAGAGCGCTTTCGGATGGCACAGGAAGGCGTGACAGACTTTATCAAAGACCTTTACAGGGGGGATCGGGTGGCGGTATATGCTTACAATACCGCTGTTGAACAAATTGTTTCGCCCACCGATGATATTAACCAGGCGCGTGATGAATTTGAAAATGCTCGCCTCAGCCCTGGCGGGGGCGCTTGCCTGTTTGATGCGGTCCATACCGCGCTTGAAGCGGCAACTTCACAGTCCTCCGAACGCCAGGCGATTATCCTCCTGAGCAGCCGCAAGGATACAAAATCGGGATATGACACTTGTTCAGCGGTATCGATCAGCGATGTGCTCACCCTGATTGAGGCTTCCGAAAGACAAATCCCTATCTATGCCATTGGAGTTGGTGTGGATACGGACGAAGCCGCCTTGCAGCGCATGGCAGATGCATCAAATGGCATTTATACCAGCAGCACGAGCAATTATGATCTTCCAGACCTGTTCAAAACGGTCACAAATCGATTTGCTTCGGAATATCTGATCACTTACACCTCAGAAAGCAAACCGGGGAGCCACACCCTCTCTGTTCAACTGGATAATCAATCCAACTCGGTGGACTTTACACTGCCTGGATTGCCGCCCGTGGTGAGGGTAGCCAGCCCAACCAGTCTTGAAGAGTTTCAGGCCGGACCGACCAAGGTCGTTCTCAGCTTGGTTGAGCGCGGAATTGTTGTGGACAGCCTGACATTTAAGATCAACGACGTCCCGATTGGCGTTGGTGGAAAAATTGGACAGCCGCCTTATGAATATGAGATTGACTTCAGCCAGTATGATGGTGAGCAAGCTGTTTTTTCGATCCTTGCCCAGGATGAGGATGGCAATGCGTTATCCGAAACCACGATGGAACTGGATTTTCGTTCGGAAGAAGAGATTGCTGCAGCAGAGATTGAGGATACCGAGCAGCCTGAGCCGACCGAACCTGCCGTCATCGAGACCTGCCCTGAGGGCATGGTCTGCCTGGGGAATTTGCGACTGACCACAGTTAAGCTGGCATTGATTGGCGGTGGCCTGATCCTGCTGATTGTTGTCCTGGCGGTCATTCCCAAATTATTAAAAAAGAAGGGCAAAGGGAAGCCGGAAGCGGAGAAAGTTTCCCTGTTTGATGACGCTACACTGGATGGGTTTGCGCTGCCAAACGCGGACATGGGTCGCCTGACCATCCTTTCCAGTGACGATCCATTGATGGTTGGCAAGGAGTTTCAGTTGACGAAATCGCCGACCACGATTGGGCGCAGTGTCAACAATGACATTGCCCTGCCCAAGGACAGCGCCGTCTCACGCCAGCATGTTACCATTATTGCTGAAGGATCCGATGCAGTGCTGCAGGAGGTGCTCAAGACCTTAAGCGATGGCACCAAACAGCCGCCGACCTATGGCACCTATGTTAATGATCGTAAAGTGACTGATGATACCAAGTTGAACAATGGCGATGAGATCAGCCTGGGAAGACGTACCAAGCTGCGCTATGAATGCAAACCAAAATTTGAGGATACCGCTGGCTCAGAAGATGTCACCATGGACCAAATCGCCCTTCCCAACACAGACCAGGTGGATGATGCGACTCGGGATGGATGAGAGGTGGGATTGGTCAACGAAAAGAGGTGGATATGCTTGAATTCGGTAAAGCACTGGATGTTGGCATTAAGCGCAAAGGGAAATTGAACCAGGATGCGTTGAAGATCATTAGACCCTGGAGAAAGCAACCTCTTTTGGTGGTTGCAGACGGCATGGGCGGCTTTAAAGGCGGACGGGAAGCCAGCGAGATTGTTATCAAAACGCTGACCAACGCCTACAAGAAAGCAAGACGAAAAGAGCCACCGGGAGAAGTCTTGAAAAAGGCGATCCTACAGGCACATCAAGTAATTATTGAACGCTCAAAAACAGAGGATGACCTGGCAAAAATGGGTAGCACGGTCGCTTGCGTTGTGATTGACGAGAAGAACGAAAAATTGACAGTCGCTAATGTGGGCGATACTCGGGTTTACCTGATCAAGCCCCAGGAGATTGAAGTCATCAGTTATGATCACAGCGAGGTAGCTGAACTGCGGCGCAAAGGCGTGCTCAACGAAGTGGAAGCACGGGATTATATCCGGAAAAATGTGCTGACAATGTCTCTGGCTGCGCATCGCCCTGCTGACACGGTGAACCCTTTTGTGGCTGAAGTGCCTTTCCCCCCGGGATCGGTTGTGCTGCTGTGTTCGGATGGTTTGTGGGGCAGTGTGCCGGATCACCTGATCCGACTGACGGCACTGGAATATTCACCCGCAGAAGCAGCCGGCAAACTGGTGGAATTTGCCAATACCAGCGGAGGCCCGGACAATATCTCAATTTTGATCGCCCGCCGAAAGGGTGAATGGAAAGCCTATCGTAAACAATACTCGACCAGTCTTGATGACACACAGTAGCAGGGAAATTTATGGACTATAGCGGACAACGAATCGATCATTACCAGGTTATTGAAAAATTAGGACTTGGGGGCATGGCGACGGTCTATAAAGCCTATGATACACGCCTTGAACGGGATGTTGCAATTAAACTGGTGCGCAAGGATTCGATCCCGGCTGAACAGCACGAACGGGTTTTGAAACGCTTTGAACGCGAAGCAAAGTCACTGGCAAAGTTCTTACACCCCAATATTGTCCCGGTTTATGATTATGGCGAATACCAGGGGGCGCCCTATTTGGTGATGGCTTATTTGCCAGGGGGAACGCTGAAAGATCGGATTGGAAACCCCGTTCCGCTTGAGAAGGCAATTGATTGGGTGCTCCCAGTGGCTAATGCGCTCAGTTACGCGCATAAAGAAGGCGTGGTGCATCGGGATGTGAAGCCGAGCAATATCTTGATCACTCGAGAGGGTGGGGTGATGCTCTCTGATTTTGGAATCGCCCAAATATTGCTGCAGGAGACGACGCAGCTGACGGTGACGGGGATGGGCGTGGGCACACCGGAGTATATGGCACCGGAGCAGTGGCAGGGGCGCTCTGATGAAGCCAGCGACCAGTATGCGCTGGGTGTGGTGCTGTATGAACTGTTGACAGGGGTTAAACCCTACACTGCAGATACGCCGCTGGCGGTGGCGCTGAAGGTGATGTCTGAACCATTGCAGCGACCAAGTGCACTGGTGAGTGGCATTTCGGAAAACGTGGAAAAGGTGCTGTATAAGGCGCTGGCACGGGATCCGCAGGATCGTTATGAAACGATGGTTGGTTTTCGGAAGGCACTGGATAGGCTGACTCAAAAGAACAATACAGCAGTAGATGCGGTGGAATCGATCCCGATTGCACGACTCAATCAGCACAAAGCAACACTAACAGGAGATTCTTCCAAAGTAACCTCATCTTCTGGTTATGAATCTGATACCAATAAAGAACTATCCAAACAATCAGCGATTGAAGATCATAGTGAAGTAAGAATTCACGGTAGACCTTCTCCTCAGGCAGCAACTCCTGAGAGCGCAGGTGAAACGGTTGATAGGCTGGATCTGACACCCGTTGACGGCATTCATAGGAAACTGGAAAATCGTGAAACGGTGATGGGGCAGAAGAAAGAGCCCTCACCAAAGCATAAGCCCAACCGGGCGCTTTCCTGGGGAACATTGGGGGTTGTTTCGGTAATGGTTGTGTTGTGCGTGCTGCTGATTGCCCTAATAATAAGACGAGAACCTGAAACTGAGCCAATCAATTATACACAGTCCGAAGCAACCGAAGTTATCAACAGTCAGCTAACCCAACAGGCTCAGATAGATGCTACAGCGAAAGTTGAATCCACACAAAAAGCTCAAGCTCAAGCTACAGCTACAGCTGCTTCTGCTTTCTCTGAATTTAAAGACTTCATTGATGTATCAAATTTGGTGCATGAGGAAAATTTCGGAAAAATGGAACATACAGAAGAAAATTATATAACTACCTATTGGACGGATACGCTTTTGCAGGATTTTGCCCTTGAGGTGACTTTCCAAAATCCATATGCGAGCACGTTTAATGATTTTGATTATGGAATTTCTTTTGCTGGCGATGAAGAATACTTTTTCTACATATCCTCTTTTGGTCGATGGGCATTTGTTCATTATGACGGGGGTTTTAATTTTCTTGAATCGGGCGATGTTGTTTTAAATACGGGTCAGGCTGAGAAAAATAAATTTCAATTAGCGGTGGTAGAACAAAAGGGGTATTTATTTGTCAATGATCGTTTTGTTGCAGCGCTTGACCTTTCAATGATTGATTATGAGGGGTACATCTCTTTGCAAACCGGTTATGTTAGCGGTCATCAAATGGAGGGATATGCGACAGGGTTTGAGAATCTCAGGATTTATGCTGCTCAAGACCAATCCACTATTGAAATTGAATCTACGCCAACTAAAACTCCAACCCAAAAACCAACCACAAAGTCAACGGATCTCTCCACACGTGACACAATTAAGATCAACACACATGGGATTGAATGGGAAGGATGGGACCATTACCGGTATAATGTCTTCTTTGAAAATTCAACTGAATGGCGTTCAGATAAATATTTCCTGACCGTTGAATTCGTTGGCGAGTATTATTTGGGCGGTTCTTTTTGTGATTTCGATTATCCTGAAGCTGTTGAATGTCAATTTCGAAATTATGAGGGTGAAGAATATGTTTACTGTGACACAGATTTTTGGATAACTTTTAAGTGGCCAGAAATTTCATGTCTCTATCAGATGACACTCTTAAATGCCTACGAAGATTCGGTGTATTCCTATCATTATGATTACACATTTACCCGACAGTATTAACTTTTCTTATAGGGTTGTTATTTCCCGGAAATTGAGGGTTC
>Ga0334892_1003291_pt1 | contig 10637 bp, 8 predicted proteins | sample GraSluR3_MG_4_FD_207213 | JGI IMG/M metagenome (GOLD analysis project Ga0334892, IMG submission 207213) | Sludge microbial communities from methane-producing bioreactor in Wageningen University, Netherlands - Granular Sludge_15_04-R3 | ecosystem: Engineered > Bioreactor > Anaerobic > Unclassified... | reverse complement strand
TGTGGGTATGATAATGATAATTCAGGAAATAATCCTTGATCACATCGCCCTTATAGCCCAACGCAATAACAAATTCATTGAAACCATAAAAGGAATATATTTTCATAATGTGCCACAAAATGGGCTTTCCACCAACATGAACCATCGGCTTAGGTTGAACTCGAGTCTCTTCCATCAATCGAGTTCCAAGCCCGCCTGCCAAAATACCTACCTTCATCAATGCTCCCTTTTTGTCAAAAGATCATTACACTTAATATTTTACCATTTATGTTGTTTATTTCTAGAACAACAATTTCCATTCCGAATTGGTGATGCATTATCCTCAAAAAACAACCTAACATATGATTACGCTGACAATTTCAGACAAGTCAGTTGGCTTCTTGTTTTCAACGATTTATTTGATATCTTTGGATTGTTTAAAATAGCTCTGATTTTAAGCCCGTTGGGTATGGTATATTTATCTGGCGAATTGTAACTAACAAGTTTCTACCCGTTGGCCGGCATCAGTGACTGGTTGCCTTGATTTTACAACTGGAGCCTAATATAGTGGGTAATAATCTACACGCAATTTATATTTGGACAAAAACAAACACATTTCTCAAAGAGAGCATTCATGACTTCAATAATTGAGGAAATCAAATTGCATTGTCAATTGCTTAAGATCAATAAAAAGGATTTGAGGGGATTTTTCTCATCTCCTTATTTGATAATACTCATTGCTATTTTTTCCATATTGTTTCTCCCTCATGCATTCGTAGTTGTAAAAGACATTAACTTCGTATTAGCTTATGAAGTTGATCCTGGATCAATCATTGATTCAATTCTTTCAATGTATAAAAACTTGTACAATATGAATGCAGGGTATCATTCCAAATACTATGGGTGGACCTACTATTGGATTTCATTTATTCTTCTTGCTCCAATCTACTTTGTAGAAAAAGTTATTTTGTCCGGCAATCTTTTTGCCTTTTTTATTGGCACACGATTGTTGTTTTTCCTGATCGGTTTACTCTCAGTATTAGCATTTTATAGAATCATTGTCCGGATTTTTAGGAATAAACTGGTTGGACTAATTGGGGGGCTGCTCTACATCAGTTCCCCAGTGATATCGAAATATTTCTACTTCTTACACCCCGAATCAACCGGATTGCTCTTCTTGTTTCTTGGAATATTGTGCTTACTCAACTTCAGAGATTCAGAAGCAAAAGAACATCGCTGGTATACAATCGGTTTACTTTCGCTAACATTATCTGCCCTATCCAAACACCCGTTCATTCTCCCTGCAATTTCTGTTTTGGGGCTGTTCCTCATAACTTACTTTTATTACCAACGCGTCTCTTTAATCAAATTTCTCTTTTCTTGGCGTTTTGTAAAGCTGCTCCTAATCACAATTGGACTGCCCTTGCTTGTTTTCTTTGTGATCAATCCCTATGCTTTCCTAGAGCCAAGAGTATTCCTTAAGTATCAATTAGGACTAACTTCAAACCAGCTTTCCTCAACCAGCTTGACATTCTTTCAGGGGTTAAACGCTTGGATAAGTATTATCCGCTCGTTGCCAGTCATTCTTATTTCTATTATCTTGGCCCCCGTCTCAATTGTAATGAGTTTGGTTCGCTCAAAGGATAAATTAGGGAAATCATACTACGTTGTCAATATCATCACAGCCATCCTTTTTATCGTTGTCTTTTCTATTCTATCTCGCTTCATAATTGATCAAATGTATTTTGCCCCAATTTATCCATTGTTTATTCTCAATCTACTATCCATTTCCCTCTTTATTATTAATGAATTAAAACAAGACAAAATCAAAAATATTACAGTTGCAATTTTTTCTGCTTTGGTTTTAGTTATCATCATCGGAAACTTTAATAAATCACTTCCAGTTGCCTTTAAACGCCTGAACTATAAAAGGACTACCATCTATCAAACATATAATTACATCGAAAAGGAAATCCCCGAGGGATCGCGAATTGCTTATGACCATTTCGTCGCGATACCCTCAAACAAAGACTTTGAAAGTTGTCATTATTGGCGGGGGTGCGGAACAGATTACATTGAAGAATTCAACCCAAATTATGTTATTTTCAATATGAAGTGGACCTTTGGGGGAAGCGTCCACCTCCCAACCCAACGTCTAATTGATTATATTCAAGACCACAATATGACTCTGGATGAAGTCATTGGTGGTGATTCCAGTTACCAAGTATGGGTATGGAAAAAGCCTTAAGAGAAGACCATTTACCAGGTCATTTCAAATTCTTTGAGGGATTTCAGGACGACGCGCAGCCTCAGCCTGTCATCCCTCAAAAAACTGATTAATTATTTCAACCACGTAAGCCGTCTGTTCCTCGGTCATATGTGGCCCCATCGGCAAACTCAATTCAGTTAACGCGATTTCCTCTGAGATCGGGAATGCGCCTTTAGGGTATCCGAGATTTGAGTAAGCTTCAGACAGGTGTGGGGGAATGGGGTAATGGATAATGGTATCGATACCTCGTTCCTTTAGGAATTGCTGAAATTCATCCCTTTGTTTGGTTCGAACTGCAAAAATATGCCAAACCGGTTCCACCCATTCCGGCACGAAAGGCAGGATTAGTTCAGGAATACCTGCAAGGTTTTGAAAATAGTAAGCTACGACCTTTCGTCGTCTCTCGTTCCATTCCTCAAGCCTGTGCAACTTTACCCGCAGGAAGGCAGCCTGTAATTCATCAAGACGGGAATTGAAACCAACGGATTCATGATGATATTTCTTTTTCGAACCATAATTACGCAATTTTAGAAACTCAGTTGCCAGAGAATCATCATTTGTCACAATTGCACCCGCATCCCCCAGAGCACCCAGGTTCTTCCCAGGATAGAAACTGAAGCCAGCCGACTCAGCAAGACTGCCACTCAATCGCCCTTTGTATCGAGCACCCTGAGCTTGGGCAGCGTCTTCCATAACAACCAGGTTATACTTTTTTGCCAACGATAACAATGGATCCATATCAGCAGGTTGACCATAAAGATGAACAGGCATGATTGCTTTTGTGTTTTTTGTAATTGCTAATTCGACCTTCTCGGGGTCAAGATTATAAGTTTTGGGATCCGGCTCAACGGGTATCGGAGTTGCCCCAGTATATGAAACAGCCAACCAAGTCGCAATGAAAGTATTGGCGGGAACAATGATTTCATCGCCAATCCCTACGTTATAAGCCCGCAGTATTAAATGCAAGGCATCCAACCCATTCCCTACACCAATGCAGTGCTTAGAATCGCAATATGCTGCAAATTCGTGCTCAAAAGATTCCAACTCTTTCCCCATAATAAACCAACCGGAATCCATAACACGTTGATAAGCCGCATCCATTTCCTGCTTTAATTCATGATATACAGCATTCAGATCTAAAAAAGGTACCTGCATTTTACTTTTCTCCAATAACCCTTAGAAATTCTTTATGATCTCGGATATAATCATCTTCATCATAGAAATCAGAGACAATGGACAAACATACAGCTCCAGATGAAAAATTATCAATCACACGCCAGGTCAATGGGAAAATGTAAAGCCCATAATAAGAACGATTCAAATGCACAGTCTTTTGGTTTATCCCATCGTCAAGTATTACATCAAAACTCCCTGATATGGCGATTAATACTTGCTGGAGTGTTTTATGTGCATGCCCCGCCCGGGTCGCCCCACCTGGTACATCATATAAATAGTAAACTCTTTTGATATCAAAAGGGATGTGACGATTGCCTTCAACAAAAGTCAGGTTTCCGCGTGGGTCGTGAATTTTCGGCAAATCAATCAGGTGACAGTCATTTATTGACATCAAAGGGTAACCCCGATTCAATCCTCTAGTGTGTCGATAACTTTACTATGATACTTCGCTGGATTTCCAAACCAGACTTCTCCGTCAGGCACATCTTTCGTCACAACGCTGCCAGCGCCTATCATGGCGTTCTCCCCAATCGTAATACCGCATAAAATCGTTGCGTTAGCACCAATTGACGCTTTCATTTTAATTAGCGTTTTCTTCAAATTAAAATCAACATGCTTTGACCTTGGATATTTATCATTTGTAAATGTCACATTTGGACCGATAAAGACATCATCCTCAACCTCAATCCCATCCCAAAGCTGGACACCACACTTAACCGTGACGTTATCACCGATAATGACATCATTTTCAATAAAACAATGAGCATTAATATTGCAATTGGATCCCAGCCTTGCCCCTGCCAATATGACCGTGAATTGCCACACTTTTGAATCCGGACCAATTGAGGTTGTCTGCACTTCAGATGTTTTATGAATGAAAATGTTTTTTTGTTGAGAATTCATTTTACGTTTCTTATTGTGGAAAATGTTGATCATACCATGACTCAGTAGAAAGCATTCAACTTTTTATTCATTAAGTGGAAAGCCAACTTCCGCAGCCGCCTTTGCAACCTCATTATAATTCAATATCGTTTCCAGAGAATGAATAGTAATATTTAGTCTGCTATGGAAGGGTAATTAAAAATCCTCCTTTTTGAATTCATATTGTAAAAACAATCCTTGCGCGACAAACAGATTTTAGCAATTGCTGAGTTCGCCAATAATTACTGAATAACCTGTTCTGCCTCTTATAAACAAAAATTATTTTTTCTTAATGATATTACCAATAAATTACACTTATTTCCTTGTCATCTATGAATGTTACTTCAATTTAAATTTGTTAAGTATTTTCCGAACAAACTGAATGATACGCCAGGAACGACTGTTATAGATTTGCGTTAGTTGATCATCCACTTTGGCTTTATACGCATCTGCCCTAGCTTGACATAACTCTACCGTCATTTTTAACTTGGATATTTCTTATTCTTGATGTTTCTTTTCATCATAGCAATCAAGTTGAAAAGAATAAACAAAATCTATAAGTTTGTTATGGTTTTCATTGACAGATGTTCCCTTGATAAAAATTTCGGTTGGAGAATTCCTGGTCCATGAGCGGGGTGTTCTGGTTTTTATCAATCGCTTCCACGTGTCAGGATAATTCCAATCACCCTGGAAAATATAATCTTTTTCATTGGATATGTAAACAATTCCTGTGCTTGGTTTTAGTAACTCATCAAACATCTTCATGTAATAGTCTACATGATATTGATTCATTTCTTGCATACTTTGTATATTTATGCAACAATCTATTCTTTCTGAATATTGACTGGAATCAAAATGCCATGCAGGTACAATATAACAATCATAGCTATTTAAATCAAATGGGTCCTTATTGTAATAAAAACCGATATTTAATTTCGGAAAATTCTTAGACAGATATAAATAGGCGTACATCAAACTTGCAGGAACTGCATCAAGCAAAACATACTTAATGGTTCCTTGTTTATGGGTGTTTAGGAAAGTTTCTGCTAATCGCCCATAGCCTCCTCCAACCTCCAAAACTTTAAGAGGCTTTTCATCATAATCGAGATAAGCGGTAATAAAATTAATATCGATTATGCTTCCAAGATCCGTGATCTTTAAGCCCTTGGCGCTTTTTTTTAATTTCCCTTCTTCATCGAAATAATTAGGAACAATACCCAAATGATCCAAGCCATTGATGAATTGATAATACTGCTCGATTGTTTCATCAGTAATAGTTTTTGATCCGACAGAACCAACAAGAGAAGAAATCATTTTTAACAGGGTTGAATACAACTCATCGAACTTCTCTTCTGTGTAGGGTTGAGCTTCTATTTTTCCCTTACTTTTAAGGTGGTGAAAATATTTTCCACCATCCTGTCCCCCAATATCCAGATCCCAATTTTCTGATGGACGTAACAGCCCAGCGTGCTTTTCTTGGTCGGCTACGATTTTATTAAAAAGATCTTTATCGCCTTTTATGTTAAAGTCTTCTTCAAGATTTACTCGAATAGTTTTGTGAATAATCTGTATCATTGTTTTTGTAATTAATGATTGTTAAAGTGTCTAAAAAGTGTTTAAGGATATTAATTTTATCATTTACAAATTCTTAGAAACATAATTTTCAAATTCTTGTATGTTGATCCGATAATCATCATGCACAGAAAAATAACTCGTTAGATTATATAAGCGTTTTCCAGTCAATATCTTCACATCCAATCCCATGATATCTCCTAACTGTGTCCATAAGTAATAATTGGAGGTTTCATGGTTAGACATAAACACTAAAACTTTCGTATTCGGGGCACAAAACATTAAATTTGTCAACGCGGCCCCAGTTGGCGAAACTATGATCAACGCTTGAGAAAACAACTCAATTTGAAAATCTAAAGAAACGTTATCTAATTCTATAACCTCAAAGTCATACTTAAGTAAAAATTGTTCTATTTCTTCAATATTTTCAACAGAGCGAGCGCCCTTCCTTCTTGTCAGAAATAGGCGCCTCCATGGCTTTTTCGCAGAAAGTTCAGAACTCTCTTTCAAGCGATCACTAACCTTCTTTATCCAGTGTTTTGATAAAACAATATCCGAGTCGAAAGCGACTTCTCCTTTATATCTATCAAGAATTCTAGAAAGAGCCGAGGGGAAAATCAACTCGTCCACGTGATAAGGATCTCCAATATTAAGTCGAATAATTTCATGATTATGGAGATTACACTTTTTCAATGCAGCCTCTAAATTTTTATGAAGCTGATTGGGAATCAAAAGTGGAATATCCTTTAAACTGGAGATTGTGTCAACAAACTGAAATTTTGGCAAAGACTCCAGCATCCAATGGAAATAATTAGAATCATGGCCACTAGATATAAGGATCCCCTGTTTAATTTTTTGCGGAGCAACACCTGAATAACCAAGGATTAATTTATCATTATGTCTAAATTTTACAAATGGGGGTTTTATTCCAAATTCTTCGCCAGGATAATCTGCCAATTCGTCATTTAGGACAAGCTGTTCCTTGGTGATTACATAATCTGAGCCACCCGTAATTATTACATCAGACAATCTGGAAATATAAGGTTTAGGGCAAATCGCTTTTCCTTCTGACAATTTAAGTTTACTTTCTCCAATAATTTCAGGTCGACCTAAATAAACTTGCTCTGGAATATCCTCAAAAAGAAACAAGCTGTATTTTTTACTGTAATCATATAATGAAGCAATTGAATATACCTCCAGCCTTTTAATTTTTTTAACTTTTTTATTTACAAATTTTATTATTTTAGAACTTATTTTCTTTAACATCCGCCAGATCTGTAATCCGATCTTGCTGAATGTTTGAAGAATTGTCCGTCTTGGATATAAAACACCCAAACCTTTAACTAGAGCCACTGCTTTTTCGTTATTTCCATTCTCAAGGTTTTCTTGAATAGCCTTCTTAGCTTTGGTTTCACTCAATGAAACAACAATTCTTTGTTCCGCCAATTTCTTCAACACACGTTTTATATCAGAAAACTTTTCAATGGGATACAAACTGTCTAAACTTATTAAGTTTTCAACATTAAAGAAATCAATCAAACTAAAGTTACTAATCTCAGAATAACGCTCAAAGAATGCCCTATTACTAAGTTGTTCAATAATTCTTTTAGCGCCAACAAATTTAACAATTACATCAGGATGATTAAACAAAAGAAGAGATTGACAAATTTGGCGATCAATCTCGTTATCCGAAAATTCTGTGGTGACTTCTTGACTAAACGCTGCCTTAAAAATATCCGCAGGTATTTGATTAAAAAATTCCCCATATACCCACAAAGTTTCAACTCTCAATCGGTTGACATTCGATTCAGCCGACAAATTTTCTCCAAAAAGGAACCTGTATTTAATAACAGGGTCTGTAAAGAGTTTAATCGTCTTTCTCTTCTTAATCGCCCTAACCCAATAATCAAAATCCTGTAATTGAATTAATCCTGGACTAAAAAAACCTATTTCATCTATTACCTTTTTCCGGACAAAAGCAGAAGGAGCACAGAAAAAGTTTCCAGAATAAAATAATTCCCGATATATTTGTGCTGTGTTATCAACTTCCTTATCAAAAAACCAGGGGCAGAGATCAGCACTTAGGGCTTCTGACCTTGGGCCAATAATCCTTGGAAGAGAAAATATGATATCAGCTTTATGCAGGTTAATCTGAGACCCTTGAATCGCAAGACGATCTTTTATTGAGACATCATCTCCGCTCATAAATGCTACATACTCACCAGTGCTGTTTTTTATCCCTGTATTGAATGCCTCACTTGGGCCCTGGCGCTCTTGAGCGATAACTTTAATTCTTGAGTCCGAAAAACTATTCACGATATCTAAAGTTCTATCAGATGAACCGTCATCAACAATAATCAATTCGAAATTCTCATAAGTTTGTGCCAGGATACTGCTTATAGCCTCATCAACATATTTCTCATGATTATAAGCTGTCATTATGACACTAAACCTAGAATTCGCTTTCATAAACTCATTCCTCTAAGGAAACTTTCCAACCCAAACTTAAAATAAGTAATATTTCTTTGTTTTTAAAATGTTTAGTTGTGTCTTTTGCACTTTGTTTATCAATGCCGACTTCTTAAATGTCACTGTCTAATAACAATAAAGGCGTTTCCCAAAGAACATCAGCAAACAGAAATCGATGATTGGCTCTTTGAGAATTCAAAAAACTATATAAAGGGCGTTTTATTCCATCATCAAAATCAGTTGTTTTCGCACGTAAAAGCTCTTTCACTACCTGTTCTTCTTTATGGGGATCCAATTCCAAAATCGCCTTCGCCCACTCATACCGGCTGCATGACCCGCCTCCCGCCAGGTGATATAATCCGCGTTTCTCCTGAATGTATTCAACAGGTTCCCCCCTCCCCTGCGCGATAATTTGCGCAGTGGCCTCGGCCAGGGTGCGCGCCCAGGTGGGGCTGCTGATCTGGTCATCCACGATGCGCAGGGTTTCCTGTTCCCGCGCCCATTTCAGAACTTTGGTGACGAAGCAGGGCCGGCGGAGGGAGTAGACCCAACTGGTGCGGAAGATCAGGTAAACGCCGCCAACATCCTGGACCGCTCTTTCTCCGGCAAGTTTGGTCTCACCGTAGACGTTGAGGGGGTTGGGTTCGTCTTCTTCGGTGTAGGGTTCGCCCTTGGTGCCGTCGAAGACATAATCGGTGGAATAATGGATCAGAGCGCTGTTGAGCCGTTTGGCTTCCTCAGCGAGGATGCCTGGGCCAGTGCCGTTGATGGCCATGGCCAGGTCGGGCTCGCTCTCCGCTTTGTCGACGTCTGTATAGGCGGTGGCGTTGATGATCAGGTTGGGCTGGTGTTCGCGTACCACGCTTCGGATGGAGTCGGGGTGCGCCATGTCAATTGCCGGATAGTCCAGGGCGACCAGTTCGCCGAGGGTTAACAGGCTGCGATGGAGTTCCCAGCCAACCTGGCCTGAATTACCGAGTAATAGGATCTTATTCATTGTAAGTGCTTTCTAAATGATTTAAACCACTAAGGGCACAAAGGGTCACAAAGGTTATTATTTAACAACATGATTATTTTACCACTAAGGTCACGAAGGGACACAAAGGATTATTGGATATATTATATGATCAAAATATTATTACCACAAAGGCGCACGAAGGGTCACAGAGATTTGAAATATTTTTATACCTTAGTGTTCTTTGTGTACTTCGTGGTTAATGATTTTTAAATACATTGTAACCACAAAGGACACCAAGGATCACGATGGGAAAGATTAGATTAGGGCATAATTAACACAAAGGGCACGAAGGGGCACTAAGTATAAGTATGAGAATAATAAGTTGTTATAGGACCATTCGTTTGATGCCATCCTTAAGGTGAATGACATTGAAATTGATCAGATAACCCAGCCTGATGCCAGATAGTTTGAGATAGGTCAGCAATTGGGCCTCATAAAGCGGAATCATTTTTTCTACGGCTTTCAATTCAATGATCACACCCTTTTCAACGAGAAGATCCACTCTTAGGTCAGCATCCAATTGGACCTCATCATAATAGATGGGTAGTCTCATTTGGGTTTCGACGGTCAGTCCTCGTTTCGCTAGTTCATATGACAAAGCTATTTCATAAACTGATTCCAATAACCCTGGGCCTAAAGCTGTGTGCACCTTAAAGGCAGCATCCAGGCATTGCTTTCCAATCCCTTCGGTCTTTAGAGGTATAGATGGATATTTCGTTGGTGTAAGCTGGTTCACATGGCTCATATTCCCTCCAAATATTATCAAATTACAGAAAAATGTTTAACCACAAAGGGCACTAAGGGACACAATGAAAAACAATTGAACCTTCGTGCTTCTTTGTGTCCTTCGCGGTTTTCCTTCCTTTTGCCAGTTGTTATTAATTGATAGTTACCACAAAGGGCACTAAGGGACACAGAGATTTGAATTATTTTTATACCTTAGTGTTCTTTGTGTCCTTCGTGGTTTATGATTTTTGATTACGTTTTAACCACAAAGGATCACCAAGGGACACAAAGTAAAACAATTGAACCTTCGTGATTCTTTGTATCCTTCGTGGTTTATGATTTTTGATTACGTTTTAACCACAAAGGATCACGAAGGGACGCAAAGTAAAATAATTAAGCCTTCGTGCTTCTTTGTGTCCTTCGTGGTTATTCTTCTTCTGCCAAGCGTAATAAATACTCACCATAGCGGTTCCCATTGAACACATTGGCTAATTCTTTAAGTTGTTT
>Ga0334892_1003288_pt1 | contig 10644 bp, 9 predicted proteins | sample GraSluR3_MG_4_FD_207213 | JGI IMG/M metagenome (GOLD analysis project Ga0334892, IMG submission 207213) | Sludge microbial communities from methane-producing bioreactor in Wageningen University, Netherlands - Granular Sludge_15_04-R3 | ecosystem: Engineered > Bioreactor > Anaerobic > Unclassified... | reverse complement strand
TGATGGTAAGGGTTGTGGATTCACAGGGCAACATCGTCACCAGTGAGCCCGTAAGAGTCAACTTCCAAGGAACTCCACAGCTTCAGCTACAGGGAATCGGACCCAAGCAGGTGGTGACAGGAGATACAGACCTGACCTACAGAAGCAATGTTGAATTTACAGACGTTCAGTTTGTCCTTACAAACAAGGGAACTGGCGGTACAAGGACAATTGCTGCAAATCCGGATACCAAAAAGGCAGTCTACACTCCACAGCCTCAGGATACGGGGGACTGGAGAATTCTAGCACGAGCAACCTACAACGGGAGGATTGTAACCAGTGAAACCGTTGATTTTCAGGTCTATGCACAGGAGATATTTGGTCCGAAGAGTATAGTTCCAAAGGATCAGTTCAAGTCCTTTGCAGCTGAAATGGCTGTCCAGACCTACAGAAGGACAGGAATGTCCGCTGCGATACAGACATCCCAGGCAATCCTTGAAACAGGCTGGGGACAGTATGTGCCAAGGGATAAGTATTCAGGCAAGATGTCAAACAATCTCTTTGGAATAAAGGGAAGCGCCAGCAACGGATCGGTCATTTCAAACACCTGGGAGGTCTACAATGGAGTAACCTACAGGATTGACGCTGAATTCAGGGCATATATGGACCCTGTGGAGAGCTGGAATGACCACAAGGTGCTTCTCCAGAAAGACCGCTACGGAATATTCAGGGACGTGATGTACAACAGTACAATGGGAGCCTGGGCCATAAGAAGGGCTGGCTATGCCACTGACCCCAACTACCCCATCAAGCTGATGGATATAATAAGGGCAAACAACCTGAGGGAATACGACAAGGTAACCCTATAGAGGTAGAGTAAAGGATGAAAACATGAGAATAGGATATGCATGCCTTACAAAAGGGATTCCCTATACGGACTTCAAGGGGGTCACCAGCAAGAAAGCAACACCGGAAAGGCTTAATGAAGTAACCGGTCACAATCTTAATACCTTGGGGAACATTTTAATGTACAATGCTGAGGATGGTCTGAATATGTTCAGGCTGTCCTCAGACCTTATACCCTTCGGTTCAAGCCCTGTGAACGGTACAAAATGGTGGGAGGTTTTCAAGCCTCAATTCCAGGAGCTTGGAGGTCTTATGAGGGACAATGACATGAGGATATCCATGCACCCGGGTCAGTACACGGTCCTAAATTCACCTGATAGGGATGTTGTCAATCGGGCAATTGATGACCTTATTTACCACAACCTGGTCCTGGACAGTCTCCAGCTTGATGGAAGGGCAAAGATAATCATCCACATTGGAGGGGTGTACGGGGATAAAAATTCTGCCATAAAGAGATTCAAGGAAGCCTTCCATAGGCTCCCTGAAGGTGTGAAAAGGCGCCTAATAATTGAAAACGACGAGAGGCTGTACAATATTGAGGAGGTCCTTGAAATTGGAACCACCCTTAAGATACCGGTTGTCTTTGACAACCTGCACCACCAGGTGAAGGTTGGAGACGGAAAGGATCACATGTGGATCAGGGAGGCTGCCAAGACATGGAAAGAGGAGGATGGCATCCAGAAAATCCACTACTCCCAGCAGGATCCAAGGAAGAACCTGGGGGCCCATTCAGAGACAATAGATGTGGGACAGCTCCTGGAATATATAGAGGAAAACATCCACCATGACCTTGATATCATGCTGGAGGTCAAGGATAAGAACCTGTCTGCAAAAAAGGCGATCAATGCTGTAATAAAAACTGGAAAAATAGAGAATCTGGAGGGTGAATGGAGCAGATACAAGTACAATGTCCTTGAAAGCTCACCGGAAGCCTACCAGAGGATCCGAGACCTCCTAAAGGACAAGGACTCCTATCCGGTTGAGGAATTCTACAGCCTTGTTGACGAGGCCATGTACAGGACCAGCCCAACCCAGGGGACGGTGGTAAATGGAATCCAGCATGTGTGGGGGTATTTCAAGGATGTAGCCACAGAAAAGGAGAAAAACAGGTTCAGAAGTGACCTGGACAGGTTCAGGGAAGGCAGGCTCTCCCTGCAGGCAGTAAAGAAGAGCCTTTGGAGACTTAACGAAAAGTACCGGGATCCATACCTTATGAGGTCCTACTATTTTCACATATAGGGGGTTGAGATCATGAGTAATGGAGTTTTTCATACAATAGCACCCATATACGGACTCTTCTACAACAAGCAGGTGGACCACTACAGGGAGATTCTCAAGAATAACCGTGATTTTCTGGATTTCAGAGAGTATTCCACAGCTGTGGACATTGGCTTTGGAACTGGAGCCCTTTGCAGGGTATTGGCTGAAAATGGCCTCCATGTGACAGGAGTTGAGCCGGTTGAGAGGATGCTCAAAATAGCAAAAAGAAGAAATGCGGACATCCTTGCGGACTGTGTAATGGCTGATGTACTTGAGGGTCTTCCCTTCCAGGATGATGCCTTTGACATATCAATTTCCTCATATGTTGCCCACGGCATGAAAAAAGAGGAAAGGCTTAGAATGTATCTTGAAATGGCAAGGGTTACAAGCAGGAAAATGATCATCTATGACTACAACCAGGAGAGAAGATGGGCCAATGATTTTGTTGAGTGGCTTGAGGGGGGAGACTACTTCAACTTCATCAAGGCTGTGGAGGAGGAGCTGAGGGAGGAATTCGGAAATGTCAGCAAGAGGGATGTTGACAAGAGAGCTGCCTGGTATGTGGTGGATCTGAAAAAATCATGATAATGGTATTGACAATTAAAAACATATGCCATATAATTTAATTGCAAAAAGGTTAGCACTCAAAACAAGAGAGTGCTAAAACAAAAAATATTATATAAAAGGAGTTGTTAATCATGGCAGGACTAGTACCTTTCAACAGAAGGAACAGAGGACTGACTGGAACAGGCTTGGGTGATTTCTACGGCATGCTTGATGACTTCTTTAGTGACGATCTGATGATGCCACGAAGAAGTTTGGCTAGGGACACCTTTAAGCTTGACGTTCAGGACAAGGAGAAAGAATACCTGATCGAGGCTGAGCTGCCAGGGGTGAAAAAGGAGGAGATCACTCTAGAAATGCATGAAGGACAGCTGATGATCGGTATCCAGAGGGAAGAGAAGGTGGATGAGGAGAAGAAGAACTACATCCACAAGGAAAGAAGGTACTGCTCAATGAGCAGAAGCGTCTATCTGGCCGATGCGGATTCGGACAACATCAAGGCCAAGCTGGATGGTGGGGTTCTTGAAATAACAGTTCCCAAGGTTGAGAAATCCGTTAAGGAAAAGAACCGCATAGAGATTGAATAACAGGTAAAATCAAGGCTGGAACCGGTTTTAGTTCCTGCCTTTCATATGGATGGGATTCAATATTTTTTAAGTTTTGGACATACTTGGTCAACAAATGTTTAAAACAAGTCACACATGGTATATGTATAGTAATCGAAAATAATAAGGAGGAATTTCAATGAGTGTAATAATTTATTCAACCCCGTCTTGACCATGGTGTACTAAGGTAAAGGATTACCTAAGTTCAAAAAATGTTACTTACACTGACCATGACGTATCAAAGGATTATGACAAGGCAGTGGAAATGGTTCAGAAATCAGGACAAAGAGGCGTACCTGTCCTTGACATCAACGGACAGATTATTGTTGGCTTTGACAAAGCAGGAATAGACCAGCTGTTAGGTCTTTAGAAAACGAAAGCTCCCGTTTGGGAGCTTTTAGCTTTTCCTATTCATAGGTGATTGCGTTAGGAGTGCAGACCTCCGTGCATTTCATGCACACAAGGCAATCCTCCCTGTTTATGAAGTGGGACACTTCGTCCTTCTCAATTGCAAGGGCGGGACACACCTTAACACACCTGCCGCAGCTAATGCAAAGGTCTGGGTCCACCTTCATTCCGTATTTTGGATTCCTGGAGCTCCTGTTAAGTATACTTCCATAGGGACAGAGGAATCTGTGCCATAGCTCCTCGTGAAAGAAGAAGGTTAGAATGATTCCCACCAGAAAAATTATGGGCAGCACTGGCATCTGCTTGCCAGTCCTGACAACAAGTACGAAGGTGGCAAAGAAAAGCAGGAGCATTCCCCAGCGTACAAGGGGACGCTTTAGGGCATCGGGGATTTTCCTGTCCTTGATGCCACGTTTTCTTTTGAAGGCTGTGACCGCTTCCATAACTGTGTTTATGGAACAGATCCATCCGCAATACAGTCGACCAAATATAAAGGATGCTGCCACTCCAAGGAGCAGAAGCCCCATCCAAAGCTGAGGCTTGTTGAGGATTACAAGAAGAATGAATATTCCAAGGAAAAAAACCTGTACTGATTTTCTGAAGCGAGTTTTCATGTTTGACCCCTTTCAATTATGTAATAGTTCCATTATACTTATGAACTGTACATATGAAAGTTACCTAGGTAACACAAATGGAGGATGAAATGGAGTATATTGTTAGAATGATGAATTCAATAGAGCCTTTTGTGAATATAGAACCCCATAGGCTTGAGGAAGCCATTAGGAAAGAGAATATAAGGACCAAGAGGTTCCAAGGTAATCAGCTGGTCTATTTGCAGGGAGATGTATGCAATTCAATGGACCTTGTTCTGGAGGGAACCATTGACATACACAGCATAGACCAGGAGGGAAACGTAATAACCCTTGCAAGGTACAGTAAGGATGACATCCTGGGAGTGAATCTCCTGTTTACAAAGGACACCACCTATCCCTTCTCTGTAACTGCAGTGGAGGATACTGAGATTCTTCAGCTTACAAAGGGGCTGCTTCTTGAGCTTTCAAGGGACAATCCCAGGTTCACGGAATCCCTTCTTCAGGTTGTATCCGATAAGGCACTGTCCCTTGCAAACTGGATAACAGAGATATCCATGAAGACCCTTCGGGAGAAGATTTTGGACTTTGTTCAAATGGAAAAGAAAAAGCAGGCTAGGGAGAGGATAATTCTGCCAAGCTCAAAAAAAGACCTAGCGGAAAGACTTGGAGTGCAGAGGACCTCCCTCAGCAGGGAGCTTCAGAAAATGAAAAAGGAAGGGATTCTGGATTACGATAGAGCCTCCATAACTCTCCTTAAATAGTACAAACAAGCCAAGTAAATCAAATTTCAAATTCTCTGGCAACGCGGAATAATTCGTGGTATAATACTAGGGTATGGAGGTGATTTGATTGGCAAGGCCAACAAAAACAAGAAGAGTATGCTGTCTTCCGGAGACCGACCTGTTCGGTCCCTTGAATAGAAGACCCTTTGATGGAAGTCAGATTGTCATGACCGTAGAGGAATACGAGACAATAAGGCTTATCGATAAGGAAGGTCTGATGCAGGAGGAATGTGCAGAGAGAATGAATGTTGCAAGGACAACCGTCCAAAGGATATACATCTCTGCAAGAAAGAAGCTTGCTGATTCGGTTGTTGACGGGCTTACCCTTAGGATAGAGGGCGGATCCTACAAGCTTTGCGATGTCGATTGCGATCACGAATATTTCCACTGTGGAAACAGACGTCGCCAAAGACAGGGAAGAGGAAGACAAATGAGAGGTATGGAGTAAAATTTATAAATAAACATAAAGAAAGAAGGCGTATTTTTAATGAGTGAAACATGTAATGATAGCTGCAGCACCTGCGGTGTTGACTGCAACGACAGAAAAGAGCCCCAGAATGAGTTCTTCGTAGCCTTGAATGAAAAGAGCTCAGTCAAGAAGGTCATCGGCATAGTAAGTGGTAAAGGTGGAGTAGGTAAATCTTTGATAACTTCAATGCTTGCGGTCAACTTGAACAAGAAGGGCTACAGAACGGCAATCATGGATGCTGACATAACAGGACCATCAATTCCAAAGGCATTCGGTATCCACGGCAAGGCGGTATCTGACGGGAAATCCCTGATGCCAAAAAGGAGCGACACTGGAATAAGCATAATGTCTGTTAATCTGATCCTGGAGAAGGAGACTGACCCTGTAATCTGGAGAGGTCCAATTGTAGCAGGGGTTGTAAAGCAGTTCTGGTCAGACGTTCAATGGGGAGATGTCGACTATATGTTCGTGGACATGCCACCTGGAACAGGGGATGTTCCCTTGACGGTATTCCAGTCACTGCCTGTGGATGGGATAATAGTAGTTACATCACCCCAGGAGCTGGTTTCCATGATCGTGACCAAGGCCTCAAACATGGCCAAGATGATGAACGTTCCAATCCTTGGAATAGTTGAGAACATGTCATACTTAAGCTGTCCGGATTGCGGAAAGAAGATAAACGTATTTGGAGAGAGCAAGGTTGAGCAGGTTGCCGCCGACCAGGGAATTCAGCATTTTGCAAGGGTTCCAATAGATCCTGCAATAGCTTCCCTAGTTGACAACGGAGCCATCGAGCAGTACGATACAAGCATGCTGGATGCGCTGATTGACACATTCAAGTAAGATTAGAAGGAGATCGGCACGTCTGGTCTCCTTTAGCTTTTCATACAAGGGAGGATAAGATGAACACTAGAAAAATTGTAATGACGGGAATGTTTATAGCCTTGGGAATAGTCCTTCCCATCGCCTTTCACAGCTTCAACATGGGAGGACCGGTCTTCCTGCCCATGCACATACCTGTACTGATGGCAGGTCTGACCCTGGGACCCCTTGCGGGACTTTTTACAGGGGTCATAACCCCGCTTCTCAGCAGTGTAATGACTGGGATGCCCCCAATGTTTCCAATGCTTCCAATCATGGTATTTGAGCTTGGGGTGTACGGGCTGACCTCTGGATTTATAGCAAAACAGTACCCTGGAAAGACCTTCTTCCCGCTGATAGCAGGGATGATTGATGGAAGGGTCATGGCAGCCATTGTGGTGTTTGTCCTTTCAACCTTCTTTGGCGTCCAGATGTCACCCTGGACCTTTATAAAGGGTGCCATTGTAACGGGAATACCGGGGATACTTATACAGCTGGTTATAATACCCCCTCTTGTAAAGGCAATCAGAAATGCAACCGGCATGAAGGCAAACCATGCCTAGAATGGTGAATCTCCCTTGGGAGATATTTTCAGACCTTAAATAGGTCTATTTGGATAGGAACGGTGATAATATGAATAATTTCAAAAGACCAAAGAAGCCGATCATGTACTACTACCTTATCGCTCTTATAGTGATAATTGTGCTTAACATGGTCGTGTTTCCTAGGATGATGCAGTCTGACATAGAGCAGATAGATTATGGAACCTTCCTTCAGATGCTGGAGGACGGAGAGATTGATGTGGTTGAAATAAAGGACAACGACATTTTCATTCAGGAGAAGGGAACGGAGACCGTCTTTGTTACGGGAACCATGGATGACCCTGACCTGGTGGGGAGGTTGAACGATGCTGATGTGGTATTCTCAAGGGAGATTTCAGACACCACACCATCCCTCATGAGTACAATCTTCTCCTGGATTATAACAATAGCCATCTTTGTTGCAATAGGCCAGCTTTTCGCCAGGTCAATGCAGAAGAGGATGGGCGGAGGAAATGATGTACTTTCCTTTGGAAAGAGCAATGCAAAGATCTACGTTGAATCCCAGACAGGCAAGACCTTCGAGGATGTTGCCGGTCAGGATGAGGCCAAGGAGGCTCTTGAGGAGATTGTTGACTACCTGCACAATCCAGGCAAGTACAAGGATATCGGTGCAAACCTTCCAAAGGGAGCCCTTCTTGTGGGACCTCCGGGAACCGGTAAGACCCTTCTTGCAAGGGCTGTTGCAGGAGAGGCCAAGGTGCCCTTCTTCTCAATCTCGGGCTCTGAGTTCGTTCAGATGTTTGTTGGAATGGGAGCGGCCAAGGTAAGGGACCTTTTCAAGCAAGCACAGGAAAAGGCACCCTGCATAGTCTTCATAGATGAGATCGACACAATCGGAAAGAAGCGTGACGGCGGAGGTATCGGCGGCAACGACGAAAGAGAGCAGACACTTAATCAGCTTTTGACCGAGATGGATGGCTTCGACGGCAAGGAGGGAGTTGTCATCCTTGCTGCCACAAACAGGCCTGAGTCCCTTGACAAGGCCCTTCTAAGGCCTGGAAGGTTCGACAGGAGGGTTCCGGTGGAGCTGCCTGACATGAAGGGCAGGGAGGACATTCTGAAGGTTCACGCCAAGGCTGTCAAGGTTGATCCGGACCTTGACTACAATGCAATAGCAAGGGCCACTGCTGGAGCTTCGGGAGCTGACCTTGCAAACATGATAAACGAGGCAGCCCTACGTGCTGTAAGGCAGGGTAGGGACAAGGTAAGCCAGCCTGACCTTGAGGAGTCCGTTGAGGTTGTAATTGCAGGCTACCAAAGGAAGAATTCCGTTATCTCCACCAAGGAGAAGAGGATCATCGCCTACCACGAGATCGGGCACGCTCTGGTTGCTGCAAAGCAGACAGATTCAGACCCGGTCCACAAGATTACAATCATACCAAGGACCTCGGGAGCCCTGGGCTACACCATGCAGATCTCAGAGCAGGAAAGCGTGCTTATGAGCAAGGAGGAGCTGTTCAACAAGATTGTTACGATCACCGGTGGACGTGCGGCAGAGGAGCTGGTATTCGGCTCAATCACAACGGGAGCTGCCAATGACATCGAGCAGGTAACTAAGATTGCCAGGGCAATGGTTACACGATATGGAATGAGCGGTGAATTTGACATGATGGCCCTTGAAACCCAGACCAACATGTACCTTGGAGGGGATTCCTCACTTACCTGCTCCGCTGAGACCTCATCAAGGATTGATGCAGAGGTCCTGAGGATCATCAAGGAGGCACATGACAAGGCCAAGAAGATTCTTGAAGAGAATATGGACAAGCTGAGGGAACTATCCAATTATCTTCTTGAGATGGAGACCATAACTGGTGAGCAGTTTATGGAGATATTGAATAAAACTGAAGAGAATGAAGAGTTAGGTGAATAAAAGGATGCCGGCAGATTTCTGCCGGCATTAGTTTTTGTCATGAAATGTGCCAATTATCGTCATTGCCAAATGTATATAACCTAACATTCGATTTATGAAATATTATAATATATAAGATGGGTGGGTTATGAGCAATTTATGGGAGTAGATGCTCATTATTGCTAGAAAATAGGATTTAATGGAAATGTTAGGGAGGTATGGGCAATGTATAAGAAAATATTAAGCTGGTTATTAACGTTCGCAATGGTTTTCTCAATGCTTGGAGGAGTTGGGCAAGTGGCATTTGGACAGTCATTCAATGACATTAGTGCCCACTGGGCAAAAGATGACATTGAAGAGTGGTCTGGTAAGGGGCTGATTAGTGGCTACGAAGATGGCACATTCAGGCCTGATGACAAAATTACAAGAGCCGAGTTCGTAAAGTTAATAAACAATGTCATAAGCATCAAAATGGAAGAGTCAATCTCATTCGTGGATGTTGAGGAAAGAGATTGGTACTTCAGAGATTTAAGAAAGGCAATCTATGGAGAATACATAGCAGGCTATGAAGATAATACCTTCAGGGCGAATGAACTGATAACAAGACAGGAAGCAGCCGTAATATTGAAAAATTTAGTGCAGCTGGAAGAAATAGAAGGGGATGTTCTTGGAAAATTTGTCGATACTAATAACACACCTGACTGGAGCAAAGCAGCACTTATCCTTGCGGTACAGAAGGGATACTTGACAGGCTATACAGATGGCACATTGAAAGCCTCAAATTACATTACCAGGGCAGAATCAGTCAAGGTATTGGATAATCTATTTGGGATTATTTATAATGAGCCTGGTGTGTATGGGCCAAGCTTGGACCAAGAAAAGCTGGAACTAAAGGGAAACCTTACTGTTTCGGTCAATGACGTAACTCTACAAAACATGATTATAGATGGAGACCTTTACTTGGCAGAAGGCATTGGAGATGGAGATGTTATCCTGGACAACATAACAGTTAAGGGAGAAACCATTGTAAAGGGTGGGGGAGCAAACTCAATCATAATAAGAAACTCATCCCTACAAAATCTACTGATAATAAAAAAGGATGGTAATATTAGAATAATTGCACAGGGCAGTACTTCAATAAACAATACCTACCTTCACTCATCAGCAAAACTGAAAGGAGAAGAGCTTAATAATAGCTTTGGAGCTGTTGAGATCATAAGAGTAACACCTGGAGTGGCAATTGAGCTTGAAGGTGGTTTTGAAAAGATAGATTTATTAGCAAACGCAGATATTGAGATAAATGGAAAAAGCGAGTTGCAGGAATTATACATTCACAAGGATTTGGAAAATGTTTATATTCAGGTGTCAAGAGACTCCACAGTTAAAAAATTGTATGCAAATTCTGAGATTGAAGTGGTTATCAGAGGGGTTATAATTGAAGCACTAGGAGAATTTGCCAAAGCTTCAAGCTATGATATCAAGCTTCCCGAGAACCTTAAGCCTAAGTCAAGCTCTGGAACTTCAAGGCCTGCTGCACCCAAATATACTCTGGCATTAGACATTGTTCCAGCAGGAGCTGGAACAGTAATTGGTTCTGGAAGTTATGAAGAAGGGACCGAAGTTAACGTAAGTGCAAATGCCAATGACGGATATGAGTTTGTTGAATGGAGAGAAGGTAAAAACCTTTTAACCACCTCATCTGCATTTAGCTATACAACAACCTCTGAAAGCAAAACCTTCACAGCGTATTTTGAATCAACCGGAGA
>Ga0334892_1003287_pt1 | contig 10644 bp, 22 predicted proteins | sample GraSluR3_MG_4_FD_207213 | JGI IMG/M metagenome (GOLD analysis project Ga0334892, IMG submission 207213) | Sludge microbial communities from methane-producing bioreactor in Wageningen University, Netherlands - Granular Sludge_15_04-R3 | ecosystem: Engineered > Bioreactor > Anaerobic >... | reverse complement strand
ACTATAATATAAAAATTAGAGTTGGTTAAGGGGCTCAAATTATTTTTTATAACAAAACAATATTAAGAAATGAGGTTAAGAATATTCGTAAATAACTTATGAACTATTTCTAACCTAATTATACAAGTGAGGTAAAAATGAAAATAGTTGCAGATAGTAGTTGTGATTTAACCGCTGAGCTAAAAAAAGAGCTCGATGTCACTTTAGTTCCGCTTACCATAAGAGTAGGAGAAAAAAATTTTAGGGACGACGAAACCCTAAACCTTGATGAAATGATGAGAGCTATAAAAGCTCACGATAAAGCAGCTCAATCTGCTTGCCCTTCCCCTCAGGATTTTATTGATGCCTTTGGCGAAGCTAAGTCTGTATTTGTAGTAACTATGACAGCCGCTCTAAGTGGGACTTACAATTCTGCAATGAAAGCAAAAGAATTATTCCAAGAAGAAAATGAAACCAGCTTTGTACATATTTTTAACTCAAAAGGCTCGTCAGTGAAAGAAACTATGATAGCCGTTAAGCTAAAAGAGCTTATAGATATGAAGCTTACAGAAGCAGATATAGTAGAAAAAACTGAACATTATATCGAAAACATGAAATATATATTCCTGTAGATTATCAGAATAATTGACAAAGAGCAGGATAGTAAGTTTGGACCCGGGATATCGTGGGAAAGGTTGGTAATACTTGAGATAGAGCGGGACAGTGCGTGAATGCGTTGACATTTATTTTGAGAAGAATTTTTCTGTTGATAAAATGTGGATAGTTATAAAAATAAGAGCAGGTAAAAGTACTGGAAGCCTTGTAGCGTAAGGGATAAAGTACTTTTATTACTGCTCTTATTTGTATTATAGCAGGATTGTCAGTAAAATGGAACAGCTGGCGCGTGCTAACGCGGCGTTACTGAACGTTACTGGCGTTACAATTTTTTTGAGTTTTTTGAAGAAACAAGTAAAATGAACCGTTAGAACGCGTTACAATTTTTTTTGAAATAATTTTAAGGCGTTACTGAAACTCAAAATAAAGCGTGTTTTTTTCGAAAAGCAATTCTGCAAATTGAAAATTCTTATACTGCATTGCAGAATTGGCAGAATTCCAATATCTCTAAAGCAAAATTAAGTCTAAGTTTGTAGCATTTTCAATTCTGCAAATTTGAGATAGAATAATCTATCATAAAAACATAAAAAATTAAGCAGTTTCACTTTCTGCTTTTAACTCTTTTTCTTCTCCATTCATCGAGGGAGATGATACTTTTTTCCTTAAGCTTTTTTCATACTTCCAATTAATATGGTCATAAATATCTTCTTGCTCTCGCTGATCCAGCTCTCTTAATTTTAGAATCAAATCAAGCTCCTCATCATTTAGCCTGCCTGCTTCTCCAGTTAATCTCTTTATTTCATTATCAAATATTGGTTTCAATCCAGAGCGAACCTTATCAATTATGTCTTTTTCATCAGGACTTAAAATTAAAGAATCAGAAATATTAGATGAATCGTTATTAAAATCAAATGAGCCAGTAAGGAGCCATTCCATTGAAGTTTCTAAAGCTAAAGATAGTTTTAATACAGCTGACATATTTGGGAATGTTTTTCCTTCTACATAGCTGTTTATTGCCTGTCTAGGGATACCTGTTAGCTTGCATAGGTCAACATACCTTATATCTAGTTGCTTCATTCTTGCTTTGATTCTATCTCCTATAGTATCTTCGATATCAATGGCTATATCTTGTTGGGCAACAGATGTAAACGGGTTATTTTTTTTAGGTTCAAATTCTTTACCAGTTAATATCCATTCTATTGAAGTCTCTAACGCTTGAGACAGCTTATATATTGATAAAGTGTCAGGGATTCTGTTTCCATTCACATAGTTGCTTATTGCAGTCTTTGAAATTCCTGTCTCTCTAATGATATCTACTTGTTTCATGCCTAAAACTTTCATTCTCTCTATTATCCTCGTTCCTATACCTTTAAAATCCTCGTTCATGGCACAAAAACCTCCTTTTTATAAAAATCTTTTGAAAAAAGTATCACAAACGAGGAAAATATTATTGACACTTCCTCGTTTGTGGTCTAAGATATAAATAGATAGATAAATACATCAAATAAAGCTTACCACAATACGAAAAATTTCGCGATACCGATTAAATCTTATCGAACCAGCTCTTCTGTAGCTGGGGAAAATCTTAAGTAAGAAAAGTGTCTCCTATCTTTTAGGCACATGAAAACAGTGAAGGGAGGATTAGAATATGGACCATGTAATAAACAGTCTGGAGCCTTTTTATAATGTTAATCTCAAAATAGTTGTCAATGAGTTCGAAACTGGTAATTATGAGACCTTTTGCGATTGCCCTGGCTTTGGGGAATTAGAGGCGATTACGAACGCAATGAATATAATGCGTGAGTATGTAGGGCTGGAAGAGTTAGATATTAATGATGAATTGGAATTTGAATTGGAGACGGGGAGTATGTTATGCGAATAGCTAAGGAGGACAGTATGGGAAATAATACTGAAATTAAAAAGAGCCCTGCTATGAGGGCTTATGGATATCTAACTATGGATGAATTTTTTGGTAGCTTTGAAGCATCTTTAAAGACTGCTGAGATACAGAGAGATTCTTCTCCTCGCAACTATGCAGAAGCAATTCCCAAATTTTTTGAAGAAATTTCGAAAAAGACTCGCCCATAGATAATGATTCTGGAGTTAATAAAAAATTCTTATCAAGAACATCAATGCTGCTAAGTGCTACTACTATGCGCTCGAATATGAAGAATTTAATTTTAGTCGGTTGGTTCTTCAATATAGTGCGAAGCTGATGTTCATCAGTGCAAAGAGAAAATTTATCAAATAGCAAAGAAATTTCAGGCTCCATTTCTCTACGTGCGATGTCCACATCTTCATGATAAGGAAATTTTCCAGCATAATCTTGGATAGCTTTTATATCTGACTTAGTGTAAGCCTTTGCTAAAAGGAAGGAACATATATAATGCGCAGGAAAAACTTTCATAATGACTAGCCTCCTTTCTTGTACGACATTAAATATATTCTAACACTTCAGTAGGCGAAGTTAAATTGAAAGTTAAAGTGAAGGGCTGATGTAAGGATTTGCTGATGGTAGCAAAACGATTGATTAATGAAAGGAGGATGCTTGATGCAAAAGAGACAGTTAACGCCGTTTGGGATTATGGTAAAAAAGACTCTTATTGAAAAAGGTATGACTCAGGTAAGACTAGCTCAAGAGGTAGGAACGAGCAACAAGTATCTCAATCTTATTTTGTATGGAGATAGGTCTGGTGATAAGTATCTACCTATGATTGTTAAGATACTGGAGCTAGACCCAAAGCATCTAAAAAAAATAGCGTAAGGGAGGAATGAGTTTGAAGGATATTAAGGATTTTATTTTGGATTTGGATTGTTTGAAAAATGAGATGACAAGCAGTGTATCACATGATGATGGCAAAACCAATGTGATGATATTAGAAAGGAAAAGAAGAGAGCTAAATACAAAGCATGAGCAGATTCAAAAAGAAGTAAAAGCTGAGCTAGAAGATTTCTTCGGGTATTTGAATATGAAAAAAGCGAGTATGGAAGTGCTTGTAAATATGGATGCGTATTTAAAGGATGAGCTTATCAAGATTAATAAAGAGATAAGTAGCTTGGTTGCTAGTGGAGGACTTGAAAAAAATGCTTAATGAAGTGGTGATGATGGTGGATTCGGGCAAAGAAAAAGAGCGTACGCCCACCAAGCAAACCGCCCTTTTTCCTAGGAAAGAACCCGATGATATTATCATCCCCTCTACTATAGCAGATATACGGACACCCTGTAAATAGCAAAGGAGGGACAGGAATTGGCTGAAGCATTTGTCACACTTGAAGAGGCAGCTGTGCTTGAAGGAATAAGTTATAAAGGAATAGCTTCCAGAATTCAAAGGAAATCCAATGAGTTCATAACAAGGACAGAACCAAGAGACGGAGGAAAAGACAGGGTTTTGGTAGCTTTATCCTCCCTCTCTAAAAAAGCAAGGAGAACATATAAACAGAAAATGAGCGTAGATGGGAGGGACGTGGTGATTGATAAGCTTGCAGGAGATGAAGTGCCATGGTATCTAGACATAGATTTGAACTGGTATATTGAAAATTTTTCTAAGCAGTATTATGAAGCGGTTGAGCTTTCTAAACAAGTACAAAAATTCTTAAGCTACAATGATGGCGAAAGAACAGCGTATGCTGATGGGTTTGCAAGAGAGCTAGGCGTAAGTCAAAGAACTTTGTATAGATATTCTCAGAGTTATTTAGAAGCAGCTGCATGGGCGATGAAGCTTGAGAAGATGGAGTGCGGCAACTACGATTTTTTTAAGGTCCTTGCTCTATGCAGAAAACCCAAGGAGGCTCATACGTTCCCTTCGCTTAGCGAGGATGTCAGAACTTTTATTGCTGGAGTATGGTTTGATAAAAATTTTGCGGCTAATGCTGGAACTATAGAGATGCTTTATTCAAAGCTGGAAGAGATTGCAAATGATAGAGGGTGGGATTATCCATCATATCAAACTGTAGCTAGATATATTAATTATTTGATGCAGGAGAAACGTCTTAAAAATGCACATTTTTTAGCAGCTAATGGAGTAAGAGAGTATAAGAATAAGGTTATGGTCAAGGGTTCAAGAAATACAAAAGCTCTTGATGTGCTAGAAATGGTCCAAGGTGATGAGCATACGTTTGATTGCTGGGTGGCATATAAGAATCCTAATGGTAAGGTCACAGCGATTAAACCAAAGCTTGTAGCTTGGATTGATACGAGGTCAAGGGTAATCATGGGAGATGTGATTTGCAAGAATCCTAATTCTCAGATACTAAAGCAGTCGCTTCTAAAGGTGGTGTATGGTTCGCCTGGTGGAGTTCCTAAGTACCTTCTTATAGATAACGGTAGAGACTATCAATCTAAGGAGCTAAAGGGAAGTACTAAGAATGAACGAAGGCAAAAGAAGAAGCCTGATTTATTTTTCGATGAGGAATGCAAGGGCTTTTATAGAAGCATCGGCATTTTGGACGAGACTAATAGTTTGCCATATCAACCATGGAGTAAAGCACAAGTAGAAAGGTTTTTTGGCATCGTATGCTCTAAGTTTACTAAGTGGTTGGATTCATACACTGGAACACTGACTGGTTCTCTCACCTCAGGGAAAAAGAAAAAGGATATTGATAAGATGCTTGAAGATGGTGAGCTTTTAACCATGGAGCAATTTTATGAACGATGGTCTATATGGCTGAAAGAGTATCACAATTCAGTACACAGTGGGCTTAAGACTCAAAAGGAAAAGTATACAAAACCACTAGAGCTATTTATGAATGCTGAAAATAAATATTATAAACCAGCTCCTCCTAGAATGTACGCATCAATGCTTATGATGAAGGCTGAGAGCGTAAGAGTTTATAACCTTGGGATTAAGAGACTTGGATTTGAATATAGAAGCGACGACCTTGCTAGGTATCACGAAGAAAAGGTAGATATTAAATATGATCCTGAAGATTTGACAAAGCTATATGTTTACACTAAGGAAGGTAAATTTATATGCGAGGCATTATCTCAAGAGCTTCTTATGATTGCTCCTAGAGTAAGCCAGAAGGCACTTGAAGAACATCTGAAGATGCAAAAAAGACAGCTTAAGAATGATAGAGATGACCTTAATGAAATCAAAGAAGAGTTTGAAAAGCTCATATATCAATATGATAGCTTTAAGGGCGAAGTTGTTGGAGGAATTGAGCTGACTGTTAAGGCAAGCAATTCTAAGGCAATAGATAATGTCGTTGCATTTCCTAGAGATAATCAATACAGCAGCACTATGAAGGATAAGAAGAATAAGAAAAGTCAAGATGATGCTGACGAGTTTTTTAATAAGAAGGCTCAAGATGCTTTATCTAAGCTTAGAACTTTAGGTTAAATAACATATAAAGTGAGGGATAGGATATGGAAGCAGTAGCGGCTATCTACACAGGCGAAGTAAAGGGATTAGCCCAAAAGGTAGATGAGTTTTTACGTAGCAATAAAATGACTAAAGCGGATTTAGCTAATCAAGTAAACTACTCAAGAACAGCTATTTCTAGGTATCTAGCAGGTAAGTACGACAGTGATGCTACTGAGCTTGAAGAAAGACTTGAAATATTTTTAAAAAGCAACTCGATGCAAGATGACGAGATGCAGATAGGCCATAAAGATGTAAGCGTTAAGATGACAAGACGAAAAGGTTTTTTTGAAACAAAAGATTCTTCAAATGTTATTGGTGTGTGCAGCTCATGTCAGGAGGATATGGGGCTTGGAATAGTAGTTGGTAAGTCTGGATATGGTAAAACCTACGCTCTTAAATACTATGCTAAGATGCCTAGAGTTGCATATATAGAGTGTGACGATACTATGTCAAGCCGTGACTTAGTAGAAGCTATTGAAAGGGCTCTAGGAATTCCTCAAAACTACGGAACTATATGGAAAAGAGTTAACGGAATTAGAGAGTTTTTTAATGTGAATCATGGTTATCTCCTCATTATTGATGAGGCTGACAAGCTAATTAGTAAGTACACTCAGAAGAAGATGGAGATTTTAAGAGGCATTTTCGACCAGTCAGATGTAGGAATGGTGATTGCCGGAGAACCAAGGCTAGAAGCTCAGATTAAAAGTTATCTGACAAGGTTTGCAAATAGAGTAGATTTTTACGCCTCTCTTAAAGGCCTTACTGATAAAGATGTAGAAAGATATCTCAGTGGCTACGAGATAGAACCAGATGCGCTAAATGAGTTGGTATCAAGAGCTTGCAATAATCAAACAGGATGTTTTAGACTTCTTGATCGTACGCTTAATAATGTTTTTAGAATAGTAAATGAAAGTAATCAAAGTATCATCACTTTGAAGATGATATCTCAAGCAAGTAATATGATGATGCTTTAATCTCAAAATAAATGTCAAAAGGAGGATGTATATGATTAATAACAGAGGTTTAAATGAGGTAGTTATGGGTGCGATTAACGGCATAGAGGCTGGAGATACTAAAAAGGAGGCTTTAGATTCTATTACCTCGTTTGTAGAAGGAAATTATATCAATAAGGATATGATTCAGGACCTTAGCAATCTTTCTATTGCAGATGTTGAAAAGCTTGGTGACTTAGGATTTGTATTTAATATAAGTGATGGTAAGGTTTCAGGGATGGTGCTGAGCCGAAGAAGTTAAGTAATCATATAGGGGTGCCAAGAATTTGAATTATTTTTCTAATTCTTTAGATTTACATTCAGAACAAGTTGTTTCTACTGTTGAAACCATATGAGAATTATCTGAAGCTACTGAAGTTCCACTTGGAGTCTGAGGCACTGGTACTGCATCGAACTCTTTACCACAAGATTTACAAGTTATTTTCAAGTTAATACCCCCTAGACGGCACCCCTATATTTACTATATTAGCATATTTATTTTATATACCTAGTTAAAAAAATGAGGAGGAAAAACAAATGATAAAGTTTGAAAAAATGTCTCATGCGAATCACATTGTTGACGAAGAGGGAAAAGTGTTACAAGAAGGTACGATTTTAAATGCAGAGCTATTGAACAGATATGAAGCTGTGATAGAAGAGCTTGTTAAGAAGGTTAATGAGCTAGAAGGAATGAAGGAGAATTTATAAATAGAGAAGCGACTAGGACATCACCACCTCTCTATTTACAACGAATGGATGATATTGACCATTTTTCTTCAGAATCTACAATTTCGAATTCATCTACATTTAAGATATGCGCAAAACCCTGAATGCGAGTTAGGACCTCGCTGAAAATATCGGGGTCGCAAAATACTTGTTCTGATAGTTCTTTTGAAAGTATTAATCTGATTACTACTATATTTATCATAAAATCTGTCCTAGTCGCTATTAATATACTAGCATAGTTGGTTTTAATTTATTTCAAATTTTGAGAGGAGACACCAAATAAATGTCTAAGAAAGAGGAAACTATATTTCAAATCCAAGGTGATATCTGCGATTTAGTAAAGGGAGATATAACGATTAAGATTAGAGGAGTTGGTCTTGAGTTTTTAACACAAAAAGAAAGTCAGAAGGTTATCAATCTATCAAGTGAAATAGTTGATATTTTGAGAAAAGGTTCAATGAAGGTGTTAAATCAGAAGCATAAAAGAAGCAACTAATTTACTTTAACATTTACGAAGGGAGCTGGAATTTTGAAGCATGGAATAAGACCTACAAGGATGCAGAAAATCAGAATCAAGTCTCATGGACTCAATCCTGAAAACTGGCTAGTGGTTAAAGATTGCAAAGAGTGTTTTCAAATAGTTCATAAGGTATCTGGCAAAACTAGAAAATTAGGAGGACAGGCTCTATGAATCAAGCTGAAGCGACAAATGAAAGTGCTTTAGACATGAATTTAAAAGGCGTTCCTCTTACTAATCTTATAATAGAATACCAAAATCAAAATGGAAAACTTAGTTATTCAGAACTGGAAAGAGCTTTTCTGACTGTGAAGTCAAAGACTATTAATCAATTTAGAAGTGAAAAGAAAAGGAAAAGCCATCAGGTTTAAACTGATGGCGGTTGCAGCGCTGTTAAGTGACACTGTAGTAGCTAGTCGTTTCATCTTTATTAACGACAACGGACATTTGGTACTTCCTATCTGAGTTCAAGATTGTGGCCTCGTACTCATAGGAAATGAAGTCCTTTTTCACATTGCTGGAAACCAGCTTCCAAGGGATTGGCCTTGGACGATGTAAGTTAGCCATAAGGGGTCACCTCCCTTCTGGGCATATCAGCCTACAGTGTCATTTTAACATAGATTAAAGGAGGATGGATTAAAATGGCAAGGACAAAGATTAAGGATGAATTAGTTTTAAAAAGTTGGGATGATGTTGATATCACAATGAAAGAGATTGCTGAGTGTGAGTTAGAAATTGAAAAAATCACTACTGATATGAATCAGAAGATTCACGATATCAAGCTTGAGTCAGATATGAAAGCTAAGCAGTTTCAAGAAAGAATTGAAAGATTAGGTATTTATGTCAAGGATTTTGTTGAGGACAATAAGGCTGAGCTAGATGGCAAGACAAAGCAGCTTAATTTCGGTAAGACTGGATTTAGATTAAGCACTAAATTAGTTCTGAAGAAAGTGGACCAAGTGCTTGAAAATCTTAAGAAACTAAAAATGGATGATTGCATCATAGTAAAAGAAAGTGTGAATAAGGACGTGCTTAAGAAATACCCTGAAGCAGATATTATAAAAGTCGGTGGTACTTTGAAAAAAGAGGATATCTTCTGGTATGAAACTGAAAGAGAAAAGCTTCAGGCAAGTAGCTAAGGGGGCAGACTATGAGCTACAACTATAAGGAGCGTTCATACGCTCCTACTTTTTCTATTAAGTCTTTATGGGGACTCTCTAAATCAGCTGAACTAGGGCTGGATGATGAAGCTCTATATAGTATCATTCACAGAGAAACTGGAAAGGACAGCATGAGAAAGCTTACTCAAAATGAAATCAATAAAGTGGGCACAGTACTTTCTAAAATGAAGGATGCAGTAAAAGGGAAAAGAACTGATTCAAAAGGAAACGACCTGACTTCTAGACAAAGGCGCAAGATATATGCATTAACAGAGAAGCTTGGATGGAATAATAACAATGCTCGAATAAATGGGTTTGTAAAGAAGATGTTTGATGTAGAAAGACTAGAATGGTTAGACGATGATCAGTGCAGTAAGCTTATAGAAATTCTTAAGAAAATGGTAAGCAGACTTGAAAATGATAAAGGAAGGTGATTTGATGGCAACCAAGAAATACAAGAGAAAGACTAATGCCGAGAAGAAGATGGATAAAGAGATTCGTCAGGAATTGAGAGAAAAAGGCATCCTCCCTCCTATCAAGCCCAAACTCAACCGAAAGAAGTTTGCCAAAGAGGTAAGAGAAGAATGGGATAAAAAATGGAGATGCGATTTATTTAAGAGCAGCTCTTGGAGCCATGGTGCCTACTGAACATTCGGGAAATATATCATCTGAAGAAGTAGGAGTTCTTAAGCTTATGAAAATATCAATGGAATACAAAAAGTTTGAAGAAGAGAAAAAGGCGCAAGGCGAAACGAAATATAGCATAGGAGAGCTCTACGAGAAGGTCGTGGTTCCTATTCTAAATCTTTAAGGAGGAATTGAAATGAAAAGAATAGTAATTGATGCTGGACATGGTGGAAGTGATCGTGCTAACCGTGGCCCTACTGGGTACGTCGAAGCTGATGGAGTGTTGGACATTTCGCTTAAGCTTAGAAAGATACTTGCTGATTCAGGCTACACAGTAATGATGACAAGAGAAAAGGATGAGACTGTAGCTCTTTATAAAAGAGCTGAAAAAGCTAATGCATGGAAGGGAGATTTATTTTTAAGCATACACACCAATGCAGCAGCTGACCAAAATATAGGAGGTGTTGAAACGTTTCATACTCTATCTAATGAATGGAACAATAAAGCTCATGCAGATGAAGCTAGGAAGGTAGCACAGGCTATTCAAAACAAATTAGTAGCTTCTACAGGTCTTTTAAACAGAGGGATTAAGACTAGGCTTATAAATAATCCTACATCAGTAATTGACAAAAAGGATTACTATGCAGTCATAAGAAGAAGTAACA
>Ga0334892_1003283_pt1 | contig 10648 bp, 6 predicted proteins | sample GraSluR3_MG_4_FD_207213 | JGI IMG/M metagenome (GOLD analysis project Ga0334892, IMG submission 207213) | Sludge microbial communities from methane-producing bioreactor in Wageningen University, Netherlands - Granular Sludge_15_04-R3 | ecosystem: Engineered > Bioreactor > Anaerobic > Unclassified... | reverse complement strand
AAAGAGTAATAGCTTTTCATCCCTGTATAATACTGGATAATTAGGAATCATAGAGCTGTAACCGGCTTCAGTCCTGTTTTTGACCAGGTTTGAAAGATCAGCCCTGCTGTTCTTTTTTGGCTCTTTTATCAAATCATCAAGACTAAGGGGCTTATAGGCAAGCACTGCAGAGTCATAGTCCGGGTAGCCGTAGCTGCTCAGCCTGGTATTCCTCAGACGGTATTCATCAGACTCATCCTCCGTCTGCACTGCTCCGAATATGCTCCTTAAAAACTCAATATAAACAGCCCCCAGCTCTGCCTTTATATGGCTTATAAAATTTATGAAAGGACTCCCTACCCAGTCTTCCTTGAAGCTGAAATAATATACGCCGTCAATCGTATCTCCGGACAATTCCTCTGTATCATCATTGCCAACAGAGAATCTTATGTTCACATAAATGGAAAAACAAAGGGCAATAAGACTAAGATTGAGGTCTTTTATTATGTTGGACAGTGAATCATAATCCAGCTGATCCAGGTAAAGCATCCATTTTTTAAATTTATCCGGGTTAAGCCGATCCCCCATCCATAAATCAATATCAAAAAAATAGTTAATCTGGGTTGCTGATGCAGATTCAAGGATCGAAAGAGCTTCAGTATGCTCACTTTCATTTAATGTGAGAAAGAGTTCCTCAGGGGGAAAAAGCGGAATAACCTTGTCAGGATGCTCTGTGTTCAATATCCTGCCAGCACGGTTCTCAGGTTTAAGGGTGAGGATATCCTTAACCAGGATATCCAGATTATTTTTTATAATTCCGTTTTTATTCATCTATGCAACTTGACAGGCAAGTACAATTGACAAAAATTTGCTTTCGTCGGAATCGGATCTGCTTGTCAAGATACATGGAACATCTGAGCCAAAAACTATGGCAGCCAGCCTTGCCTGGGCAAAATACGCACAGCATTTATAGAAGATATTGCCTGCTTCAATATCCGGAAAGACCAAAATATCAGCTTCACCGCCCACAGGGCTTTCTAATCCCTTTGTACTGCAGGATACAGGGGATATAGCAACATCCAGAGCCAGGGGGCCGTCAACAATACAGCCTGTTATCTGCTTTCTTCTGTTCATCTGGCTGAGAACAGCCGCTTCCTGAGTTACAGGCATCTTTTCAGAGACCTTTTCGTTTGCGGCAAGAATCGCAACCCTGGGATTTTCAATGCCGAAACGGTGGGCAGCATTAACTGCATACTCTATCATCTTTACCTTCTGCATCAGGTCCGGGGCTGGCAATACTGCAACATCCGTCAGGAAAAGAAACTTATCATATGCAGGAATATCTATAAGGGTAAGATGACTGAGAATATTTCCCTTTGACAATAAACCATTTTCTTTATTCAAAATAGCCTTCATGTATTTTTCGGTACCTATCAGGCCTTTCATGAGGATATCTCCTTCCCTGCTCTTGATAAGCTCTACAGATATCCTTGCAGCATCAACTTCTGATTCAGCCTTTACAATCCTGAACATGTCTTTAGGCTTATTCAGATCTTCCAGGAGTTTATGTATTTTCACCGGATCTCCAACAAGTACTATGTCCGCAATATTCTCTTCCCGTGCTTTTATGCAGGCTTCAATAGTATTAGGATCTTCACCCTTTACAACTATCACCTTTTTTTTAGGTTTATCCTTAACAGCCTGTAAGAGATCATCAAAATTCTTTATCATAATAAAATCCTCCTAATTTTTTTAAATGGTGGTTCTCTTATATAATGTATAAAGCAGGTTTAGTCAAATAATAAAAAAATGTTATTGTTAAATACCCTGTATATAGGTATGAAGCGGCATAACAGGGTTTCTGAAAGGAAAATCACTGCGGAAATGCCCTCCAACGCTTTCCCTTCGGTATAAGGCGGATCGGAACACAGCCATGGCAGTAAGCAGCATATTATCAAACTCACAAAAACAGCAGGATGCTATCAGGGAATCAGCCACCCTCTCATATATCTCCTTAATCATGCCATACCCATCCTTCAGGCCTTTTTCCTCCCTGATAATACCTGCATTCAGCCAGAGTATCGATTTTACCTTCTTTATCATCCCTTCGATTTCAGCCTCATCCCAGTCACCTGATATTTCAAGGGGAATATTTCTCCTGCGGAGCTTTATCATCATCCTGGCTTCATTGACAGCTGTCAGGGCTGTCCTTTTGCCAAAAACGAGCCCTTCAAGAAGGGAATTGCTTGCAAGCCGGTTTGCTCCGTGAATTCCCGTTGATGCACATTCACCGCAGCACAAAAGGCCTGGAAGATTTGTCCTGCCGTAGATATCAGTAAGCACACCGCCCATAATGTAATGGGCTGCCGGTCTAACCGGTATTAGATCTTTTGTTATATTAATTCCCAAACCCAGCAGTTTTTTATAAATGGTAGGAAACCGGTTTTTTACAAAGTCTGCATCCAGATGCCTGTTGTCCAGGTAAACATTACTTAGTTTTTTCTTTTTCATTTCATTATATATTGCTCTTGAAACAACGTCCCGGGGAGCCAGTTCCTTATCCTTATGATAGTACTGCATAAAACGTTTGCCTCTGCTGTCTACAAGCCAGGCCCCTTCCCCTCTCATAGCTTCCGTAATCAGGAATTTCTGACCCTCACCCTCCTGGAAAAAGACAGTAGGATGGAACTGAATGAACTCCATATCCCTCAGTATACATCCGGCCCTGGAGGCAAGCCCAAACCCCGAACCTGTAACGGATTCAGGATTGGAGGATTCAATATAGAGACCCCCAATGCCGCCGGTGGCAAGAATGGTAATCCTGGATGGCACATACAGGAATTTCTTATCCCGGCAGCTGAAAAATACTACACCTTTTACACAGCCTTCCTCTGTAATAAGCCTTACTGCCGGACTATATTCAAGCATAGTTATATTAGGATGATTTTCGGAGGATAAGATCAAAGTGCGCTCGATCTCCTTGCCTGTTGCATCTCCGAAAGAATGGATAACTCTTTTCTCGGAATGGGCACCCTCTCTGGTAAAATAGAGGCTGTCACCCTCCCTGTCAAAATAAGCTCCCATCCCGATAATTTCTTTGATGACCCTTGGGCCTTCCTTTATTACGTACTCTACCACTGAGTCATCACACAGCCCCACGCCTGCCCTTTTTGTGTCCTCTATATGTTTTTTATAACTATCCCCTTCCTTTAATACAACTGCTACTCCGCCCTGGGCATACCTTGTACTGCAGTCAGTTGCAGACCGGTTGGATAAAACAAGAACATTACCGTGTTCTTTGAGTATATGTGCCGCCATGAGCCCGGCCACACCACTGCCTATGATTGTAAAATCAGTTTTTATTGTGTATTTTTCCGGATTTATCATCTAATAACAGGTTTTTTACAAGCTCCTCTATCTTCTTTATGCCAATAATCCTGCATTTTCCCTTTGATTTTATTTCGCCTGCATCATAGTACGGGCAATATATCTTCTTATAGCCGAGTCTTATGCATTCATTGATCCTCCTCTCGGCATACTGGCTTTTTTTTATTTCCCCGTTGAGGGAAAGCTCCCCGAAAAAGGCGGTGTCCTGTTCAACAGGCCTGTCATAAAAATTACTGATCAGTGAAGCTGCTATGGCCAGATCAATTACTGTATCCTCTATTACAAGGCCGGAAGCAATGTTTACATATATTTCCTTGTTATAAAATGAAAGACTGCACCTTTTCTCAAGTATTGCAATTATCATATTTAGCCTTAATGGTTTGATACCTTTTGCAATCCTCCTCGGATTAGGATAATTCACCTCAACGAACAGTGACTGGATTTCTGCAAATATAACCCTCTGGCCCTGCAGGGATGGTGTAATGATTGTGCCTATGTAATTACCGCTGTGTTTGTCGATAAATATCTGCGAAGGATTAATAACAGGTATAAGCCCCTCCTGTTTCATTTCAAAAATTCCCAGTTCTGTAGTGGGGCCGAACCGGTTCTTCTGTGATTTAAGCAGTCTGTATTCGGTCTGCTTATCACCTTCAAGGTATAAAACCACATCCACCAGGTGTTCCAGTGCTTTAGGGCCTGCAGTAATTCCTTCCTTGGTGACATGGCCAATCAGTATGAAGCAGGGATTTGAGGACATCATCTTCTGTGATTTAATAAACTGGAGGATGCGCATCCCAGTGTATTTAACCTGGTTAACACTGCCCATGGTTGAAAATATTCCGGGACTGTACATGGTCTGAATTGAGTCGACAATAACCAGATCATAATCCGTACCTTCAAGATAATCAAGTATGGAGTCAATGTTTGTCTCCGCAAGAACCTCAATGGGTTCTCTGTATTGAGCTGTGAGTCTCTGCCACCTTAGTTTGATCTGGTTTAAAGACTCTTCACCGGTTACATAAAGCACCCTTTTACCCTGATCCTGTATTACCTGGGCAGTCTTAAGCACCAGGCTGGACTTTCCTATCCCGGGGTCGCCGACAAGAAGAATAATAGAGCATGGTGTAAGCCCTCCCCCGAAAACCCTGTCAAATTCCTCTATGCCACTTGAAATAACAGGAAATTCATGCTCTTTTACATCATCAATAGGCACAGGAGAAGAAACCGGTCCTTCTTTTTTATCCTGCGGCTTATCATCCCCTAGGTCAGAGAATGTGCTGTAATTTCCGCACTGAGGGCATCTCCCCATGGGCATGCCTGCAATATATCCGCATTCACCGCATATATATCTATTTTTCTTCATTCAAAATCTCTTTTCCATTCTGAGGTTCTTTTTTGTAAATATCCCTGTATTTACCGGCAAATACTTTGTAATTATTCCACATCATATCTTCCAGTATCTTTTTATGCTCCTCAATTTTCTCCTTGGAAAGCCCTGGTTCCATTATATAGGGCTTTGCTACAACTATAAACACCCGAGATAATGGCAGAGGTACATAAAGCCCGTCCCAGGATCTTAATCTTAAAGCCCTGGAAAAATAGGCATAGGACATAAGTATCGGGTATTCATGGCGGTCAGCCAGCCAGACTATCCCTTTTTTCATTTTGTATTTCGGGCCCCTGGGGCCGTCAAAGGTAAGTGACAGCATGACATCTTCCCTCAGCAGTTTCCTTATGCTGAATAATACCTCAGTACCTTCATCACTGCTAGAACCCCTTATAATCCTGTAACCAAGACGCTTCAGGAAAAAATTTGAAATTTTGCCGTCCCTGCTCCGGCTGACAAGAACACACCTCCCTTTTTTCCTGAAGTAGAAGGATAAGGGGATTAAATGGTTATGATAATTTGTAAATATTCCCCTGTCCCTTTTGAAAAAATCTTTTGAGTCTTCATGAATTATGGCTTCAATTTTCAAACTGGACATGTACAAATAAACAACCGGGTAGATCAAATAAAAAAAAAGCCTTTCTAAGATACTGTAACCAGGATTTTTCTTAATAGCCAAAATATCAGTGCTCCCGGCTTAATGCCATTATTTCCGGCGCATTTGCAGAATCAGCACCGAATATATCCCTGAAGTCTGCAGAATAATGATAATAATTGTCCCACATGCGTTCTTCCAGATCCTGTCTGAAGCTCTCCATTTTGCCCTTCAAAAGCCTTTCAGCAGCATAAACAGGTCCATCAATTACTATCAGTACCTTTGAAAAAGGATAGGGTATATAAAGCCCATCCCAGCTCCTGATTCTTTTTGCCCAGGAAAAATAGCAATAACCCATAAGCAGGGGATACCTGTTTCTGCTGATAAGCCAGATAATGCCCTTTTTTATTTTGTATATGGGTCCCTTGGGGCCATCAAAAGTAATGGATATGACAATGTTTCCCTTAAGCCTTGAATGTATTTCGGAAAGTGCCTCAGTACCTCCTGAAGTGCTTGATCCACGTATAGTGGCATATTTGTATCTTCTTATGAAATAATCGGTAATTTCTCCATCTCTGCTTTTGCTGACAAGTATTACATAATTTCTTTTTCTGAAATAATGTATAAGAGGGATAATCTGGTTATGATAATTAGTAAAGACAAACCGGTCTTTTTCATAAATTTCCCGGGCAGAATCCTTGACCATCAAGCGGAACCGTATGGTGCTGAGGTATAAAAACACAAGAGGATAGGCAATAAATAATAGAACCCTTTTAACAAGAAGCTTCAAACCCACACTTCCCTGTTTGATTTTTAGTTTCTTCTCAGGGAAGATAATATAATTAAAACAGACCCAATTTCAATAAAATTAATGCTTTTATCCTGATATCATCATTAAAAAATACCCTTATAGGTCTGGCTGGAAAAAAGCGTTTCTGAGCTATACTCTTTCTCCAGAATGCTTGCCGGGTTAAGCTGAACATTAACGACAGTCCTGTTGTTTGAAGTAATTGTAAAAACTGTGCTGAAGCTTGCATACCCGTCAGCCTGAACATTAAGGGTATAGGTACCGGGCTCCAGTGGGCGGTAAAACCGGCCGCTGGCTGCTCTTGTTGTCTGAAAATCAACCAGCAGGCCCTGGGTTCCGCTGTAATCTATCTCAGGAATTATAATAGTTGCAGATATCGGTGACTGTGTCTGGCTGTCCCTGACAGTTCCTGCCAGAATCGACTTTTGTGCCCTTCCAGCCATGTATTTCATTGCATTAAACATGGTCTGGCATATCGGGAGTATCTGGGACTGGGGTGTAATAAACTGTGTTCCGATTTCTATGGTATAGGCGAATGTCCTGTTTTTTCCGTAAAAGTAATCGACAGATGTACCCCGGGCTGCGTATAGATCTGCAGAATTCTGAACAGTGTAATCCCTGCCTATATCATTGAGTATAATGTTATGTATCTGCATTCCTACATTATAGAGAGTAGCCTCATCAGGAGCAACTGTATTATAGGTATAGCCCATGGGGTAAAGGATAAGCTCCGCATAGGTATGGAAGCATATGCTAAAAACAGGCCTTACACGGTCATAAAGGTTTCTAATGGTAAAAGACTCCGGTTCTGAAAAGGCAAAGGGGCCAGGATAGGTCTGGGAATCAGGACCTCCTTCGGAAGAGCTCCAACCTACGCTGTAGTTACGGTTAAGATCCACACCATCCGGGAAATAATACCCGTATATAGGGGGTGATATATCATTATTGCCGTCATTATCTCTAAGATTCTTTCTCCAGGACTGACTGTAGTTTCCGACAAGGCTTTCAGTAACAATCTTGTACCCGTCAGGATTAACCTGAGGTATCAGCCATATCTCTGTATTATCGACTATATTGGTAATCTCAGGATCATTACCGTAGTTCTGGGCAAGATTCTTAGCTGCATAAAAGCATATTTCGGAGCCTATTGGCTCCCTTGCATGATGCACTCCATTAAAGATCAAGGCAGGTTTAGGAGTTATATCTGAAAGGTTTGTAATCTTGACAACTATAATCTTGTGAAGGAAATCAATATAATTTATATTTCCGAAAAGGAAATATAGAAACCCTTTTGAATTACCCAGGGCATATACCTTCACAATGTCCGGGTAGTTCCTTTCCAGGCTATATAAACCCTTTACCAGTGCATTGTATGATCTGTACCCTGCAATATCCCGGCTGAATTCCTCTGAAAGATCCTGGGCTGTCTTGCGGATTATAAAATTAATCCCTTTATCCCGCAGGATTTCAATATGCTCTTTTCCTGCAAGTATATCAAGATATTCCCCAGGCCTGTGGCCTGCAATATCAAAATTCTTATACAAATAATCAACAGTATCCCGATCAGGATTCTCAATCCTGATTAATGCAATCTCAGCATTGGTCAGCAGAGTCACTAATAAAATAATACAAAAAAATAGGATCGTATTTTTCATAATTCCCCCTTTTTATGAAAATATTAAGCTTAATCTATTCAGCCAGATATGATAAATCAACAATTTTATATGTATTTGTATACTTAATATTAATATGATTTGTTTAAATTTTTTTGCTTTAATTAATATACAAAATTCTTTGGCATACACCCTTTTGGGCATATAATCCTTTTATGGGCAATAAACTGATATTTCTCCTGTTCTTGATACTTTCGCTGACGGCAAATTCCATATCTTTTTCAGAATGCCGGGTCATGAAAACCCCTTTTTTTACTGTTTTCTACCCTGAATGTCTCCAGGGACAGGCAGAAACAGTCCTTAACAGCCTTACCCGATACAGGCTTTATGTGGAAGGAATGACGGGACACTCCAGGCAAAGAGTTTCCCTGGTGCTGGAGGATGCAGGCATGATATCCAACGGTTTTGCAAGTCCCGTATTTGACAGAATCATAATTCTTTCGTGCCCCCCGGGACTCGGATCCCTGCAATCCACAGAGAACTGGTTTACAGGTGTGGCAGTTCATGAATACACTCATTTGCTTCATATGCAGAATGCTGGCGGTATTCCAGGTTTTCTTACCGATATTTTCGGGTATTCCTTTTCTCCGAATTCCCTGTGCCCCTCCTGGATGATAGAAGGAATTGCTGTTTTTAACGAATCAAATTATTCAAAATACTCAGGAAGACTGAATGACAGCTATTTTAAGAGTTTCGGACAAATTACTGCTTCTGAGGATTCTTTCCCGGATATAGTGACTGCAACCTACTGGCCTGTTAAATACCCTTCTGGCACTTCCTATTACTTATACGGAGCTCTTTTTTTTGATTATCTTGCTGTTACATACGGCAATGAACGGTTCTCTGAGTTTTTTACCCTTTACGGCCGGTCTTTATTATCCTACTGCTCTCCCATACTACCCTCTGCAGGTATAGACAGAACATCCAGAAATATCTTCGGTAAAACACTTCCAGTGCTCTGGGATGAACTGAAGGAATATTACAGGAATAAAGAAAGTAATCATGCCGGCGGAGCAAACAGGATGACACAGCATGGATGGACTATTCTCAACCTGGTTCTTAACAATGACAGGCTGTATTATGAAAGATCCTTCCAGGTAAAAACAGCACCCTTTCACGCTTTTTATTTTTCCCGGATAGTTGAACATAGCTTAATTACAGGAGATTCATCCACTTTAACCTCTACATCCTCCAGCTACGGGCATCCTGTTAAATTCCACGGGGATAGTATATATTTCCTGGAATCAGAGATGAAAAGAGGATTCAATAACTTTTCCTATCTCGGTTTTGGATTGACAAGGCTTTTATTTGAATACAACCGGGCTGAAAACAAGAAGACCCTTCTTCAAACCGGCAGAATACGGGCTTTTGATCTTTTGTTTAGCGGTGAAATACTCTATTCAATGGATAGGCAGGATGGTTTCGGTTCAGAGCTTTATATAATGGAAGAAAAATCAGGTATTAACACACTGCTGATTAAGACCGACCTGCTTATTGAAAGAATAATTTCAGATGAAAAGCGCATTGTTGTGACCGCCAGGAGGGATTATGAAAATTTCGGCCTATACCTTTACAGCAGGGAAAAAAACACATTTCATGAGCTTATTAACAGTGCCTGTGTAGAAAGAGACGCCTATCTGTCGGATGGCAGGCTTCTGTTCACATCAAACCTCGATGGAGTACAATCCTGCTATATGTATGACTTTAAGCAGGGTCTCTTTTCCCGGCTTAAAAACCACCAATATATTCTTTACCCTGTTTTATATGAAGACCTTGTTTATTTTGTTTCATTGAACCCGGAGGGTAATGATATTTATTTTATGGAGGCTGATTTTGATCCTTTCAATTTTCCGGATAACAAAAAGGTACTGCCCCGTCAGGATGACATAGAGTACGAGGGAGGCAGCTATCTTGACAATCTAAAGACTCTTTATCCCAAAATCAGACTCCCATATTTCTGGTTTGACCAGGCCGAAGGCATTGCTGGTGTCTACATGGAAGGAAAGGACGCTGCGGGCCATTTTGAATACATTGCTGATATCGGTTATGATTTTAAGGAAAACTCCTGGGATAACTCTTTATCTTTAGGTACATACCTATTTTCTCCACTTTACATAAGGGCCGGTTACAGGGATGAAGATAAAGGTACATACAGCGCTCTTATCCAGTACCCTGTTTTATACGGAATAAGAACCGGCTTTTCAAGGCTCTGGGCAGGAATTTACTGGGAATGCTACAATAATAATGCAAGAAAAGAGATCTGCCCTTATTTAAGCCTGGGGTTCAAGTACCCCTCCGGATTCATAAGCACCTATCACTCATCCATAATTGAATCCAGGTCCCTTTCATCCCGTAATACAAGAAATGGTATGATAAACCAGGCCCATGCAGTGCAATATGTAAAAAATTCCCAAATATCTCTTAATTTCCTCAGTATAATTGATAAAGATTTCAATGGCTTCTATAATTATGCCCTAAGGGGCTACTCCGAAAAGCTTAAAGCCAATGATTTTTTTGCTTTTCAGCTGGATTTCACTTTTCCCATTCTTAAATTGAGAAAGGGATTCTGGAACCCAGGTATATATTTTGAAGATATTTTTCTAACACTATTCTGTGATTATGCCTGGACAAAAGATCATCCCTGCACAGCCGGAGGGATGGAACTGCACATGGAAACCCGCGCCATGTTCAATATGCCTTTTGACATATATATAAGGGCTTCTTTCAACAGAGATGATGAGGCCTTATTCAGCCTGGGAATTAAATCAGGCAATCTTCCCGGTATTTTTAGAAAACTGTACAGCAGGGCAAAGGTCAGG
>Ga0334892_1003282_pt1 | contig 10648 bp, 10 predicted proteins | sample GraSluR3_MG_4_FD_207213 | JGI IMG/M metagenome (GOLD analysis project Ga0334892, IMG submission 207213) | Sludge microbial communities from methane-producing bioreactor in Wageningen University, Netherlands - Granular Sludge_15_04-R3 | ecosystem: Engineered > Bioreactor > Anaerobic >... | reverse complement strand
TGCGTCAGCGTGGCGGGGGCGGCGCGTCCCCACGGCGTGTCGGTGTGGCTCATCATCGCCAGGGGATCGCCGAACTGCAGCGCATTGCGCAGGTACCACCAGCCCCCGACGACGGCTGCGGTGGCGAGGTAGCTCCCCGCTATGAGCATGATGCGCGTCGGGCGTATGGGGGGTCGGGAGCTCCCATCCCCTTGAAGCGCACCCCAGATGAGAGCGGCGCCGAGTAGGGCGACGATCGGGAGCAGACTGACCTTGGTGAGGATCGCGAGGCCCGCCACACTGCCGGAGAGCAGGGCGCTTGCCGGCGTCGGGCGACGGTTGAGCGATCGCGAGGCCAGCCAGAGCGCAACGGTCGCCAGTGCCGTTGCCGCGCTGTCGTTGCTGACGACGGCCGACATGAAGACGAACTGCGGCTGGAACGTCACGAGCGCTGCCGTGACCAAGGCCCAGCGCCGGCTTCCGGTGACCTCATAGCCCAACGCCCAGGTGGCGAGCACCGCGGCGAGGCCGAAGAGCCAAGAGGTCACGCGCGTCGCGCGGATGGCGCCGATGGAGCCGGTCCAGGCCCACGCCGTGCTCTCGTCGTGGATCAGCATGTTCTTGTTGTCTGCGGAGGTGCCGGGGGCCTGGAAACCGAAGCCCGGATTGTGCTGCATCAGGGCCGACAGCTCCGTCTCGCTGAGCGGACGACTGATCACCGAAGCGACGAGATAGTAGAGGGGGGGCTGTGCGACCTCCTGATTGGCACCGCTTGCGTCGTTGTCGAGTGCGGGGAGGCCTTGGCCCAGGGCAAGCCAGCGCACGTAGGCATAGTGCCAGACCTCATCCGGTGCTTCGAAGATGGGCGTGAAGTGCGTGTGCAGAAGGACCAGGATCGAGAAAGCCAGACAGAGGGCCCACAGAGGTGCCGACCCAGCCCGACTCCGGGATTTCTTGAGCGTCATCATGTGGGGGGCAGTATAGCATGGTTCAGTGATCCGACGTTTGCCAACGTGGGGAGAAGCCGTAGAATGGTTGGATGGTCAGTCGATCAAGGGGAGGCAGAGATGGCAGATCCGAAACGAGTGGAGTCCGAGAAGCGACCTGAAAGGCCGGCCCCTGACACCTGGGGTAGGCAGATCGTCGGGGCCCTCATCGGGGCTGCCGTGGCATGGGTGCTCTCGGCGTGGGCACGTCAGGCCGGATGGATTGCAGGCGACCCGATCCGCCACGTGATGTGGGGCGCGGTGATCGGCGGCCTGATCGGCGCTGTAGAGAACCTGGAGGCTGCCGGACGAAGACTAACCCGGCGGGATTCACGTTGGCTCAACGCCCTGGTTGGGGTGCTGGGCATGGCGGTCGTCGCCGGGATCGTCTACGGCTTATCCTCCGTGGTGGTCCTCCTGGCACGGCTGGTGATGGGCGGCTAGCGACCGACCGGGCTGCCGGATCCTCTGGGTCGGCAGCCCGGTCATCAGGTCTCCGGGGAGGAGGACGCCTAGACGTCCTCCGGCGTCTGAACCTCGTAGTCGGCGGTATTTGCGCGCAACTCAAGGATTTCGCTCATATTGGCGTGTACATTGGTGAAGGACTCCGCCGTGAGCTCGACCTCGCCGGCAACGAGCGACTCCCAGATCACCCCCACCATCAGCAGTGAGAGATTGAAGCTCGCCACGGCGATAGGGCTCTTGGTCGGGACGATCACGGTGACGTCGGCCTCCCGCGCCGGCAGCACGGTGCCCGAGTTGGTGATGCAGACGGTCTTCAGCCCCTTCTTGCGTGCCATACGCACGGCATAGCCCGTGTCGAGGCCCGGGATACCAATGGCGAGGGCGAGCAGGGCCTCCCCCTCGTTCATCTGCGCCACGACGGCTGCGGTCTCCGAGATGCTCGGCTGGAAGTAGGCGGCGGGAATGCCGACGGTTGGGTCAAGGCTCTTGGCGAGGTAGGCCGCCATATCGTAGGAGGTGAACTCGCCCGTGATCCAGATACGGGTGGCGCCCTTGAGGATCTCAGCTGCCTGCGCGAGGGATTGTGTCTCTGTCGTGCGGAAGTGCTGAAGCTGTTGCTGGGTGTTGTCGAGAATGACGTTGATGACGTCCTCCTCGGTCTTGGCTTCCTTCGCCTCGCGATAGGTCGCGGTGACCTGGTCGCGCACGTAGCGCTTGATCTCCCGAGAGAGCTCACGGTAACCTGAATATCCGATCTCCTGGGAGAATCGCACCACAGTCGCGGGGTCCACGTTGACACGGCGCGCGAGCTCGCTTGCGGTCAGGAACGCGGCATCCAGTGTGTTCTGCATGATGAAGTCCGCCAGCTTCCTGAAGCCAGGGGTTAGGGCGTCATAGTATTCACGAATGCGCTCCTTAAACACGTTCGGCCTCCTCTTCTCGTATGATGTGTTGACGTTGTGCTGTGTTGCTGATCGCCCGGTGACGTGTTCCCCAAGACCGAGCGGCCACGGAGTGGCGCAAAGGGTGTCGATGATCGCGACCCCGATTTGCCGTGCCGGCGACAGGACGCCTTAACCCTGCCGGACGTTGTCCTGCCAGATGTTCTGGGGCCCGGCAACCTCGTACTCCGGGGTCTCGGACCTCAGCTTGAGCAGATCGCCCATACGCTCCTGATGTGCCTGAACCCGCGCCTTCGTCTCGTCGGTGCCGGGCGTCATCAGCGCTTCCCAAATCAGGCTGACGACTTCCATCATCGGGCCGAATGACGCGACGCCTGCGGGGCTCTTGTGCGGCACGATGATCGATACATCGGCGATCCGTGCAGGAAGCGCGACGCCGGAACCGGAGATGGTGACCGTCTTGATGCCCATGTCCTTAGCCAGTCGGACCGCATACCCCGCGTCGATGCTGGGTTCATTGCCTGCGAATGTGAGCAGGACGTCGCCGGCTACCATCCGCGTCAGGGCTGTGGCCGTGCCGGCCATACTCGGATCGAACACCAGGGCATTGAGGCCACCGCTCGTCATCTGTTTGGCGATGAACTCAGCGATGCTGTACCCGGAATACTCACCCGTACACCAGATGACGCGGGCGTCCTTGAGGGTGTTCACGGCATCGACCACGGTGGCCAGATCGGTGGTGACGAAGTACTCGACGTTCTGCTGTGCATTCTCGACCAAGCCCCGGAGGATCTCTTCCGTTGAACCGGCTTCCTCAACCTTGCGGTAAGAGGATGTGACGCGATCCCGAACGTAGCGCTTGATCTCGCGCGAAAGCTCGCGGAAGCCGGAGTAGCCCAGCTCCTGGGAGAAGCGGACGACCGTTGCGGGGTCGACGCGAGAGCTCCGTCGCCGTCAGAAAGGCCACATCCAGGGTGCTGTCCATCATGAAGTCGGCGAGTTTACGGAATCCAGGCGTCAGATCGTCGTAGTTCTCTCGAATTCGCTCCTTAAACATGGTTATCCTCCCCACGCTATCCTAAGTACCTATCCTCGGAGACGGCTAGGGCAATCGCGGTGCATACCAGTCTACTGAGGAATATTTTGTTTCATCATGATTCTAGCACTCAAAAAGCCATATGTCAAGTGGCCTTCCACGTATCAACGCAATTTGAGTCTCCTGGGCTAAGGTCCGTTGTGATCTGTAGGAGGCTGCTCGTGGTTGATCTTCCGGGAAGCTCGGAGCGGTGTGGTGTCGTGGGGGGTGTGGCGTCCGAGGTCGCGCCGGGTTGGGGGGGGCTCGTTGAGCTTCCCGGAAGCGGGCCTCGGACGGGTCTTGAGGCGCATGGTACAATGGGGCCATGGCTAAGCGGATGACGTCAGCGTGGGTGGGACTAGGCCTGGCACTCTGGCTGACGGCGTGTGGCTGGATCGACGGTTCCTTCGTGGTCCGGACGACGCCGACGCCAGAGGTGTTGTCACAATGGGCGAACGAAGCAACGGCGAGTTCCGCATTCGGCATTCCCGACTGGAGCCCCAATCGTGCCGTCGGCGCGCCTGAGATCGATCTGTGTGCCGACGACCCCCGGGCCTGGGCGTCGGCGCGGGGTAACGGTGTGGAGTGGCTACAGCTCGCCTATCCGAAGCCCGTCAACGCGCTGGAGGTGAGGGTCTATCAGACCTACGGTCGTGGGGCGATCTCACGTGTCACTCTGTTCGACGTTGAGGGTACGGGCCACGTTGTCTGGGAAGGTGTCGACGAGGCCGAGCCATGTCCGGGGATGCTGGTGGTTCGTGTCGCCGATCTTCCCCTTCCCGTGGCGACGGTGCGGATCGATCTGGATGAATCGCGGACCGGCGGGTGGAATCAGATCGACGCGGTAGAGCTGGTCGGTATGCCCTAGGCGGGCCCGCGGTTGGCCCCTGAGCTAGGGGTCGCGCGTCAAGCGACGTCGGAGCGCCTCGGGAATCGTGCCACCCTTCTTCAGGATGTCGATGATCTGCTCAGGTGACGGAGGGGGCGCGGTATCGGGTGTTTCGAGTCCGAAGGCGTCCACCGAATGCGGGGCGGCGCTTGCGTAGGGCGCAGAATCGCTGTGGCTCGCGGTCTCCATCGGCAGATTCGCGTCCACAACCCACGTGAGGACGTCCGCAGGCGATGACGCCAGGACCGCGTGGGCAGGAAGTTTGTCGTGCTCAGTCAGGCCTGTCGGAACAGCAGAGAGGGACATCGTCGCCCTGGGACGGCTGTCCAGCGCCTCGAGGGTTGTCTCCAGCGTGCGCCCGGTCAGGACCACGCGATCGGCGGCAGCCAGCGCGACCTGCTGGAGGACCGCGTCCCAGGCGGGCTGCGGCAGCACATCAGGGGGCAGTGGGCTTAGGATAAGCACGCGGGCCGCAAGCGGGTCGTCGGCAACGATGGGGAGGACCTGATCGGAGCCTAACCCCGACCGGGCAAAGAGCAGCATCTCACCCTCAGCCGTCGCCAACTCCTCCAGCACAATCGATGCCTGGGGGCTGTCTTGGTAGACGCCCAGGAGGAGGTGTTCACCCAGCAAGAGGCTCACCACCTCGCGGACGCTCTCGCGATCATCGTCCGACAGCTCGCTGGGGGGCAGGTAGATCAGGACGCGGCTAAGGAGGTCGGCGTCACCGCGGTAAAAGAGAAGCGCCGGTTGGAGTTTGGGCGGGAGCGTCTCGAGCCCCGGCGGGTAGTAGGGAGCGTCCCAGTTGATCGCGGAGACCGTTGGTTCAGTCCGTGGGGTGTGGCGCGCATAGGCTTCCGTCAATTGCCGTGCCTCGGAGGACGAGAGCCCAAGCTGTGGCGCTGCCGCCGGCAGCCGCGCCATCGCCTGATCTACCGCAATGCCTGAGGCCTGCCAGGCACGCAGCAACTCCTTGGACCGTAGAGTGGGCAGGCCACTGTCGAAGAGCAGCCAAGCCCGCAGTGCGTTATCCCTGTCCATTCGGGCCTCCTAGGTCTCCTCTGGTTCGCGTTGCAGCAGGATCGTCACCGGCCCATCGTTGACCAATGCGACCTGCATGTGCGCGCCGAAGATGCCCGTTTCAACGGCGACCCGCTCGCCCCGCACGGCGGCGATGAAGCGCTCGACCAGGGGTTCTGCAACGTTGGGCGCCGCGGCAGGCACAAATGAGGGCCGGAACCCTTTGCGGGTGTTGGCGCAGAGCGTGAACTGGGAGACGACCAATACCTTGCCGCCCGTGGCCTTGACCGATAGGTTCATCCGGCCCTCGGTGTCCGCAAAGATGCGCAGATTGGCTACCTTGTGGGCCAGCCACGCTGCCTCGGCCTCGGTGTCGCCCTCGGCGACGCCCAGGAGCACTAGGAGCCCATGGTCGATCTCGCCGACGGTTTCGCCGTCAACGCTCACTGAAGCGCGCGATACACGTTGCACGACTGCTCGCATAGCCCCTCTTCTCTACTCCCCGGGTCTGTCGTCAAGCCATCCCGAGTGCAACCACCAAGGCGATCGCAACGCCCCCGTCGTGGCTGAGGCTGATCGACCAGGTGTTCAGACCTTTCTCGAAGGCGAGGCTCTCAGCGCGTCCGTGCAGCGAGACGAAGGGCTGACCGCTCCTGTGGTTGAGCGTCTCGACGTCCAGCCAGCCGATGCCGATGGGTGACATCAGCCGCATCCCAACGCCGAGAGCTTTGGAGACCGCCTCCTTGGCGGCAAAGCGTGCCGCTAACTCTGCCGGTCGTCCTCTGGAGAAACGTATCTCGTCCGGTGTGTAGACGCGGCTCAGGAAGCGTGTGCTGTAGCGATCAAGCACGCGTGCCACGCGGGAGATCTCGACGAGGTCGACGCCGGTGGCCAAGTTCATCGGTCGTCCTCGATCGTGTCGACCGGCGAGGCGGGCATTTCGGGCCCGGCGACGGCGAGGGCGTAGTGGTCTACATCCAGCCAGCGAAGCGCGGCGTCCTGCACTTGTTCGAGGGTGACGGCACGTATCAACGCCGCGTAGGTCTGGAGATAGTCGAGCCCCAGCTGATGCCGCTCGATGTTGACGAGGGAGCGTGCCACGCCCTCGTTGGTCTCCAGATAGAGGGGCAGGCTTCCCGTGAGGTATGAGAGCGTGTCCTCGAGTTCGTCATGGGAAACGGGGTCCTTCCTTAATCGCCGGAGCTCATCCTCGATGAGTTCAATGCCTTGGCGGACATTCGCCGGGTCGAGGCCCGCGATGATGCGCCAAGGGCCCGGTCCGCAACCCCCATCGAGGCGGCTGTAGACGTAGTAGGCGAGGCCGTGCTGTTCGCGCACGCGAGTTCCCAGGCGTCCGTACATCCCGAAGACGCCGAGGATCGTGTTGGCGACGAAGCACGGGATGAAGTCCGGATGGCTGCGGGAGGGTCCGGGCCACCCGAGAACCATATTGCTCTGTGTCTTGTCGTGAACTGTGAGCCGGCGTTCTTTGAAGGCGAGGAGGCGTGGCGGCGGCGGCGCAGATGTGCGGGGCGGACGGGATTTTTGCCAATCGCCGAAGATCCGCTCGATCGCCTCGACGGCGGCTTCGGTCTCGATGCCGCCCACCACCGCGATGACCATGTTCTCGGGCGAGAAGAAGGTCTCGTAGAAGGCCGTCAGATCCTCGCGCGTGATCGCCGTGATGGTGTCCGGATATCCCATCTGGCTCCAATGATAGGGATGGTCGTTGGGATAGGCCAACTCGTAGAATGCGAGCCTGGCGAGGCGGCGGGTGTCGTGCGCACGCTCCTGCAGGTCGGTCTGGATCTCGGTGCGTACTTTCTCGACCTGGCGTGCCGGGAAGCTGGGTGAGCGGAGAACGTCATTGAGGATGTCCAGGAGCACGGGCAGATACTCCGCCAGCCCTTTGGCGCCGAACGAGGTTAGGTGGGTGCCGGAGCTGATGCCGAAGCCCGCACCGATGGATTCGACCTCCTCATAGAGGGCATTGAACCCGCGCCGATGGGTGCCGCGCTGCATGACATCGGTGGTGAAGCCCGCCAGTCCATGCTGCCCTGCGGGCTCATCCTCGGCCCCGACCTCCAGATACCCATTGACGACGACGGCGGGGCTGGCGAAGTTCTCGCGTACGAGGATCGTCAATCCATTCGGCAGCGTATGCCTGTGCGTGTCGTCCGGTCCCGGGAGTGAGCGTTTTGGTGTAGTCATCATGACGTGTCTACATGGTACCGTTGCCTAGGTACCAGCCTGTGGTCCGATTGGTCGGTTTGAGATAGGTCTGCGCCACGCGACGGACATCGTCAGCCGTGACGGCTTCGATGCTGTTGAGGTAGGTCACAAACCATGGATAGTCAGCAAAGACGCTTGAGAAGCCAAGCCAGAAGGCCTGATTTGAGATGCTCTCACTGGAGTAGGCGAAGAGCGCTCTTGCCTGGCGGCGTGCTTTCTCCAGTTCCTGCTCCGAGACCTGCTCGTCGCGCAGCCGCGTGATCTCGCGCTCAATCTGCGCTTCCGTGTCGGCGGGATCCACGCCGGGCCACAGGGTCGCCGACAGACGATAGAGGCCCGGATCGATGGTCGGCGTGAGGCTGCCGTCGATGTCGACCGCCATTTCTTCTTCGACCAGAGCCTGATAGAGCCGGCTGGTGTGGTTGGAGATGTGGCCCCGGCCCACCAGAAAACCTGACCCGCCCGATAGGATCGCGTTGAGAACGGTCAGGGGATGGAAGTCGGGATGCGTCGCGGCGGGGATGTGGTAGGCGATGTCGCAGTAATGGGTCTCCCCGGCGCCCTCGACGACCACGCGGCGTTCACCACGCTGGGGCGGCTCCACCGACCTCACCGGAGGTGGTTCCTCTGCCCGGGGTACGTCGCCGAAGGCCTTCTCGACCTGGTCCAAGATCTCGTCCACGTCGACGTCGCCGGCGATGGCGATGACGGCGTTGTTGGGCACATAGTAGGTGTCACGGTGGCGTTGGAGATCGTCGCAGGTGATCGCCTCCAGATCGCAGCGGTGTCCGATCGTCTCGTGACCATAGGGGTGAACCCGGAAGGCTGCTGAGGTGACCTCTTCGCTCAGAAGGAAGAGCGGGGAGTTCTCGCTGCCCTGTCGCTCGCTCAGGATGACGGTCCGCTCGGCCTCGACGTCATCCTCCTGAAAACACGCGTGTAGCATGCGGTCCGACTCGATGTCCAGGGCGAGGGCGAGCTTCTCCACAGGCAGGGTCTCATAGAAGGTCGTGAAGTCGTACCAGGTCAGTCCGTTGAAGATCCCCCCCTCGCGGGAGATGCGTTGGTCAGCTGACCCCGCAGGCCACCGTTCGGTGCCCTTGAAGAGCATGTGCTCGGTCCAGTGTGAGATGCCGGTGATGCCCTCGTGTTCGTTCCGGGTCCCCACGCCATACCAGATCCAGAAGCTGGCGACCGGTGCCGTGTGCATAGCCTGCACAATGAGGCGCAGGCCGTTGCCCAGCGTGACCTGGCGGGGGGCGTCGAGTGGCTGTGTTGACGAATCCATCGACCTTAGTGCGTCTCGGTCTCGTCCAGCGGATGGGGGACACCGCGTCCCTCGTACCCGCGCCCGATGCCCGTATACTGGAATCCTAGGTCGCGGGCCTTGCCGGGATCGTAGACGTTGCGCCCGTCGATCAGCACCGGCTGCGCCATCGACGTATGAATTCGGGCTAGGTCGAGGTTCTTGAACTCGTTCCACTCCGTGACCAGAATCAGAGCATCGGCGCCTTCGGCGAGCTCGTAGGCGCTCTTTGCCATCTCCACGTCGTCGAGGATCTCGGCGGCTTTGGCCGCCGCGACGGGATCGTAGGCGCGGACGATGGCGCCCCGACGCTGCAGATTGCGGATGATGTCAATGGAGGGTGCATCGCGCATGTCATCGGTGTTGGGCTTGAAAGCCAGACCGAGGATGCCGATGACCTTGCCACGCAGGTCGCGCCCGAGGAAGGCCTCGACCTTTCGGATGGGAGCGTGCCGCTGATCGCGGTTGATATCCATCACGGCGTGGAGCAGATGGGGATGGCGGCTCTCCACTTCGGCCATCGAGGCCAGCGCCTTGACGTCCTTGGGGAAACATGAACCTCCCCAGCCGAGCCCCGCGTCGAGGAAGGCCGGGCCGATCCGATTGTCGAGCCCCATACCATAGGCGACTTCTTTGACGTCGGCCCCTAAGGCCTCACAGATATTGGCAATCTCGTTGATGAACGAGATCTTGGCGGCGAGGAAGGCGTTCGATGCGTACTTGACCATCTCGGCGGTGCGGAGGTCGGTGATCATCAGGGTGGTTCGCAAGGGTAGGTGCAGATGGGCGACGCTCTCCGCGGCGTCGCGATTGGTCGAGCCAAGGATCACGCGATCGGGATTCATGAAGTCGGTGATGGCGGATCCCTCACGCAGGAACTCAGGACACGACACTACGTCGAAGTCGGGCACATCCGGTCGCCGACTCCGCATGATTTCTGCGACCCAATCCCCCGTTCCGACGGGCACTGTGGATTTGTTGACGATGATCAGATAGTGATCCATCGTGTCGGCGATCGACTCGGCGGCCATGCGCACGTACCGGAGATCGGCCTGTCCGTCGACATCGGAGGGGGTGCCGACGGCAATGAAAACGTAGTCGGCGTCCTTGAGCGCCTCTTCGTAGGAGGTGGTGAAGATCAGGCGGCCTGCTCCGACATTGCGCCGGGTGAGCTCCTCCAGCCCGGGCTCGAAGATGGGCATGATGCCGCGATTGAGGTTGGCGATGCGTTCCTCGTTGATGTCGACACAGGTGACCTTGTTACCGAGATCGGCAAAACTCGCGCCACTGACCAATCCCACGTAACCGACGCCTATCAGCGCGATGTTCTTCATAACACATGTGCTCCTTCATCGGGTAGTCACGGACGGCGCCGTGGTGCGACTGTGCTGTCGGTGAGCGCCGGAAGGGCGCGACAGGCTGCCATTGTGACAGCGAAGAGATGATACCACAAAGCCGGAGGCATTCCAACCTGCGGTTGGACCGGCGTTGCTTCAGTGCTATGATAGCAGCCGAATGGTGAAGGAGGGCACGATGCAGTCTGAGGACATGGTCAGCAGCGGAGAGACGTCGACGAGCCCTGACGGGGTCGGTCGCCTGATGATGACGGCGACCTTGCCGGGCGACAGGGATGCCGCGGGTGATCCGTGGCGGGCGGTGCTGGTCGAGGCCGGGCATCGGGTGCAGCATCTCGGCGTGCGCGCCGCGCCGGTTGTTGTGTCTCACGTTGCCGATCTGGCTCCTCAGGCTCTGGTTGTCTGGGTTGAGCATCGCCAAGCCAGGGGAGCGGTTCAG
>Ga0334892_1003281_pt1 | contig 10649 bp, 10 predicted proteins | sample GraSluR3_MG_4_FD_207213 | JGI IMG/M metagenome (GOLD analysis project Ga0334892, IMG submission 207213) | Sludge microbial communities from methane-producing bioreactor in Wageningen University, Netherlands - Granular Sludge_15_04-R3 | ecosystem: Engineered > Bioreactor > Anaerobic >... | reverse complement strand
GCTCCATCCCGGAGACCCACTTGCCAGTGAAATCACGGTTCCAGGTTCCGGTTTGTCCCATCCTGTTCAGAAACGCCATTGCCAGCGCGCCGTCGGTCCCGGGCCGGAGTCTGAGGTGAACATCGGCTTTTCCCGCCAGCCATGTGTTCCTGGGGTCTGCCACCACCAGTTTCGAGCCCATCCGTACGCATTCCACTATCCATTTTCCCAGAAAGCCGTCGGGATTGGACGCGGTTGGATTGGAACCCCATACAAGGATGCACTTCGGAAGCTTCCAAGCGGGATTCTCATGGCGGTCGGGAAAGTACTGGGAGCAGTCGGCGGTGAAGAAGCCTCCGAACAGCGAGGCGCACACGCTCATCCGGGGCATCAGGCATGCCGACCCGGAACCCGGGCCCAGCGCGTAATACTCAGGGCTTCCGAACCCATGGGCCAGGGCGGACAGCCATGGTCCCACATCCCTGCCTGTACCCTTCATGAAAAGGGCGGAGCTGGGGCCGAAGGTGTCCCTGGCTGTGAGGAAGGAGTCCGCCGCCCGATCCAGAGCTTCGCTCCAGGAAACCCTTTTCCAGCCGCCGCTCCGGGTCCGGACCATGGGATGAAGAACTCTCTGTGAACTGTACAGGGTATCCGCTATGGCGTAGCCCCTGGGACACATGTACCCATGGTTGTAGGGGTTCTCCGGATCGCCCCTTACACCCGTTACCCTTCCCCGGGAAACCTCAAGCAGAACTCCACAGCCGCAATGGCAACCCGGCGGGGTTGTGCACACGCTTCGCACTTCATGAAACGAGTTCCTTCGCCGCATTGTCCGCGTTCCTCCCGGAGCGTGGGAACCTCCCGCAAAGGGTTAGAAAACGGCGTAGATGAACGGCGCCAAAGCCGAGCCCTGGGCGGCCACCAGTATCACCCCCAGAAGCAGCAGCACAAGGATGATCGGAGCCAGCCAGTACTTCTTCCTGGCGGAGATGAAACCCCAAATTTCGGATAACTTGCCCATCATCACTCTTTCCGGAGTTGGTCAGTACGGTTTGTCGGGCCTGGTGCAGGGCCCTTCGTGTTCGGTTTCCTCCCAGAAGGTTTCCGCGTCCCGGCGTCTTATCTTGAGCGGGTCTTTTCCCAGAAGCCTCATCATCAGTCCGGCAGGGGTTATCACCAGGAAGAAGAAAACTGTGAGAATCGCATGGGTGACCACGAAACCCATCACTCCCGCCAGCTTCATCCAGAACCACTCCACCGGCTTCAGAAGCCCTGGAAACAACAGCCCTGAAACAAAGAATGTCCCCGCGGCGATACCGGGCCACATCCACCACTCCCTGCCCCGCAACAGGCCGAAAAGCATTATCACCGCCAGAGCCCCGGCCATCACCAGGCCGAATTTTCGCAGCTCTTTATCAGTCGAGTTCATAGATGCTTCTCCAATCAGTGGAGTCCTCAAGAGGGGGCTGGTCTTCCTTCAGCAGAAGGCAGTTCTCCAGGGCCAGTGCATCCATTTCAGTTCTCATGAAACACAGATACGCGTCCCGGGGTGTGCACACGATGGGCTCTCCCCGAACATTGAAACTGGTGTTGATGACCACTGCGCAACCGGTCTTGTCGCGAAACCTCGAAAGCAGCCGGTGATACCGTGGATTGTCCTCCCGGGAAACGGTCTGAATTCTGGCGGAGTTGTTCACATGGGTGATGGCCGGAAGCTTGGATCTGGGGACAGGCAGCATGTCCAGGCCGGAAAGGGATTTTTCTTCTTCCGTCAGCTCCCGAAGCATTTCCTTCCGGACCGGAACCGTAAGCAGCATGTAAGGGCTTGCGCCCTCCAGGTCGAAGTATTCAGGCGCGTTCTCAAGTATCGCGGAGGGGGCGAAGGGCCGGAATCCCTCCCTGTACTTTATCTTAAGGTTCATGGTACGCTGCATGGAGGGTGACCGGGCGTCTCCCAGAATGGAGCGGTTTCCCAGGGCCCGGGGGCCGAACTCCATCCGTCCGCCGAACCATCCAACCACTTTCTGACCGTCGATCGCTTCCGCCACCCGGTCAAAGAGGTCTTCATCCGAAAGCCTGGTGAAGGGGTATCCCTTTTCCTGAAGCCATTTCTCCACCGTATCAGTGGACCACCTGGGGCCGAGGTAGCTTCCCTTCTGGCTGTCACGGATTCCGTCGGCCTGTCTGGGGCCGTCATGCACCTGATGCCACGCGAAGAGGGCGGCACCCAGCGCTCCGCCCGCATCTCCCGCGGCGGGCTGAATCCATATTTTGTCGAACAGATTTTCCCTCAGTATCTTTCCGTTTGCCACGCAGTTCAGGGCAACCCCCCCTGCAAGGCACAGGTTTTTCATCCCCGTCTCCCGGCGCACATGCCTGGCTATACGAAGCACGATTTCCTCGGTCACGGCCTGAATCGAGGCGGCGATGTCCATGTCCAGCTTTCGGATCGGAGATTCCGGCTTTCTTGGAGGGCTTCCGAACAGGCTGTTGAACCTTCGGGATGTCATGGTCAAACCCTGACAGTAGTTGAAGTACCGCATGTTCAGCCGGAAACTGCCATCTTCCTTCAGGTTCACCACCCGTTCAAGAATCAGGTCACGGTAGACGGGCTCACCGTAGGGAGCAAGGCCCATCAGTTTGTATTCGCCGGAGTTGACCCTGAAGCCGGTATAGTAGGTGAATGCGCTGTAAAGGAGGCCAAGGCTGTGGGGGAATCTGAGTTCATGGCAGAGTTCCACCCTGTTGTCGCGACCGGTTCCCCAGGTTCCGGTAGCCCATTCGCCCACGCCGTCCAGGGTGATGATTGCCGCCTCCTGAAAGGGTGAGGGGAAGAAGGCGCTGGCCGCGTGGGACTGATGATGTTCGGGAAAGAGCACTGTTCCCTTCCACGCAAGGCTTTTTCGTATCTCATCCCCCATCCACAGCTTCTTCTTCAGCCACAGGGGCATGGCCCTGAGGAACGAGGGAAGACCCGCCGGCGCGAAGGACAGGTAGGTTTCCAGCAGGCGCTCGAAGGTAAGAAAAGGCTTGTCGTAAAAGGCCACCGCATCAAGATCGGCGCTGGTGATTCCACCGGCGGAGAGGCAGTAGTCCACTGCGTTGCCGGGGAAATTTCTGTCATGTTTCTTCCTGGTGAAGCGCTCTTCCTGGGCGGCGGCGACTATCATGCCGTCTCTTACCAGGCACGCGGCGGAATCGTGGTAGAATGCCGATATTCCCAGAATGTTCATCCTCAGCCTTTCCTTTGCGTCACGACATCGACAGTCGGGCCCACTCCTGCCTCAGACGAGGGTCTTCGGTATGCCAGCGCCCCCGGGGGTCGCGGCCCAGCCTGGCGCAATGCAGAAACACTTCCGGAATGCCGGCCTTTTCATACAACTGCCGGAGTTCCCGGATATCGTACTCAAACCCCACAATCTCAGCGTATGGCTCGGCCCCTTCCGCCACATCCAGTATCGCCAGCGTGCCTCCGGCAGGCCTTGTTCCGCCGCCAACGCTTCCGGGGTTGATGATGAGGCCTTCCGGTCTGAGAACCACAAGGGGTTCGTGGGTATGGCCCGAAGCGAACAACCGGCAGTCGTTCCTTCGAAGAACCATGTCGTAAACCTCATGGGCGGTTTGGGAGGGCAGGCCGAGGGAGGGATTTCCGGGAAGCCCGTGCACGAAAAGCGCTGTTCGCCTGTTGATCATGAACTGCCTGCTGTCCGGAAGGGTTTTCAAGTAGCTCCGGGCCTCGGCGCTGATGTTGTCCATGGTCCAGTAAAGCGTCTCCGAGGCAAGATTCCTCCAGTGGGGGTTTTCAAACTCGTCTCCGGTGTCCCGGCGATTTCTTCCTACAGCCCTGTCGCAGTTGCCCTGGATCGCGTCAACCCCGTGGGTTCGCATGAAGGAGATCACATCTCCGGGTGAGGGGCCGTACTGGACCAGGTCTCCCAGGCAGACCGTAATGTCCGGCGCGGCGCAGGCAACCGCCCTCCAGGCTGCCTCCAGGGCCGGCAGGTTCCCGTGAATGTCGCTGATAATCGCAATCCGCAAAACATGTTCCAATCGATGGGGAAAGACCGTCGGAATATAAGGGATGACACCTGGGGAGCCTCAGTTGGTGAATCGGTTGGGGTCTCGGACAAGCCCTGAAAGAAGGCGGCGATACCGGGCAAGGGGCGTAACCGCCAGTTCAGCAAGAGCATGATGATCATGGGAATCCACCGCTCTCCGCACATGCGCCCCTCCCGACAGAATGTCGATGGGCATCTTCTCATATTCGTACTCGTAGGGCGGAGGGTTCCACCTGGTTTCCCCATGGGTGAAGCAGTAATCGAGAACCCCCAGGCCTGCCAGAAACGGCCTGAAGACCCCCGGGTCGGTAACATGGATCTGGGCGCCGCCGCACTTCAGCCCTGCGTGCTTGTTGAAGGTGGGAATGAAGTAGAGGGGGCGAAGTCGGGCTCCCCGCATGAAGGGTGAAGCTTCCAGGGTCGCTGTCAGCTTCCAGGGGTCCAGCCACGGAGCCCCGAAGATCTCGAAGGGACGGGTGGTACCCCTTCCCTCGGAGATGTTGGTGGCCTCCAGAAGACACATTCCCGGGTAAACCAGAGCGGTATCAAGGGTGGGCATGTTCGGGCTGGGGAGCACCCATGGGCTGGGGTCCGGCTCGATCAGCCGGGGTTCCGGCAGCCCCTCCATACCGGAGAACACTTTCGCGAGTTCGCCAAGAGAAAGGCCGTGACGGACTGGAATGGGGTACATTCCAACAAAGCTGGTGAAGGCAACATCGAGGATGGGGCCCTCGGTTACTCGGGAGCCCAGCGGGTTGGGTCTGTCCACCACGAAGACGGGAATCCCCAGTTCGCCGCACTTCCTCATGGCCAGGGCCATGCTGTAGATGTAGGTGTAATACCTGCTGCCCACATCGATGATGTCCACCATCAGGGCGTCGGCTCCGGCCAGCATTTCAGCGGTTGGAACCCGGGTGGCCCCGTAAAGGCTGAAAAGCGGCGCGCCCAGACCGGAATTGTCGTCGCCCTCCCACTCCACCATGTTGTCCTGCGTTTCCGCCCAGAAACCATGCTGGGGGGCCAGGACGGCGTGAAGAACCCCGGCTCTTCGCAAACGGTGGGCGGTGGATTCCAGGCCGCGCCCGACGGCGGCGCAATGGGAGAGAAGACAGACCCGGCTTCCGGAAAGGTCAGAAAGGTTCATTCCCCACCAAGCAGGTATGAGTCGCCGTTCGAGGGAATCAGGAAGTCGTTTCCAAGCTCGGCTACGGTCTCGGTGCGAAGGCGCTTCTTAAGGTGGAAAGCGTACTTCGCAACCTCGGGCCTGTTCAGTATTGCCATCTGCTCCCTGGCCAGTGATGGACAGAGGTGGTCGCTGGCGATGGCGAGGTCGCGGAGACGGTCGGGGAAAGAACATTCCACCCAGGCCATGGACAGCCGGGGGATTTCCCGGGCCCTGTGCCACAACTCCTCGGTGGGGCCTGTATCGCCGCTGTACACCATGGCCGATTTTCCGGAAATGAAAATGAAGCCCCGGGCTCCGGCCGGATGGTTTACCGGAACAGACATGGCCATGATTTCTCCGGGCAGCTCAAACCATTCGAGGTCCGGCATTTCCCGGTACTCAAGAACCGGGCATCCCCCGCTGGATATCCTGCTGAAATCCGGCCAGAGCCTGTCGTTCATGTAATGCTCCCGGATGGTGGCGATGCAGGCACGGCTACCCATGACGGTCAGGGGGCGGTTCCGGAAACCGGTGATGTTGTCCAGCAGAAAACCAAGTTCAAGAAGATGATCCAGATGGGCATGGGTGAGAAGCACCATGTCCAGGCCGTCCTGAATACGGGGTGGAACGCTGCAGGCGCTTCCGGCATCCAGCATGACCCTGTGCCCCAGAAGCATGGTCACCAGCCTGCTTTCCTCCAGTCGGGAACCCTCGCAGCCTATCACGCGGAAATTCACGGGTCTTCCTTCACGATTATTCTGGGAAGCAGGGGTGAAACACCGGTAACGATTTCGTAGTTGATTGTTCCGCACCACGATGCGATCAGCTCTGCGGAAATGCGCTCATCACCGGATTCGCCCATGAGAATGGCCTCTTCCTCGAGACAAATGTCCGGAATGTCCGTCGCGTCCACCATGATCAGGTTCATGCATACCCTTCCGAGAACCGGAGCCCTCATCCCCTTCAGCAGTACCCATCCCACATTTCCCGCCGCCCTCCGGTAGCCGTCGGCGTACCCCACCGGAAGCACCGCCATCACCGTCGGGCGCGTGGTGCGGTAGGAACAGCCGTAGCCTATGTAGGAACCCCGGGGCACCTTTTTTATCTGTACGACCCTGGTCTTCCAGGTCATTACGGGTTTCAACTCCGGAATGGGAATACCCGCGGTTTCCGCGGAAAGCCTGGTTTCTCTTGAGGGCCACAGGCCATACACACCGATTCCGGTCCTCAGCATGTTGAAGTGCGTTTTCCCGAACAGGATGGCGGCGGCGGTGCAGGCGGTGTGTTTCACCGGCGGATCGATTCCGGCGGCAGACAGTTCTCCGCACACCCTTTCAAAGATTTCCAGCTGCATTCCGGCGTAGTCGTGATCGAGGGTGTCCTCTATGTTGGCGAAATGCGTGCTTATGCCCTCCAACTCAACACCCGGGGTGTTGATGATTTCCCCCGCAAACCCCGGGGCATCTTCCGGCAGTACTCCCTGCCGCCATGTGCCGGTTTCCAGATGAAGATGAAGCCTGAGACTGAGGTTGAAAGCAGGCAGTGAAGCCACTGCCCTGAGGGTTTCCCGATTGTAGACCAGAAGCCTTATCTGGGCTTTTCGTGCTTCAGCGAGCCGGGCCAGGTCCACATGACCCAATAGCAGCACCGGGCGGCACTCTCCCAGGGCTCTCAGTTCAAGCCCCTCGTCAAGAGAGTTGACAGCCAGCCACTGGGCTTCGGTGACAAGGCTTCTCATCTCCCGAACCCCGTGTCCGTAGGCATTGGCCTTCAGCACGGCGCAGTGGATGCCTCTGAAATCATGACACCGGCGTATTTCCCGCAGATTGTGGTCAGGGGAGCCGGCCTCGAGTTCAACCCACACAAGACTGCTCATGGCGAAAGAATACTCGGAAAGAAAGGCCCATGCAACACCTGCGCGGCTGCTTATATTCACGCTTCCACCGGAAAGGCGGCAGTCCATGGTTGATGTTTTCTTCCTTCCCGCAGAGGCAATGGATTCCCAGGGCTTCCAAAGGCTTCTGGCTCCCGCGGGCCGGATCATCCCCGAAAAAGGCACGAGCCTTGTGGCAGTCAAGATCCATCCGGGTGAAGAGGGAAACACCACATTCGTTCCGGCTTCGCTGGTGAAGATGGCGGTTGACGCCATGGAGCTTCCACGGGGCAGAGGGTTTCTTACAGACACCACGGTTCTATACGGAGGCCGAAGAATGTCCGCCCCGGATTATCATGAGCTGGCCGCAGCCCACGGCTTCTCCATGCCGGGTCTCCCTCCGTTCATCGTGGCCGACGGCCTCAGGGGAACCGCAGAGATCAAGGTTGACCTCCCAAGCTGGTGCGAAACCCGAACCGCCCGACTGGCGGCAATACTTTCCGAAACCGATGCCGCGGTGGTTCTGAGCCATTTCAAGGGGCATCTGCTGGCGGGGTTCGGCGGCGCCATAAAGAATTTGGGAATGGGCTTCGCGTCACGGGGAGGAAAGCTGTTCCAGCACTCTTCGGTAAAACCCAGGGTCAGAGCGAAGTACTGCTCAGGGTGCGGAACCTGCATGGAAGCTTGCGGATTTGAAGCCATATCGCTTGAAGGGAAAACCGCTGTTCTGAACGGAGCGCGCTGTACCGGATGCGGCGAATGCCTTCAGCGATGTCCCTTCGGCGCCATCGGGGTGGACTGGAACCAGGAATCCGGCGAATTCATAAGACGCATGACGGAATACGCACTGGCGGTGACCCAGGCAGTGAAAGTGAAGTTCTATGTGAACTTCGTGCTGAATGTCACCCCGGACTGCGACTGCATGCGAAACGGGGGGCACCCGATGGTGGCCGACATCGGAGTTCTGGCCTCGACTGACCCGGTTGCGTTGGATCAGGCCTGCCTGAACATGGTCACCGCAGCGGAAACCATAGACGGTTCAACGGTTTCAGCTCCCGGGGGCACCGACAAATTCCGGGCTCTCAGACCGGAAACAGACGGAGCCGTTGCGCTTGAACTCGGGGAAAAAATCGGCCTCGGCAGCAGGGAGCACCGGCTGATGAGGGTATAGCCTTCTCCTGAAGGCGGATTTCTATCCTCAACCACCCCAGTTGTAAGCCGGGTTCACCAGGTCAGCGGGGTCGTTCATGTCCGGAAGGGTCACCTTCCACCTGAAGGAACTCTCCACTGGAATCGCAAGCCTTATGTACCCGTCTCCATCGGTGTCCACCACCCGAATGTCGTAAACCCCGGGGGCAGTTTCGTGGCTCCATATGGCGCCGAGGCCGATGAACCCCTGATCACCCAGCAGGTTTTCCCCCCAGGCATCAGCGGATCCAACAGGCCTGATGTACACCTCTTTCAGAACCCAGCCCCGGGTGCCGTTCATAATTGTGACAGAGGCTCCGCTGGCAAGTGTCGCCATGAGAACCGTGGCTAAAACGGCCCGAAGCATCAGTTGCTTCCCCCCAGATAGACCACTGAACGGGACACTGTGTTCCCGTCCAGTTCAAGAACAGCGAAGTACACACCGCTGGGAGCGCCGGTTCCCGGCGTCCACTGAAGGATGGCCTCCCCCGGGGTTGAAGCCTGGTGTACAAGTCTTCCCGAAGCGTCGAACACCCTCATCACCACGGCCCTGCCGCCGGTCGCGAACTCCATGGACCCGCTGAACGGGTTCGGAGAAAGCATGGTGACGCCCAGGGAGGGGTTTCCGAGGTTGTCGATGCCTGTCCCCCCGGTGGTGTACGAGTGGAACCAGGTGCCGGGGGCATGGAGCGGGTGGGCTGTGCTTCGGCCAGAGTTGTCGGAGGCGGTTATGTAGTACTGCACCTGCGTCCCCCCGGCGAACCCGGGAATCTGGGCCTGATAAATACCGCCTCCCATGGAGTTCATGACAACCGTGGCAAAGGTGCCTGCTCCTCCGGTCCGGTAGTGCAGATTGTGTCCGGTCAGGGTGTTGTCGGGATGGGGCCGGATGAAAGCCTCGATGGTGACCGGGGCGGTTCCCTGTTCCTGGTTCACCGGCGTGTGGTTGATCCACAGGGCGTATCTGTCCATCACATTCCGGGTGCGGCAGTGAAGTGCGTCGGTGTTGGCGAACCCCGAATAGTACACCGTTGTGATGTTGTACCCCGGGAGCGCCGCCTGAAAAGCGGCAATCGCCGCCGGGTCGTTCCCGGTGTTCCATATCGGCATGTAGTAGGTGTCGTTGTGGAGCAGGCCGTTCACATAGCCCTCGGTGCCGCCGGAATACACTCTGTAGACCTGCCACGGGTGACCATAGGGGGATTCCATGGTGGACATCAGGTTCGCCACCGCTTCCAGGGCCGCGTAATCCGGGTGGGAGGGAGGCATCTGAAGCACCATGATCCTGTCCGGTGCGAGTATCTTCGACCAGCAGTCAATGTGATCGATGTAACTCTGCTGGGGATCGGGAAAAACGCTGTATGTGCCCACTCCGAGATAGTCGTTCATCTGCTGGTCAACCCAGGTGTCCGGTTGATCGTTCTCCGCGTAGACCAGGTCGGTGGACATGGATTCGCCAAGTCCGCTGGACATGTAGTTGCCGCCGGTATGGACAATGGATGACGAGTACACCGGAATGCCCCAGGCGTTTCCGATCACGATGGGTATCTGGTTGTCCAGCGGACGGGGCCTGTTGTATTCGTAGTTGAAAATGCCCTGGGTTCCGTCGGGCAGCGTTATGAACCAGGGCCCGTAGTCCCTTACCCAAATGGTGTTGGTGCCTGCGATGATGAACCCGGTGTTGGTCATGTTCACACCCGCGTTCTGCAGTGAACTGTATGCGGTGCTCTGCTGGCTGCTGGTTACGATCACCCAGAGATGTGTGTTGTTGGAAACGCTCACCAGAAAGCTGTAGGGAACCCCCAGGGGCCAGCGCACCATTACTCCGGTGGCGGCCTCGGACTCTGCGGGGTTCCGCACTCCCGCCGGCGGGGGGGATGTGGGCTCGAATCTTCCGCCGATTTCGTGAAGCCGGGTGAGTTCCTCGGCGGTGAAACCGATGGGCAGAAGCTCTTCGGTGCCGCAGACTGACCATTCCGCGAAAAGGCTTCGGCAAAGGGCCATGACAATGATAAAAACAAGGGGTTTCACTGAATCCTCCACTGGTTTCGTGAACTTTTGCGCAACACTGTATGCTGATTATACAATGGCAGTATCCGCAACGGAATGGCGGTGTTCCTAAAAGCCCCTCGCATCTTGCGAAAGCCGGCCTCAATGGCAATGTTCCGGCAATCCGGAGGTGAGGAATGCAGAAGCACATCCTTTACAGCCTTGCCGCCACTCTGCTGTGGGGGGTATGGGCGGTTCTGGTCAAGATCGCCTCGGGAAGGATAGGTCACTGGCCCTCGGTGATGGTCTACACCATCGCCTCGGTGACCACCACCCTGGTTATCTTCACTGTTCTGGGCAAGAGCCTCAGAGGGATGGATATCTCCGGAACAGCGGT
>Ga0334892_1003273_pt1 | contig 10674 bp, 5 predicted proteins | sample GraSluR3_MG_4_FD_207213 | JGI IMG/M metagenome (GOLD analysis project Ga0334892, IMG submission 207213) | Sludge microbial communities from methane-producing bioreactor in Wageningen University, Netherlands - Granular Sludge_15_04-R3 | ecosystem: Engineered > Bioreactor > Anaerobic > Unclassified... | reverse complement strand
CTCGAATATGCGGATCGACATGGAGGAAGCGCAGGAGCTTCTGGAGATCGATCATCTGGCCGGCAAGATGCAGTTCCTGATCCGGGTGCTGACGCGTGAGTTGGAAGTGCGCGAGATCGGACAGCAGATTCAGGAAAAGGCCAAAGAGGAGATCGAGAAGAACCAGCGCGAATACTACCTCCGCCAGCAGATGGATGCCATCCGCAAGGAGTTGGGCGAGGGCGATGATGGTAAACAGGATGTGGCCGAGTATCGTGAGAAGATCGAAGAGGCCGGGATGACCGAGGAGGCCAAGGAGGAGGCGTTGCGCGAGTTGGCGCGACTGGAGAAGATGCCGCCTCAGGCCGCTGAGTACTGGGTGATCAAGACCTATCTCGACTGGTTGACCACATTGCCCTGGCAGGTGATGACGGAGGATAAGCTTGAGATTCCGTATGCACGTGAGGTTCTTGACGAGGACCACTACGATCTCGAGGATGTGAAGGAGCGCATCCTGGAGTTCCTGGCGGTGCGCAAGCTGCGTCTCGAGCGGGGACTCGATCAAGAGGTCGCGGAGGACCTGCAGGGGCGCAAGGTAGAAGGCATGGGCGCGATTCTGGCCCTGGTTGGGCCGCCTGGCGTGGGGAAGACGTCGCTCGGGCAGTCGATTGCCCGCTCGTTGGGTCGCGAGTTCACGCGGATGAGCCTGGGTGGCATGCGGGATGAGGCTGAGATTCGGGGCCATCGGCGCACCTACATCGGTGCTATGCCGGGCCGCATTATGCAGGCGATCAAGCGCGTAGGCGTCAAGAATCCGGTCTTTATGCTCGACGAGGTCGACAAGATCGGATCGGATTGGCGAGGCGATCCCTCGTCGGCGTTGCTGGAGGTGCTTGACCCTCAGCAGAATCACGCCTTCCGAGACCACTATCTTGACGTAGACTTTGATCTGAGCAAGGTGCTCTTCATCTGTACCGCGAACACCACGGCGACGATTCCGGCTCCGCTGCTTGACCGGATGGAGGTCATTCAGATTGATGGTTACACCGAGTACGACAAGCTGCACATCGCGCGGCGCTACCTTGTCCCGCGGCAGCTCAAGGTGAACGGCTTGCTGGAAGATGAGGTCTCGTTCACCGACGACGCGCTGCGGGTCGTGATTCGTGACTATACTCGCGAGGCCGGCGTGCGTCAGCTGGAGCGGGGGATCGGCAAGGCCTGTCGCAAGGTGGCCACGCTCATCGCTGAGGAGACCGATGCAGAGCTCCCCATCGAGATCGACGCGGGCAAGGTGCGCAAGTACCTGGGTAAGCCGCGCTATCGTTTTGAGGCCGCTCTGCGCACAGAGAAGCCAGGTGTGGCGACCGGGCTGGCGTGGACGCCGACCGGCGGTGAAGTGCTCTTTGTTGAGGCAGCGACGATGCCCGGCTCAGATGAGCAGTTCATCCTGACCGGGCAGCTGGGTGACGTGATGAGGGAGTCGGCGCGGATCGGTCTGAGCTATGTCGAGTCCCATCTGGAGGAGTTGGGTCTCGCCAAGGAAAAGGGTTGGGGTAAAGTCCACCTTCATGTCCCGGCGGGCGCTGTGCCCAAAGACGGCCCTTCGGCGGGCATCACGATGGTGACGGCGCTTGTCTCACTCCTCTCGGGAAGACCGGTGGACTCGACCACCGGTATGACCGGTGAGGTGACCCTTCAGGGCCAAGTCCTGCCGATCGGTGGGCTGAAGCTGAAGGTCTTGGCGGCTCATAGGGCGGGGCTCAAGCGAGTCATCGTGCCGCGCCTCAACGAGGTCGACATTGATGAGATCCCGGAGAAGGTGCGTGACGAGATGGAGTTCCTGCTGGTCGACGATGTTGCGGATGTCCTGAAGCACGCTCTGATGCCGGAAGACGAATCCGAGACGACGGAACCTCCCGTCAAAGCCCCTGACCAGGAGCCGGAGGCCGTACCGGTCGCAGCCTAGATCGGATAGTGTTTAGGAACGAGACGCCACCGCATATTGCGGTGGCGTCTCGTTATCTCGCCCGTGTCGGGTCCTAGGCTATAATGAGCGTCCTACTGTGTCCAAACAAGAAGGGGTAAGTATGACCGAGCTCGTTGTCTTCTGCGATCCTGAGACGCTGCAGGCCGACTATCTGAGCGAGTTTCTCGCGGAGCGGCGCGTCCCACAGATTCTCTTCTACCAGCTGGATGGGGCCCACGCGTTCTACACCTACCGAAACCAGGACCTGGCGGAGATCGCCTGGCGTGAGGAGTTTGACTTCTTTGAGGCACAGTCGTTCTGGGCACGGGATCGGCGCTACGCCTTCATCAGTCTAGGATGCGGAAATGCCGGACCGGAGAAAATGGTGCTACGTCTCATGCATGACCACGGGTACTGCGTCGACTACGTCGGTGTCGATTCGTCGCCTGCGATGCTCGAGTTAGCGACGGCGAACCTTGACGGCGAGCGCTTTGCGACCACTTTCGCCCAGGCAGACTTCGCCCGTGACGACTTTGCCGAACGCCTGGGCGATCTGGTGAGCGACTATGATCACAGGATCTTCGCGATGATGGGCGGGACCTTCGGTAACTTCGACCAGACCTTCGTAGCGGACCTGCTGAGTGAGTTGATCCCGGTGGATGACTACTTCTACCTGGATGTAGTTCCTTTCTACGCTTCAGAAGAGCAGAACCGAAAGCTACGTGAGCGTCTCTCGCGCCTGCCTCAGAACCTCTCGGCCTTCTTTGACCGACTGCTGGGATCGCTGGGGCTCGGGTTGGAACAGGGCGAGATCGTGGGCGTAGAGAGTGCGGATGGCGATCTGAACACGATGCGGTTCACGTTCTACTTTCAGCCCACAACCGAGGTCCGTGTGTCGTGCCTCAGCACGGAGGTTGACCTTATGCCCGGCGAACGAGTCGAGCTGATGAGCATTCGTGCCTATGACGTAGACTCCCTCATCAACTTTCTGGGCGCCCGCGGCTTTCGGCTCGTCGACACCTACGTCCCGGATGTCGGGCGCCTGAGCCATCTCTGGCAGCGGCTGCTCTTCATCAAGGACGTCTAGCTCACCAGGAGGCGGAAAACGATGCGGATCACTAAGGCAGTCATCACGGCTGCGGGGAGGCATCAGCGGAGTCTGCCTTTGCAGACGCTGATTGATCGCGATGGGGTTGAGCGATCGATGTTGGGCATTCTGGTCGAGGAGGCCCTGAGCGCGGGGATCGACCGAGTCGCTGTTGTTGTTGTCCCGGGTGACGAGGCGGCCTATGGCGACGTGATCGGCGATCGTCGCGGCTATGTCGAGTTCATCCCGCAGCAGCGACCTCTGGGCTATGGGCACGCTGTCTACTGTGCGCGCGACTTCGTCGGGGATGATCCCTTTCTCCATCTGGTCGGGGATCATCTCTACATCAGCCATGAGGAGCGGACCTGTGCCCAGCAGCTCGTAGGTGTAGCTCAGACAGAAGCGTGTGCCGTCTCCGGTGTCCAGGCGACGCGAGAGACGCTGCTGCACTACTACGGTACGGTGGGCGGGCGTCGTGTCCCCGGACGGAAGGACCTGTACGCCGTCGAGACGGTGGTGGAGAAGCCGACACCGACCGAGGCCGAGGTGAGCCTGATCGTGCCGGGCCTGCGAGCCGGCCATTATCTGTGCTTTTTCGGTATGCACGTCCTTACCCCCACCATCATGGAGATTCTCAGTGACGACGTTGCCGAGACTACGCAGCGGGATAGCGGAAGGGTGCATCTCTCGGGGGCTCTTGGGGCTCTGGCGGGACGAGAGAAGTACCTGGCACTGGAACAGGCGGCGCAACGCTACGACGTAGGCGTGAAGTACGGTCTGTTGACGGCTCAGATCGCTCTCGCATTGAGCGGACGCGATCGTGACGATGTGCTGACGCGGCTGCTTGAGTTGCTGACGGTGCGTGAACTTGGGCGTGAGGAGCTTGGTCCCCAAGGTGCTGGAGGGTGACGATGGTGAGCTACGACCATAGCCGCCTCGTGGAGACCATCCTGTCCGCCGATCCCGAGATCAGGCATCGGTCGCTCGACAGCTTGTGTGCGGGGTTGTCGCTGAACGCCCTGGTCGCTGAATGCGAAGTGCTGGAGCGCTTTCGGCGCGAAAGCGGGAATCTCTATGAGCGAGTGCGGGCGCTCTTCTTTCTCTACGCTATTCATCGCTTTCACCTGCCGCGGGTCAGTGGGATCCGGACGCGGGGCCTGATCCCCTATCGAGGCTATGAGCACCTCCTGCAACGGCGCTTTGAGGAGGCGATCTCCATCTTCCTCGAGGCCCAGGCTGCGGTGGGTCTCAACGAAGGGATCTCGAGTGCGCTGGCCGAGGCCTATCATCGTCTAGCCTTCCAGACGCTTGCTGATCAGGTCCGCCGCAGCGTCCGCGCGGTACGCGGTAACCAATGGATGTTCCGCGTCGGCCATCCGTCGGATCAACCGCTGCGGCTGCGTCCTGAGCTGTTGCTGCCCTCCGAGGGCGAGCTCTATCCGATCCTGCACGAAGCGACGCCGGTGCGCATGGATCTGAGTCACAGCGGGTGGAGTGATATCTTTTTCCTGGGGATGGATTACCCTGAAGGGGCGCGGGTGCTCAATGTCTCGATCGATCTGGCTGTGCATGGGCGTGATCCCCGGCCCAAGCCGCCGGTAGAGGCTTTTGTCCGCGTGATCGATGAGCCTGTCCTGCGCTTCGTCAGTGTCGATCTTGAGGCGACGGCGGAGGTCTCAGAGCTTGCCGAGGTCTTCGACTACGCTCGTGACTATCTGGGGCTGCTCAAAGCCGCGGTCATCGCGGCCGGCATCGTGCCTCCCGGTATGGAGGGGTCGGGCGAGCGCCTCTCGGAGTTGCTCTCACGCCTCATTGCGCCAGGGAAGGGGTTGGAGATCGTCAGCAAGGTCAACGAGATCCCCAAGGGGTCGCGCCTCGCCGTGTCGACCAGCCTGCTGGCGTGCCTGATTGCCGCCTGCATGCGCGCCACCGGGCAGACACGGGCGCTGACCGGGCAGCTGGAGGAGCATGAGCGTCGCCTCGTGGCTGCGCGCGCCATTCTGGGCGAGTGGTTGGCGGGTTCCGGCGGCGGATGGCAGGACAGCGGCGGCGTGTGGCCCGGTGTAAAGCTCATCACGGGCGAACTCGCCGGTCCGGGCGATCCGGAATATGGTATCAGCCGCGGTCGGCTCCTGCCCGGGCATCGCATCCTGGGATCGGAGGAGGTGACAGCGGACACGCGGCAACGCTTGCAGGAGAGCCTGATCCTCGTCCACGGTGGCATGGCCCAGGATGTCGGTCCGATCCTAGAGATGGTCACCGAGAAGTACTTACTGCGCTCTGAACCGGAATGGTCCGGGCGGGCGGAAGCGATGCGTCTATTTGACCAGCTGCTTGAACTGTTACGCGAAGGTGATGTGCGGGGCATTGGCGAGGCCACGACGCGCAACTTCCGTGGACCTATCGAGACGATCATACCATGGGCCAATAATCTCTACACCGCTACATTGATCCGCGAGGCTCGCCAGGACTTCGGCGAGGACTTCTGGGGCTTCTGGATGCTCGGTGGTATGTCGGGCGGTGGCATGGGCTTCATCTTCGATCCCGCTCGCAGGGAGGAGGCTCAGTCACGGCTGCTGGACACGATGCTCGCTGCCAAGCGTGAGTTGATGCATGCCCTGCCCTTTGCGATGGACCCTGTGGTCTACGATTTCTCCATCAATCAGCGGGGAACTAACGCGGAGTTGCTGACCGACGACATTGGTCCGGGGGACGGGGCTGAGCAACGGGTTGCCCTGATGCCGCCCGGCTACTACACGCTTGTCCTCCCGGATCTACTGCGTCGCGAACGTCACGAGCTCTCGGCGGTGCGGCGGGCGGAGCTCGACGCCTTTGGCGCGCTGTGTCGCACCGTGCCGACGCTCTCGGGTATGGTGCAGACGCTATTCGATCACCTGATGCCTAGGTCGAACCGTGAGCTCGCCGGCGGTCAGTCGCTCGATCCGTTGCTCCATGAGCTGGGCTTCGACCGTGTCCAGCACGAGCAGGTACGTTCCGATCTGCGGAGCGGGCGCATTGGCGTTGCCCAGAACCGCCTACCACCCACGACCGAGATCCGAGACGTGGAGGAGGGCGATGTGCTGGATCTCGATCTGCCGTCAGGCGACCTCCCTGAGTGGGCGCGCGACATGCAGGAACGAGGCCGAGCGGCCCTACGTGAAGGGCGTGTTGCGGTCGTGACCCTTGCGGCCGGCGTGGGCAGTCGCTGGACTCAGGGCGCCGGTGTCGTCAAGGCCCTTCATCCCTTCTGCAAGCTGGACGGCGCGCATCGCTCCTTTGTCGAGGTGCACTTGGCAAAGAGCCGTAGGGTGGGGCGAGAGGCGGGCACGTACCTGCCGCACGTGATCACGACGAGTTACCTGACCGATGAGCCGATTCGTCGCTACCTCGCGGCCCGACGTGCCTACGACTATCCGGGCCAGCTGCTGCTCTCCTCAGGGCGGTCCGTAGGGTTGCGCTTGATCCCTATGGCTCGGGACCTGCGGTTCGCCTGGGAGGAGATGCCGCAGCAGCTCCTGGATGAGCAAGCACAGAAGGTTCGTGAGAGCCTCCACGCCGCTCTGATGGGGTGGGCCCAGCAGATGGGGGAGGGATCTGACTACCGCGATAACGTGCCGCTGCAGTGTCTGCATCCTGTTGGGCATTGGTATGAGATACCTAACCTCCTGCGCAACGGCGTGCTGGCGCGCCTGCTTGCGGAGCGGCCCGAACTGCAGATCCTGATGATGCACAACATCGACACCGTGGGCACCGATGTCTCGCCCGTGCTGCTTGGCGCACATCTGGTATCGGACGCGACCATGACCGTCGAGGTCATTACCCGTCGGGTGGAGGACCGCGGCGGCGGTCTGGCCCGTGTCGATGGAGCACTGCGGCTGATTGAGGGCATGGCGCTTCCGGATGAGGAGGATGAGTTCAGGCTCTCCTACTACAACACCAACACGATGTGGATCGACATCGACCGTCTGCTGGCCCTTTTTGGGCTCGGGCGCTCCGATCTCGGCGACGCAGACATGGTTGCTGCGGCGATCCGAGCTCAGGCGGCGCGGATGCCCACGTATGTGACCCTGAAGGATGTGAAGAAGCGCTGGGGCCACGGGCAGGAGGACGTCTATCCGGTTGCCCAGTTCGAGAAGCTCTGGGGAGACATGACCGCACTGCCCGAGATGGTGTGCAGATACGTCAGTGTACCGCGGATGCGGGGTCAGCAGCTCAAGGAGCAGGCTCAGCTTGACGGCTGGCTTCGCGACGGGTCTGCAGCTTACGTCGCGTCGCTCTGCGCATGGGATGAGTGGGTGAGGGGGCGCTGACCGCCCTTCTGGTCGGGCGCCCCCCCTGTGACCCACGTGAAGGCATCAGCGCTCGAGAAGCCCCCTGGCCGCATAGGCTTCTGCGGCCTCCAGGATCAGCTCCGCTGTGAGCGGGGCGTTGAGTTCGTCACGGAGGCGCTGCGCGAGATCCGTGAGCACTTTGTACGAGGCTCGACCCGGTCTTAGGCCGGCGTAGATATCGAGCACTTCCTGGTTGGAGAGCCGGGTCAACTCGGCGGCTCGACGTAGGTTTCGCGCGACCTCGACGTATCCGGCCTCCTCAGCAGCCTGCGCCTGGTGCCGAAGCGTGTCCGCGCTGAGTTGTCCGGCCAGGAGGGCCTCCATGGTCAGCGTCTCAACCGGTCGACCGCTTTGTGCGTACAGGGGGCCTCTGTCCTCGGGCATAGGATGTCTCCTCAGTTCTAGAAACGGTGCTCGATGATCGCGCCGCGGTTGGCTGATGCCGCAAGCCGGGCATAGAGCGCCAGGTAGCCGCGCCGGATGGGCGGGGCCGGACGCTTCCAGCGTGCCAGCCGAGCCGAGATCTCAGTCTCGGGGACGTCGAGGTGCAGTCTGCGGTTGGGAACGTCGATGGTGATGGCATCGCCATCCTCGACGATCGCGATGGGGCCGCCCTCCGCCGCCTCAGGGGAGACGTGCCCCACAAAGCAGCCGTTATTCGTGCCCGAGAAGCGTCCATCAGTGACCACGGCCGTCGTGAGTGCCAGGCCCCGACCGTAGAGCAGCTTCATCGCCGTGTACATCTCGCGCATCCCGGGCCCGCCCTTGGGACCTTCATAGCGAATCACGACGACCTCACCGGGCTGGACCTTGCCGTCCAGGATCGCTTGATTGGCCAGCTCCTCGGAATCGAAGCAGCGGGCCCTGCCCGAAAAAGTCTGCATGTCGGGGTGTATGGCGGCGGGCTTGGTGATGCCGCTGTCAGGCGCGAGGTTGCCCTTCAGGACCGCGATTCCGCCGCCGCTGCTCCACGGATCGGCTCCCGGGCGGATCACGATGCCGTCGGGCTCTGCGCCGTGCTCAGCCGCCTCGGCGATCGTCTCACCGCTGACCGTGAGGGCGTCGCCGTGTATGAGGGGCAGAAGCTGCTTCATCACCGCGGGAACGCCACCGGCGTGGTAGAAGTCGGGCACGTTCGGGGCAGCGGCGGGGAAGATACGGGCGATGTGCGGCGTCGACCGACAGAGCTCCTCGAAGCGATCCATCGTGATCTCACAGTCGGCTTCGTAGGCGATGGCTGGAAGATGCAGCGCCACATTGGTGGATCCGCCGATGGCCGTGCTCAGCCGGATCGCGTTTTCAAGACTCTGCGGTGTGATGATGTCGCGCGCCGTGACGTTGCCGTGAACGAGCTCGACGATCCTTCTACCGGACGCCTGCGCCGATCTGAGTCGGGCCGCATAGGTCGCCGGAATGGTGCTGCTGCCGGGCAAGCACATACCCAGGGCCTCAGCGACAGCGCACATCGTGTTGGCGGTGCCCAGGAAAGCACACGAGCCGCACGTAGGTGTGGCACAGTCCTCGAGTGCGCGATAAGTCTCATCATCGATGGTGCCGGCCTTAAGCATCCCCAGCCCCTCGGTCAGCGACGTGGTGTCGGCGGCGCGCTCATCGAAGGTGCAGCCGCCCTCCATCGGTCCTCCGACCACTATGATCGCGGGGACGTCAAGCCGTGCAGCTGCCATAAGCATCCCCGGGACGATCTTGTCACAGGAGCAGAGGAGCACCACCGCGTCGAGGCGGTGGGCTTGAATCATCATCTCGACGTCGTTCGCGATCAGATCGCGACTGGGCAGGATATAGTGCATTCCATCGTGGCCCTGAGCGGTTCCGTCGCACGGCGCCATCACGCCGAACTCCACGGGCGTGCCACCGGCCTGCAGTATGCCCTGCTTGACGTAATCAGACACGCGGTCCAAGTTATAGTGTCCGGGGACAACGCGGTTCCACGAGTTGGCGACGCCGATCAGCGGTCGGTCGAGATCGTAGTCGCTGTAGCCCATCGACTTCCAGAGGGCGCGGTGCATCGACCATTCGGGTTGCTTGAGTACATCCTTGCTACGCCAGGTCATTTCTAGTCTCCTGTCAACGAATGAAGGTCAAAGGGCCGCTGCGGTGAGGGCGCTGGGAGCACGTCCCGGTTCAATGTGCTCGGTCTCGCGCCGATGGAGGAGTGTTGTCTGCACGATCAGACGGAGTCTCGCCGTGTTGTCGATACGCACCGGCACCGGCGTGGTGGGTTTTCGCTGAGCATAGCGCGCCGCGTTCCTGCCGATCTGACGGTAGGTCTCGAGGTCGAGGTTCGGCGACATCGAGAAGAGCTCCAGATTCTCGAGTGGCGCGAGATCTCGTTGGTGGATCACGGTCGTGCCTTTGGACTGGAGGCCCACAGCGACGCCGGAACCGCTGAGCTGCGCTCCGGCGTGGCCGATGAAGGCGCAATCGGAGGTGTGATGGATGCGGACAAGTCGGGCAGGCAGGCCTTCGTCCTCGATCCCCTGCACGATAGCAGCCAGCACGTCCGGAAGGTCGAGCTCGCTCAGCGCGCGATGGATGCTCAGCCCAAATGCGGGACCGACGGCAACCACCACCTCAGGCTCCGTGCCGGCAGCAGCGGGGCCAAGCTCTTCGAGCCACGGCACCGTGGCCTCGGCATCCAGGTCACGTAGGAACTGCCGGGGATCCCAGGTCTGAGGGATGCTCCTCAGCTGCTCCCAGCGTCGTCCCTCCAGGCGATAGCCTGTGCCGGGCCCCGTGTAGTCGTTGGGATCGGTGAGGGCGCTCAGCACGTGGAGCTGCCCGTCTCGGTCGACCTCGAAAATCCCCGAGGTCTGCAGGTAGTCGCCGATGACGCGTTGCCTCTGCATCTCCAGGAGACCGGCTGCAATGTCGTCGTAGCCCGCCTGGGCCAGGGTACGGATCACTTGAACGATGGTGATGGGTCCGTCGAGCAGCATCTGCGCAGCTTTGATGTCAGCGATGCGATCGCGGTCGGGCATGTCCTCGCTGCTATATGCGCTCACTGCCGCGGCAACTTCGACATCGCTGATCGCGGCGAAGTCGAAGGCGTCAAAGATCGCCTGAATCGCCCTGGCGCCCCTCTCGCGGACATCAAGTACATCCTCTTCCGTGATCGGTTGGATACCGCCGTCGATGCGCATGTCGCGCTGAATCACGTACCAGTCATCCAGTTCGGTGGTGTCGAAGTTACCCCCGCCAAACATATTGTCGTAGCGGGGGATCGAGCCGAAGCCCGAGGTGACGAAGTCCGTGCCGGGGATAAACTGTAGCATCAGCTTGGCGCTTTTGCG
>Ga0334892_1003267_pt1 | contig 10688 bp, 21 predicted proteins | sample GraSluR3_MG_4_FD_207213 | JGI IMG/M metagenome (GOLD analysis project Ga0334892, IMG submission 207213) | Sludge microbial communities from methane-producing bioreactor in Wageningen University, Netherlands - Granular Sludge_15_04-R3 | ecosystem: Engineered > Bioreactor > Anaerobic >... | reverse complement strand
CGTTTGGGTGGAGCCGAGATGGCCAGGAGCGAAACCTACAAGGAAGGCCGTATTCCGCTTCATACATTCCGTGCCGATATAGATTATGCACTTGCAGAAGCCCTTACCAAGGTAGGTCTCCTTGGCATAAAAGTATGGATATGTAACGGTGAGGTATACGGAAAGCGCGATCTGAGTCCGAACATAGGAGTCAAGAATCAGAAACCGAAGTCACTTGGCAAGAGGAAACCAAAGAAATAGACCTCATAGTATAGTATATATTTTAACATCATTGAGCAATGTTACAACCGAAGAAGACCAAATACAGGAGGAGCCAGAAGGGCAGAGTCAAGGGCAACGCACAGAGGGGAAACCAGCTAGCTTTCGGCTCATTCGGTATCAAGGCACTCGAATCTTCCTGGATCACGGGAAGGCAGATAGAGGCGGCCCGTCAGGCAGTTACGCGACACATGAAACGTGAGGGACAGCTATGGATCCGCATTTTCCCCGATAAGCCAATAACCAAGAAGCCGGCTGAGGTGCGTATGGGTAAGGGAAAAGGATCGCCGGAAGGCTTTGTTGCTCCGATTGCTCCGGGCAGGATAATACTTGAGGCTGAAGGTGTTCCCTTTGAAGTGGCAAAAGAGGCCCTTCGTCTGGGAGCACAGAAACTGCCCATAACGACGAAATTTGTCGTAAGGCATGATTACGTTCAGGAATAAAACGATTGAGAGATGAAAATGTCAGAAATAAAGGAACTTAGTTCCCAGGAGCTTCTCGAAAGACTTGACAATGAGAAAGCCATGCTTGTGAAAATGAGACTCAATCATGCGATCTCACCACTGGATAACCCAATGAAAATAGGTTATACCAGGAAGAATATTGCAAGGCTGGAGACAGAGTTACGCAAGAGAGAACTGGATCTGAAAACAAACAGCTAGAGTATATCAGCAATGGAAAGGAATTTAAGAAAAGAGCGTATTGGCGTTGTGGTCAGCAATATGATGGACAAATCGATAGTTGTGGCCATCAAAAGGAAGGTAAAGCATCCGATGTACGGAAAATTTGTTAACCGTACCAAGAAGCTGATGGCTCATGATGAGGAGAATACCTGTAACATAGGTGATACCGTTCGTATTATGGAGACCAGGCCCCTCAGCAGGCATAAGAGATGGAGATTAGTAGATATAATTGAAAGAGCCAAGTAGTCATGATACAGCAGGAAAGCAGATTAGCGGTAGCCGACAACAGTGGAGCCAAGGAGGTTCTCTGTATTAGAGTGCTGGGAGGCACTGGAAAAAGGTATGCCACGGTAGGTGATAAGATCATCGTAACGGTAAAGAGCGCAATGCCTTCAGGTGATGCCAAAAAGGGTCAGGTCAGCAAGGCTGTTGTGGTAAGAACAAAGAAGGAGATAAGACGTTCAGACGGATCATACATCAGGTTTGATGACAATGCGGTGGTTCTTCTGAACAATGCCGATGAGGTGCGGGGAACACGCATCTTCGGTCCGGTTGCGAGGGAACTCCGCGATAAGTACATGAAGATAGTATCACTGGCACCAGAGGTGTTGTAAAAACCCTGAGAACTATGCAAAAGAAGTTACATATAAAAAAAGGTGACACGGTTATGGTTATAACCGGAGAATCGAAAGGACAGAAAGGCCGTGTTCTTGAAGTCGACAGGGTAAAGAGCAGAGCCCTGGTAGAGGGAGTCAATATGGTATCAAAGCATACCAAGCCTAATGCAAAAAGCCCGCAGGGTGGTATTATCAGGAAAGAGGCCCCGGTTCATATTTCGAATCTTCTGCTGGTAGACCCTTCATCGGGTAAGGCTACAAGGATAGGAAGACGTCTTAATGAGAAGGATAAATTAGTGAGATATTCAAAAAAATCAGGAGAGGAGATTAAGTAATGTATACCCCTGCTTTAAAGACCAAGTATCATAAGGAGATCATTCCTGCACTCGTAAAGGAGTTCGGTTATACGACCGTTATGCAGGCGCCCCGGTTGGAGAAGATAGTCATCAACCAAGGGCTGGGTCAGGCAATCGCCGATAAGAAGCTGCTGGAGGTAGCAGTTCAGGAGATATCAGATATAGCCGGACAGAAAGCTGTTCAGACTGTTTCGAAGAAGGATATCTCAAACTTCAAGCTCAGAAAAAACATGCCTATAGGTGTTATGGTGACACTGCGCAAAGAGAGGATGTATGAATTTCTTGAGAGACTGATAGCTGTAGCTCTGCCACGTATACGCGACTTCAAGGGTATTAACAGCAAGCTCGATGGCCGTGGTAACTATACACTCGGTATCACTGAGCAGATAATATTCCCTGAAATCGACCTTGACAAGGTTGTCAAGATAATGGGATTGCAGATTACATTCGTTACCAATGCAAGGAGCGATGAAGAGGCATTTGCCCTGTTGAAGCATTTTGGTTTACCATTTAAAACAAATAAAAACTAGACAGTATGGCTAAGGAATCAATGAAGGCGCGAGAGGTAAGGCGTGCGAAGCTGGTTCAGAAATATGCAGCTAAGAGAGCACAGCTGAAGGCAGAAGGGGAGTATGTTCTCTTAAGCCGTATTCCGCGCAACTCAAACCCGATCCGTCTCCGCAACCGTTGCAAGCTGACAGGAAGACCCAGAGGCTACATAAGGCAGTTCGGGATAAGCAGGATAACTTTCAGGGAGATGGCATCAAAGGGCCTTATACCCGGAGTGAAGAAGGCCAGCTGGTAGTTAATGAATTAGTACAAACAAATTAATCAATACAGAGATGACTGATCCAGTTGCAGATTTCCTGACCAGAATCCGTAATGCCGTAATGGCAGGTCATAAGGTTGTGGAGATACCCTCATCAAACCTTAAAAAGGGTATTACAAGAATACTCTACGAGAAGGGGTACATCCTCAGCTACAAATTCCTGGAAGAGGGTCCGCAGGGAACCATTAAGATAGCCCTTAAATATGATCCCAAGAGCCGTAAGCCGGCCATCAAGGGACTGGAAAGGGTTAGCCGACCGGGATTGCGCCGCTATAACGGAGTTGATGATATACCGCGTGTTCTGAACGGACTTGGAATAGCCATCATTTCCACATCTAAGGGGCTGATGACTGACAAGGAGGCCAAAAGTGAAAATGTTGGCGGAGAGATTTTATGTTATGTTTATTAAAAGGAGGAGTGCTTGAATGTCACGAATAGGAAAATTACCTGTAAACCTGCCTGCCGGTGTTACTATTGAAGTGAGTGATACCAACAGGGTTAGTGTGAAAGGCCCTCTGGGTGTTTTGTCACAGGATGTAGACAAGGATATCAGAGTGGAAGTTTCAGAAGATAACCAGATATTGATCACGAGACCGTCAGACTCAAAAAAGCACAAGTCACTGCATGGCCTTTACCGGGCTTTGATAGCAAATATGGTGACGGGTGTGTCTGAAGGTTATAAGAAGGAGCTTGAGCTTGTAGGTGTCGGCTACCGTGCAGAATCAAACGGTCAGAGATTAAGCCTTAGCCTGGGATACTCACATGATGTTATCATTGAGCTGCCCGGAGAAGTAAAGGTAGAAGCCAGAACCGAAAAGAGGAGCAATCCTGTCATTACTCTTCAGAGCATTGACAAACAGCTTATCGGGCATGTCGCTGCCAAGATCAGATCGCTTCGTCCGCCTGAGCCATATAAGGGCAAAGGCATTAAGTTTGTCGGCGAGCAGATCAGAAGGAAGGCCGGAAAATCGGCAAGTGTATAATTTGTTAACAGTTAGAAAAGATGGCCTTAACAAAAATTGAAAGCAGGAAGCGGATCAAGATGAGAATCCGCAAAACAATAAAGGGTACCCCCGAAAAGCCCCGCCTGTCTGTCTTCCGCAGTAACAAACAGATATATGCCCAGGTGATAGATGACCTGAATGCAACTACTCTTGTTTCTGCATGCTCGAAGGAGAAAGATGTTGCCTCACAGTCAGGTGACAAGAAGGCTCAGGCTGCATTTGTAGGTAAGCTTTTAGCCGGTAAGTGCAGGGAGAAGGGAATAGAAAATGTGGTATTTGACAGAAACGGATACAGATACCACGGAAGGGTAAAATCATTAGCAGACGCTGCCCGTGAAGGCGGATTAAAATTCTAAGAAGTATGACGGAAGGAATAAGAAAAGTAAAGACCAGCGACCTGGAACTAAAGGACAGACTGGTTAGCATACAGAGAGTTACCAAGGTAACCAAGGGTGGCCGTACTTTCAGTTTCTCAGCCATAGTGGTTGTCGGCAATGAAGATGGTATTGTTGGTCACGGACTGGGAAAGGCTAATGAGGTAACCACTGCCATTGCAAAGGGTATTGAAGATGCCAAGAAGAATCTTATTAAGGTTCCGGTATACAACGGTACGATTCCGCACGAACAGTTCGCCAAATTTGGAGGAGCCAGGGTTTTTATCAAGCCGGCATCTGAAGGAACCGGAGTAAAAGCCGGTGGTGCTATGCGTGCTGTTCTTGAGAGTGTTGGTGTTCGTGATGTACTTGCGAAATCAAAAGGCTCTTCAAATCCCCATAACCTTGTGAAGGCAACATTCGCTGCTCTTCTCGAGCTTCGCGATGCCCACACGGTAGCCGCTCACAGGGGTATTACGATGGATAAGGTGTTCAACGGATAAGAAAGATACCGTCATGAAAAGGATACGTATTACACAGATAAGAAGTAAGATAGGAAGGCCTGAAAGGCAGAAGAGAATTCTCGAGGCACTCGGAATCAGGAAACTGAATCAGAGTGTTGAGCATAATGCCACAGGACCGGTTCTGGGCATGGTAGAAAAGGTAAGGCACCTTATAAAGGTTGAGGAGATTTAAGATATAACCATATTTATTTACAAAGGAATCATGGAGTTACACAACTTAAAACCCGCAAAAGGTTCGGTTAAAAAGGGAAAACGCCTGGGCAGGGGAGAAGGATCAGGAAGCGGCGGAACCGCTTCAAGAGGCCATAAGGGAGCTAAATCACGTTCGGGCTACTCAAAGAAAGTTGGTTTTGAGGGAGGTCAGATGCCTCTGCAGAGACGAGTTCCCAAATATGGTTTTAAAAATATTAACCGCAAGGAATACAAGGGAATAAACATAAGTACGCTTCAGACGCTTTCAGAAAAGATGAGTCTCGGTAAGATAGACATTCAGACACTGATAAGTGCGGGCCTTATATCGAAGAACGACAAAGTCAAGATACTCGGTAAGGGCAAGCTTGAGGGTAAGATAGAAGTACACGCCCATGCATTCAGCAAATCAGCCGTAGAAGCAATAGAAGCCAATTCAGGAACTGTCGTTAAATTGTAATCAGATGAGATTTATACAGACGATAAAGAACATTTGGAAAATAGAAGATCTTAAGGCAAGAATTCTCTATACTCTTGGTATTATTGCTCTTTACCGGCTAGGTTCCTACATAACACTGCCGGGAGTCGATCCTTCACAGCTTGAAGCTCTGAGGACCCAGACATCGGGAGGTATCATGGGTCTCCTCGATATGTTTTCCGGCGGAGCATTTTCTCAGGCTTCGATATTTGCCCTGGGTATCATGCCATATATTTCGGCTTCAATCGTCATCCAGCTGCTTACTATTGTGTTCCCCTTCTTCCAGAAGATGCAGAAAGAGGGAGAGAGCGGCAGGAGAAAGATGAACCAGTATACACGTTATCTGACGGTACTTATACTGGTGCTTCAGGCCCCGACCTATCTGGCCAATATAATGAATGTACTCCCCCCGAGTGCTTTTATTCTGTCAGGAACATTCTTTACTGTATCATCTGTAATTATTCTGACAGCCGGAACCATGTTCGTGATGTGGCTGGGAGAGAAGATTACCGACAAGGGTATAGGTAACGGAATTTCTCTGATCATTATGATAGGTATTATTGCCCGTCTCCCGGCGAGCTTCATATTTGAAGCTGGTATCAGGCTGACCGGATCGGGCGGACTGGTAGCTCTTCTGGTAGAAATTGTACTTTTGTTTGTTGTAATACTTGGAACCATCCTTCTGGTTCAGGGCACACGCAGGATACCAGTACAGTATGCAAGAAGGATTGTTGGAAACAAGCAGTACGGAGGGGTTCGCCAGTATATTCCATTGAAAGTAAATGCTGCCGGTGTAATGCCGATTATCTTTGCTCAGGCTATTATGATGCTGCCTATAATAATAGGAGGTTTCAGCAGTGAGGGAGGCGGTTTCATGACTGCATTTTCCAATATGTTCGGTTTCTGGTATAACCTTACTACCGCTTTTCTTATAATTGCTTTTACATATTTCTATACTGCCATCACCATCAATCCGGTTCAGATGGCTGAGGATATGAAGAAGAACGGAGGATTTATTCCGGGCATCAAACCTGGAAGAAAGACAGTCGAGTTCATTGACGGAATAATGTCAAGAATAACTCTTCCTGGTTCGATCTTTCTGGCATTTGTTGCAATATTGCCGTCGATAGCAGTTAACTTTGGTATCAGTCAGCAATTTGCACAGTTCTACGGCGGTACATCGCTGTTGATTCTGGTGGGGGTAGTGCTTGACACCCTTCAGCAGATTGAAAGTCACCTTCTTATGCGTCACTATGACGGCTTGATGAAATCGGGCCGTATCAAGGGGCGTACAGGCGGTGTGGCAATGTAATGAATGAAAAGTTCTTTGATGTCATATTTGAAGAGTGAGGAAGAGGTCGAGTTGCTGCGTGCAAGCAATACGCTGGTTTCAAGAACACTGGGTATGCTTGCAACAGAAATAAAGCCAGGAATAACAACTCTGGGACTTGACCGGCTTGCTGAGACCTATATTCGTGATAACGGCGGTATTCCCGGTTTCAAGGGATACAATGGTTTTCCGGCAACACTCTGTACTTCGGTCAACGAAGCTGTCGTTCACGGCATTCCTTCAGACTACGTGCTCCGCGAGGGAGACATTATTTCGGTCGACTGTGGAGTGATACTTGAAGGGTACTACGGTGATAGTGCATTTACCTTTGCTGTAGGAGAGATTGATGAAAAGGTAAAACGTCTTCTTGACACAACCAGGGAGTCACTGGAGGCGGGAGTGAGAATGGCTGTGGCAGGAAATCGCATCGGCGACATAGCTTATGCTGTTCAGACAGTGGCAGAGCGGGCCGGATTTACAGTTGTCAGGGAGTTGGTGGGTCACGGTATCGGCAGGAAGCTTCATGAGTCACCCGAGGTTCCAAACTTCGGCAGGCGAGGCTCGGGGCCAAAACTGGAGAAGGGTATGGTCATATGCATTGAGCCGATGATAAATATGGGCAGGCGTGATACCATACAGAGTGGTGATGGCTGGACAGTGAAGACAGGAGATGGCAAGCCTTCCGCACATTTTGAGTATGCAGTAGCTATTGATAAAGGTAAGGCAGATGTATTGACAACATTTGAGTTTATTGATAACGAATTGAAAAAAAGTCAGGACTAATGGCAAAACAACCATCAATCGAGCAGGACGGAACTATAATTGAGGCTCTGTCAAATGCAATGTTCAGGGTTGAACTTGAGAACGGCCATGTCATAACCGCTCATATCTCAGGCAAGATGAGGATGCACTATATCAAAATCCTGCCCGGAGACAAGGTTAAGGTTGAGATGTCGCCATATGATCTGACAAAAGGAAGAATAACATTCAGGTATAAGTAACGGAGAATATAAAATATATAAAGTAATGAAAGTAAGAGCATCTGTAAAGAAACGTAGTGCCGACTGTAAGATCGTCAGGAGGAACGGACGTTTATATGTGATAAACAAGAAAAATCCCAAATTCAAGCAGAGGCAGGGATAATTTTAACTAATTTTGCACATTTATTAAATAGAGGCATATGGCGCGTATAGTTGGTGTAGACCTACCAAGGAACAAAAGAGGCGAAGTTGGCCTTACTTATATTTACGGTATTGGCCGCAGCAATGCACAGAAGATTCTGGACCAGGCCGGTGTCGACCGGAACAAGAAGGTACAGGAATGGAATGATGATGACATCAATTCAATCCGTAGGATAATAAGTGAGACCTACAAGACGGAAGGAGAACTTCGTTCTGAGGTGCAGCTTAATATTAAGAGACTTATGGACATAGGATGTTATCGCGGAGTACGTCATCGTATCGGGCTTCCGGTGAGAGGTCAGAGCACCAAGAATAACGCCAGAACCCGTAAGGGAAGGAAGAAAACCGTTGCAAACAAGAAAAAAGCTACCAAATAATAAGTAACAGAATATGGCAAAGAAGACTGGAGCAGTTAAGAAGAAGGTCGTAAAAGTCGAACCGACAGGGCAGGCTCACATACATTCATCATTTAACAACATTATTATCAGTATGACCAATAATTCTGGTCAGGTTATTTCATGGGCCTCAGCCGGAAAGATGGGATTCAAGGGTTCGAAGAAGAATACACCCTATGCAGCTCAGATGGCAGCCAGCGATTGTGCCAAGGTTGCATTTGACCTTGGACTAAGGAAAGTAAAGGTTTTCGTTAAGGGTCCGGGTTCAGGCCGTGAATCGGCTATGAGATCAATTAACGGCAGCGGCATTGAGATAACTGAGATTGTTGATGTAACTCCGCTTCCGCATAACGGTTGCCGTCCTCCGGGTAAGAGAAGAGTGTAATAATATTACCGGGATAAGTATTAAGAATTAAAAATATAGGCATACAAATGGCAAGATATACTGGACCAACAACAAAGATTGCTAGGAAATTCGGTGAACCAATTTTTGGTACCGACAAATATCTCGACAGGAAGAATTATCCTCCCGGTCAGCACGGGCAGATGAAAAAGCGGAAGAAAGTATCCGAATATGGATTGCAGCTCAGGGAGAAGCAGAAGGCAAAATACACGTATGGTATTCTTGAAAGGCAGTTCCGCAACACCTTTGAGAAGGCACAGCATAGCAAGGGGGTAACCGGTGAGGTTCTGCTCCAGATGCTTGAGTCGCGTCTCGACAATGTAGTCTTCAGACTGGGTATAGCTCCTACCAGGGCTGCCGCACGTCAACTAGTCAGCCACCGCCATATAACTGTGAACGGAGATGTAGTCAACATACCTTCAAGACAGTTGAGGCCGGGTGATATTATTGGTGTTCGCGAGAAGTCTAAATCACTCGAAGTAATAACTGACTCGATGGAGACCAGGAGGTATTCAAAGCTGTCATGGCTGGAATGGGATGATGCACAGATGGCAGGTAAATTCATGAATTTGCCTGAACGCTCAGAAATTCCTGAGGATATCAAGGAACAATTAATTGTAGAATTATACTCAAAGTAACAATATAAGACTATTCCTATGGCCATTTTAGCATTCCAGAAACCTGATAAAGTAATAATGCTGGAAGCGGACGAGCGGTACGGCAAGTTCGAATTCCGCCCTCTTGAACCCGGCTACGGTATTACGGTGGGAAATGCCCTGAGGAGGATACTCCTTTCATCACTTGAGGGCTTCGCGATAACAACCGTCAAGATTGATGGTGTTGATCATGAGTTCTCTACAATTACCGGAGTAATAGAAGATGTTACTGATATTGTATTGAATCTGAAGCAGGTACGTTTCAGGCAGACGGTTGAAGGAACAGACAATGAGAAGATAGTACTCAAGGTCTCAGGACAGGAAGAGTTGAAGGCAGGTCAGCTTAATACTGTTCTGAGCGCATTCGAAGTATTGAATCCCGACCAGCTGATCTGCAGGATGGAGCCGGATGTTAAGCTCCAGATTGAACTTACTGTATCAAAAGGCCGGGGCTATGTTCCCGCTGAAGAAAATCAGCCCGTTGAAGCTGAGTTTGGACTGATAGCAATAGATTCAATATTCACCCCGGTAAAGAATGTAAAATATTCGGTTGAAAACTTCCGTGTTGAACAGAAGACCGACTATGAGAAGCTTATTTTGGAGATATCCACAGATGGGTCAATCCATCCCAAGGAGGCTCTCAAAGAGGCTGCTAAGATACTGATATACCATTTTATGCTGTTCTCTGATGAAAAGATCACTATTGATTCAGACGACAAGATGGCCAACGAGGAGTTCGATGAGGAGATTCTGCATATGAGACAGCTCCTCAAAACCAGGCTTATTGACCTTGATTTATCGGTGAGAGCCCTTAACTGCCTTAAGGCTGCAGAGGTTGACACACTTGGCGATCTGGTGAAGTTCAATAAAAACGATCTTCTCAAGTTCAGAAACTTTGGAAAGAAATCGCTGACCGAACTCGATGAGCTTCTTGAGAACATGAGTCTGTCATTTGGTATGGATGTGAGTAAGTACAAGTTGGATAAGGATTAATTTGAAACGGTAAGGATAAAGAGAAATGCGACATCTTAGAGTAGTTAACCATTTAGGAAGAAAGAGTGCACACAGGAAGGCGATGCTGGCAAACATGGCTGCATCGCTCATTATGAATAAGCGCATTACGACAACAGAGGCCAAGGCTAAAGCCCTGCGTACTTACGTTGAACCTCTTATTACCAGGTCGAAGGAGGATACAACTCATTCAAGAAGGGTGGTCTTCAGTTATCTGCGTAACAAGCTGGCTGTTGCTGAACTGTTTCGCGAGGTATCACCCAAGATAGCCGAGAGACCGGGAGGATATACCAGGATTCTTAAAACGGGAACCCGGTTTGGCGACAATGCTGATATGTGTATTATCGAACTCGTTGATTTCAATGAGAATATGCTTTCTGCAGAAGACTCAAAAACAAAA
>Ga0334892_1003262_pt1 | contig 10699 bp, 7 predicted proteins | sample GraSluR3_MG_4_FD_207213 | JGI IMG/M metagenome (GOLD analysis project Ga0334892, IMG submission 207213) | Sludge microbial communities from methane-producing bioreactor in Wageningen University, Netherlands - Granular Sludge_15_04-R3 | ecosystem: Engineered > Bioreactor > Anaerobic > Unclassified... | reverse complement strand
CTCCGCCATCATGATCAAGAATTTCTTCAACCTCATCAATGCGGTTTCACTAAATCCCCTTAAAATCCAAATGATGGCTCGACTTATCAAAAAAATGACTTGCAATCCTGCCAAAATCCTCAAGTTGAAAAAAAGAGGTTCTTTAGGCCTTAGTCAGTATGCCGATATAAATATTATTGATTTGAATCAAGAAACCATTGATACCGTTCTGGTCAATGGGCAAGTGGTTCTTCTTAACGGCCAATTGACAGGAGCTTCTCCTGGTGTTTGCTTATCTTTGTCTCAGTAAACCAACCGATTTTTACAAACAAGCACCCTCTATTTTTTTAGAGGGTGCTTGTTTGTCTCATTTGTCAAATAATTCATCGATTTTTGCTGCCAGCACAAAGTCGCTTCTTGATAATCCCCCTATTTTATGCGTCAACAAGGTAACTTTGACACGCCCCCAACCCAGCTCCATATCGGGATGGTGTCCCTCCTCTTCAGCCAAGGCTCCTACTTCATTGACAAAATCAAGGGCTGTTTGAAAGTCTTTAAACTTAAATGTTCTTTCAATTTTCATTTGTTTCACTAATTGCCACGATTCATTAATGTTTGGCATAAGTTCTCTGATTTCCTCTTCTTCCATTGGCGGTGTTCCAATAGAACAGGGAATGCATTTTTCTTTGCTTAGATCTGTCTTCATCATGATTCCTCCTTTTCTTAATTTTATTCTCTTTCCTGCTATGAGCCCTCCATTCAATCTTCCAGCAGTAGCAAGGTCAATAGCAAGGTTTTTTGGATCAACTCACCTCTGCTAATGGCTTCATTTGGTGTATATAACCCTTTACTGGCAGGTCCCCCTCCACAAACTACGGGTTTAGATTTTGGAATTTCTCCAGCAGATGACGAAAGCAAGCTTGACTCCACACCAAAGGGGAGTTTCCATTCTTGAGCGATTGCACTCATTCTCTCCAGGAGAGCATTCTTTTTTTTGCGAATTAAAGGCGGTCTGGATTCCAGTATTTCGACATAAGATTGAATGCCTTTTGGATTAGATTTGAAGACTTCCTTAATCTTTTTCTCTGCGTCTTGAGACACCCGTTCATCAAGGTAAGTCAAGTAGATGGTGGCTTTAATGCGGTGAGGCAATAACACACTATACCTTTCCGATTGAACATCATGTACTGCCACTGTTAAACGCTTGTCTGGACGACTGATAGCCTTTAATTGGTCTGCTTTTTCCAGAAAATAAGACAGAACATCCACTTGTTTGGAGTGACTTCCCACACGAATAGGGGTTCCTTCTAATATAATGGAGAGCTTTTTGCTTCCTCTTCTCTGGTCCACCACCTTTCCTGATTCAAATCCTGGTTGCATCACTACAACCTGCTTTGCTTTTCTTGCAGCTTTCACCAACATAGGGCTGCTGTAGCGCATTCCTCTTCCTTCGTCTGTGTAGAAGAATATGCCGATTTTTTTCTTATTGAGAGCTTTTAGATCCTTCAGAGCGCTCAATGCGCCTAAAATTGTCGCCAATCCACCCCTGCTTGAGGCAATGCCTTCCCCATAAATCCATTCTTGCTCCATCCGGAAAGGGATAGGAAATCCTGTTCGATTGCCAGGGATGTCTAATGCCACCACAAATAAGGTACCTTCTTCCATACCGGCTTTGGTCTCCCAAGTCCATGCGGAGCGATCATTTGTAGTCTCGGCATGCTTCTTGAATCCTAGTTTATTCATTCGATCTTCGACTTTTCTCAACACGGCGCTTATCCCAACAGGGTCTTCTGTCCAGCTTGGAAGATTGGTCCACATACTCAGGTCGTCTTCTACTCTATCTCTTTTGCTGGTTATCATACCAAACGCTTTGTCTGTCAAGCTGTCTATTTCTTCTCCTGTGTTAGGCATCAAATAGGGTCCAAAATACCGCTCATAGGCAATTTGTATCAATTGATTGATCAAGTCTGTATAAGATAACCCTATTTTTTCAGCTGCGTACACGTAAGACCCATTAGGCCCAAGACTCGCCATAGAATTGACTTCAAGAATATAGGGGTTTCCTTCTTGATCCAGCCTAAAATCCACACGGGCACTATCATAACAACCCAAGGCGTTGAACGTATCAATAGCTAGTTGTTGCAATTGTTCTATTTGCTCTGGAGACAAGGCTGCCGGACATATCTTTTCCACCGTTCGATCGCTTCTTCCTGTTTTATCCTCGTAAGTGTAAATATTGGGACCTTCTCCAAATACCAACTCAACTGGCGGCAAGGCTTTGACGGGGTGATTGCCCAATAGCCCCACGTTTATCTCTCTTCCTTCTATGTATTCTTCCACTAATGTTGGTTTTTGGTAAGTATCGTATATGATTTGAACGCCTTCTCGAAGTTCTTCCTCATTATGGACGACTTTTAAGCCATAAGAAACCGCCTCATCTTTTGGCTTCACAATCAAAGGATACCGTAAGTCTTCTTTCATTGGAGAATCTGGTTTGTCCAGCACGGTAAATCTAGGGGTTGGCAACCCTTTTTGTTCAATGATCATTTTAGTCACCACTTTGTCTAGAGCAATAGCATGAGTGTCCGGACCGGATCCCACATAGGGAATTCCCAGCATTTCCAAAATACCGGGCACATGCATGTACCTGCCTTTTCCCTGAATGCCATAACTTAAATTAAACACCAACCCAGGCCTTTCTCCCGATAAGACCGAAGGCATGAATTTCTCCAATTTTTCAATGATATTTTTATCCCCTTCAAAGGTCTTGACTTGATGACCACCGGCTTTGAGGGCTTCCTTAATTCGGTTGATGGTTCCTAATCCGTATTTTTCTCGGTTCAAAGTTCCAAATAAATTGATGACCGCTTGGCTTTCCCGATTGTATACTATGGCAATTTTCATCTCAATCTCCTTTTCTTTCAGGTCCTTTCGCACTACCGTCCCTTCTTGGATCCGCTACACCACAGAATAGTGTTTCAGATTTTTGTGGCATGGCTACTCCTTGCACACATCCTAGGTAGAAGCTGTAGGGTCCTCTTTTTGTAATGCTAAATCTTAGTTCTTTCAAGGCATGGATCACTTCTTCGTCAAATCGTTCCAACTCAATTTGCAGACGTCCTGTATGTGAAACATGAAGTCGTGGTGCAGCAATGGCTTCCGACAGATGCTTCTTTTCATCTACCAATCGTGTGATCACCTGAGCCAGACTGGTGGATATTCTCTCACTCCCCGGACTACCCAAAATATAATGAGGGGTGTTCTCTTTCATCATCAAAGTAGGTGCCACACTGCTCCATGGTCGACCGCCTGGAAGTAAATAATAGGGATGGGTCACATCTTTGTATTCAAAGGCACTCATATAGTTATTGTAAAAAAATCCCAATCCTTTTGCCATCGTTTTACTGCCAAACACCAATTCAATAGATTGGGTGATCCCCACTGCATTGCCTTCTTGATCGGCAACAGATAAATGGGTGGTCTCACCAGAGGTTGGTGGTGGTGCGTAGTTGATCCTTGGATTCTGATGCATCAAGTAATGAATTTTCTCCGCTACTTCCTTTGCATAAGATTTATCTGACATGACTCGGTTTGTAATCTGTGAGAAATAATCTGGGTGAATAGGCATCTTCTGGCGATCACTCAGTGTCATGCGAAAAGCAAGCGCAAAAAGAACAGCTCCTTCCGGCGTTTCTGGATTCAATTGTTCGGACGGAAAGTTTTCGAGAATGTTCATCAACTGTACCAAGACTCTCCCCGCCCCTGGAGGTGGAAAGGTGTGTAAGGTGTATTCTCTATAACTGCTAGTTAATACTTCCCTTTCTACAGGCAGTGGGATTTGAGACAAGTCGGTGTGAGAAATCAAGCCATTTCTTTGAACCATATCTTCTACGATTTTTTTACCTATTTCTCCCAAATAAAAATCTTCCCAGCCTACTTTGGCCATCCTGGATAGAGTTGTCGCCAATTCCGGTTGCTTAATCAAGCTACCTGCGGCAGCTGGCTTACCTTCTTGAAAATAGTGTTCAAAGATGCTGTCATCTTTTCTCATCCAATCGGCTTCTTTGTGAATCAATCGATGTTGCAATGAAGACACTCTAAATCCTTTTTCGGCAGCTTCTATGGCAGGTTCTAAGACTTCTGACAAACTCAGTTTTCCATATTGCTCCTGCATGTAACCCAGAGTGGCTGGTGTAGATGGAATCGTCGAGGCCTGTAATCCCAATTTGAGGGGTTTCTCCGGTGTTTTGTGGGGTTGTATTCGGTAAGGTGCTCTTGACGATCCGTCTAGGACAAATACCCTCTGTTTTTCTTTTAAATAAATCAATGCCATCGTTTGACCACCAAGCCCTGACGCTTGGGGTTCTGTGACTCCAAGGCAAAATGCCGAAGCTACAGCTGCATCCACCGCATTGCCTCCTTTTTCAAGCATGATAGATCCCGCCTCCGTAGCCACTCTTGAAGCTGTCGAAACCATGCCTTGTGCACTCTCACCATAAACAGGTTCTTTTCGTTTTTTCATTTTCTCTTCCCCCTCGAACGATCTATTGCTGCTGATTTGTCTACTATCTATATTTTAGCATCAACTTGCTTCTTAAACCATTCATTTGTGGGTTCCATTTAGTTTTGACAACCTATTTTTTGATGCTATAATCAATCTATGGAGGTGATCGCATGAAATTTGGACACATTGGCATCAAAGTATTGGATATGGAAAAATCACTGGATTTTTACCAGAGTGTTTTAGAAGGTAAGCTATTGAAAGATTACCAGTATCCTGAAAGCCGTCTGGTATTTCTAGATATTGGAGGAACGATCATTGAGTTGATTAGCAAACCTGAAAACACACCCAGAGATTTGGGCCCTATCGAGCATATTGCGTTCAAGGTGGATTCCCTTGAAGATAAAATGGCCCAATTAAAAACTCTTGGCCTCAAACATTCTCAGCCAAGAGTTGTTGGTTCTGCTGAAATCATCTTTATCGATGGTCCCAACAACGAAACATTTGAATTTGTGGCACGGGTTAAAAATCCCTAAGCCTGTCTTCTCTGTATTGATTGGTATATAGCTTAAAGTAGCTGCCTTTCAATGCCATCAAGCTCTCATGAGAACCTTCTTCAATGACTTCACCTTTATCAATTACTAAAATTCTGTCCGCATTTGTGATGGTGGACAACCGATGAGCGATCATGAAGGAGGTTCTGCCTTTGAGGACCTTTTGAATGGCATCTTGAATTTTCTTTTCTGTTTGGGTGTCAATGGATGAAGTGGCTTCATCCAAAACAAATATCCTGGGATCCGCAATCATGGCTCGTGCAAATGAGATCAACTGCTTCTCCCCAGTAGAAAGTTTTCCGCCTCCTTCTCCTACTTGTGTATGGTAACCTTCCGGTAATTTTTCTATGAATTCATGGGCATTGACAAGTTTAGCTGCTTTCACAATTTCTTCCATACTTGCATCTAGCTTTCCGTATCGAATATTTTCTTCTATGGTTCCACTGAATAAATGAGGCGCTTGCAACACGTATCCTATATGCTCATGCAACCAAGCAACGGAACGCTTTTTATAATCCACTCCGTCTATCTCAATCACACCTTCCGTAGGCTGATAAAAACGGCAAATCAGATTGACGATGGTGCTTTTTCCCGATCCTGTTTCACCTACTAGTGCGATTTTTTCCCCAGCCTTGACTGTCAAATTGAAGTTTTTTAGAACCTGCTCTCCATTGTTGTATCGAAAAGAAACATTCCTGAACTCAATGTCCCCATTTAACACCTCCCAATTCTCCCTCTTAGGAAACATCACTGTTCCATACTTCTCTATCACATCATCCTCGTCGAAAATTTCCAATTCTTCATTGATCAGCGACATGACACGCTCAGCGGCTGCTTGTGCCTGCTGAAATTCCGCCAAAACCCTGGCGACTTCCCTTATTGGCTCAAAATACTGGGTGGCATAGGAAACAAATAGAACCAAAGTACCATAGGTGATAGCATTGGCCATAACCCCTTCTCCACCAACCCACACCACCAATGCCATGGCAACACTGGACAAAGTCAGTACAACCGGCAAAAAAATGGCTGAGAAAACCACCGCTCGAATAGAAGACCGTTTCATGTCTAAGGTTAAGCCTTTGAACTCATTCAGGTTTTTTTCCTCTCCAACCAACACTTTTGTGGTCACCGCACCGGAAATCCCTTCGCTGAACGCCCCCGTGATTCTGGAGTTGATTTGTCGAACCCTACGATAAGCCACCAAAATCTTTTTTTGAAAATAAAAACTGATGACTGCCAAAAAAGGGACCACTGCCAATGTCAACAAGGCGAGCTTCACATTATACATCAACATAAATACAGCAACAATGATCATCAAGGAGAGTCCCCACACAATATCTACAATGCCCCATGAAACAATCTCTCCCAATCGTCTTATGTCCGACGTCATTCTGGCCATGATCCATCCACTGGGAGTCCGATCATAATAAGAAAAGGACAGTTCCTGTAATTTCTTGAAAGCTCTTTCCCGGATGTCATAGGTGAGATGCATTTCAATTTTTCCTGCTGTTGAAATGAACATATAGATGTTCAATGATTGCCAAATAATCAACAATGCAAATTGAATGACAAACCTGTTCAATCCATCAATTTTTCCTGGAACAATGTAATCGTCTATGGCCCTTTGAGTCATTTGAGGAAAGATGGCATCAGCCATCGCCACGCTCACCATAAAAAACAGAAGAATGGCCACTAGTTTTTTGTAGGTTAACAAATAGGTGAACAATTGCTTCCAAATTTTAAAATCCAGCTTTTTTGAATAGACTTCTTCTTGATGCTCAAACAATGACATACTGCCTCCTTTCTCCCTCAAGGGATCAAGTCATCTGCATTTCCCAAATATTCCTATAATAGCCCTTCTTGGCCATCAATGTCTCATGGTTTCCCGATTCAATCATTCGCCCATCTTCCATTACCATGATTCGATCCGCATCGTAGACAGATGCCACACGATGGGAAACAATAAAAGTTGTAATCCCTCTTTTCCTTTCAGACAAAGCTTTTCTAATGGCCATATCCGTTTCTGTGTCCACAGCGCTCAAAGAATCATCGAATGCAAGAATCGGATAATCATGAATCAACGTCCTGGCGATGGCCACACGTTGTTTTTGTCCACCGGACAAGGTCACGCCTTTTTCACCCACTAATGTGTCGTATCCTTTATCGAAGGTTTGAATCACATCATGTACTGAAGCCGTTTGAGCAGCTTCGTATATGGCTTTTTCTGAGTTTTGACTGGTAAAGTTGATGTTGTCCCGGATGGTTCTTGAGTACAGGAAAGGCTCTTGCAAAACAATGCCGATGTGACTTCGAAGCCATTTTCTTTCAATTTTTCTAATTTCAGTTCCATCTATCAAGATGTCTCCAGAAGACGGGTCATACAATCTGCCTAGAAGATGAATCAAGGATGATTTTCCAGATCCCGTCCTGCCTATAAAAGCGACGGTTTCTCCTTTGTTGACTTGGAAAGAGACCTGATCAAGAATTTTTCGTTCGGGGTTGTCGGGATAAGCAAATGAAATGTCTTTAAAAACAATTTCTCCGTCAATGGGTGGTCTAATTTCATCTGGAGCAATGCTTTCTATTGGTTGGTCCATAATAGCTTGGATTCTTTCAGCTGCCACCATGGCTTTTCCCAAATCAGAAAGGATTCGTCCCATTTGGCGAATGGGCCAAAGCAACCGGTATTCATAATTGACAAACACAATGATTGCGCCAAGGGTGATCTCCCCTATGTAGGCAAAATAGACACCTGCTGCCAATACCAACCCAATGGATGTAAAGGATATAAAATCTGATACGCCCCAATACACCCCTAAGTAATGTATCATTTTATAAGTTTTCTGAGAATAGCTTAAGTTCTTCTCTTTAAACTTATCGATCTCATGTTTTTCTCTGGCAAAAGCTCTCACCACCCGGGTTCCATGAAGGTTTTCCTGGATTACGGTTGACATTTCCGCCTCCGCTTCATCCGATATTTGAAATGCTTTTTGCACCTTTACGAAAAACACCACCGCAAAAATGAAGATAACTGGTGTAAGAGCCATGGCTGCCAAAGTCATCTTCCAACTTAGTTGGAGCATGAAATAAAGGGCGATCCCAATCATGAACAACGCTCTTCCCACTTCCACCAATTGAATACCAAGAAATCTTCTGATAGTTTCCACATCTGATGTCGCTCGTTGTATCAAATCTCCCGTATCTGCATTCTTGTGCGTATTGTAGGGAAGGTGCTGAATATGGTCGTATAGATTGTCTCGAATGTTTTTGGCGATGTCCTCTGATGCTTCCGCTGAAAGTCGGTTGGAGGCAAACAGAAACAAACCATATAATAGTGTGATCAGAATAACAACCACTCCCCCTAACCAAAGGTTGTTGGTCACATATGCCACTCCTCCCACCTTGTCTATCATCCAAATAAGCAGCCCTTTCTCCAGAGGGTAGTCTCCAATAAAATTATCCACCAATATTTGAATCCATACCGGCACCATCAAGGAGAAACTAACGGACAAACCCATTAAGAAAATGGCTAACATATATTTTCCCTTATTGTTCCCCATAAACTGCCATAAGACTTTAATTTTTCTCACCTAATGTCACCTCCATTGTCCTTTCAAGTAAAAAAACCCAGGTAGCAGCCCCAGGGTTTCCATCAAAAAAACCGCAGGGCCATTCTCAAACAGCCTGCGGTTCCAAGTTTTTAACACTAGTAGTCCCTAAAAACAAGGGTCCTTAAGGTTAGAGGCTGATTGATCATCTGTTATTAAATCATTAGAAACATACACCAACATTATCTTGATCATGATTAAGCCTCCTTTTTTTGTATTTGTACTTGATTTTTATACAATCTAAGCATAATCCATCTTTTATCTGCTGTCAATACAAAAATCGTTATTAATTTTTCAAATTCTCACGATCACTATGAACACTTGAACCTCTTATTCGTGATTGGGTATGTCTCTTTATTCTTGCTATTCACTGGAATGCAGTATGGGCAGTTGTAAGAAGAATCGTTAAACACTCTTACTTCAACATCAAAAACACCCTCAAGAACTTCTTTGGATACAACTTCTCTTGGTGTGCCTTCCTTAAACTTAATACCATTTTTCAGGGCGATAATCTTGTCTGAATACCTTGCGGCATGGTTCAAATCATGCAAAACCATTAAAACTGTAATGTCTAAGAAAGCATTGAGCCTGTGGATTAACTCTAAGAGTTCAAATTGATGACCTATATCTAAAAAAGTAGTCGGTTCATCTAATAACAATATTTTGGGTTGCTGAGCAAGCGCCATGGCAATCCAAGCTCGTTGCCGTTCTCCTCCAGATAAAGTACTCACATGACGATGTTGTAAAGATTCTAACTTTGTCTCACTAATAGCCCACTCACTGATTTCTTGGTCTTTTTTGCTCAATCGACCTGTCCATCCTAAGTGTGGATATCTGCCATATCCCACTAAATCACGAACTGTAAAATCATTGGGAACAATGGGCGATTGGGGTAAAAACGCTATTTGCTTGGAAATATCTTTTGTCGTCATCTCTTTGATGTCTTTTTTTCGCAGTGTTACACTTCCTAAATCGGGTTTTTTTAGTTTGGTTAACGCTTTAAAAATAGTTGATTTTCCACAACCATTGGGGCCAATTAATGTTGTTATTGTACCTTTCTCAATAGAAAAACTAACGTTTTTGACCACAATGTCATCTTCGTAGGATAATTGTAAATTCTTAACTTCCAGCACGGTACATCTTGCCCCCTCTCAATAAATACAGGAAAAAAGGTGCTCCCAGTAAAGCCATAATGATGCCTACTGGAATCTCCATTGGATCCATCACCATTCGAGCGATGGTATCACACACCATCATTAAACTAGCTCCAAACAAGGCGCTAGCAGGGAATAAAAACCGGTAATCTGAACCTATGATAATTCTCATCATATGAGGAACAATCAACCCTACAAATCCCAGCATACCTACCACACTCACTGAACTTGCTGCTAACAAGGATGCTATCATAATCATCACCACCCGTGTGCTTTCAACATGTAATCCTAGGCTAGATGCAATCTCATCTCCTAACATCAGAATATTTAATTTTTTGGACATGATAATCGCTAAAAAAAAACCTACCAAAGCATACGGCCACAACATTCTATAATGTACCCATGTTTTTGCTGATAAACTGCCAATTGTAAAGCCAAGTGTGTTGTGTACCCGATCAGGATGGAAAATCAAAATGGTATTCACAATGGCACTCATAAAGGATGAAATCGCAATACCCGATAATATCATTCTCAGAGGATTAATGCCATCTTTCCATGACAATGTATAAATAAAAATCGTTGTCAAAAAAGCCCCTACAAAAGCCATCGGCGTTAGCAAAAAACTATAATTGGGCAGAAGCACCAAAGTAATGGCAGCTGCTAAGCCTGCACCAGAAGACACGCCTATAATATTGGGAGAAGCCAAGGGATTTCTCATAACCCCTTGTAAAATACCTCCTGATAAAGCCAGACAAACGCCTACCATTGCTGCCACTAATGATCTCGGAACACGAATCTTCCAAATAATATTATAAGTCAGTCCTTCTCGATCTATCAATAGCGCTCTAAAAATTTGGTTCACAGACACACGATGGGCACCAAATCGTATACTGATTAAAAAAC
>Ga0334892_1003255_pt1 | contig 10716 bp, 10 predicted proteins | sample GraSluR3_MG_4_FD_207213 | JGI IMG/M metagenome (GOLD analysis project Ga0334892, IMG submission 207213) | Sludge microbial communities from methane-producing bioreactor in Wageningen University, Netherlands - Granular Sludge_15_04-R3 | ecosystem: Engineered > Bioreactor > Anaerobic >... | reverse complement strand
TATTTTTGCAAAAGATTAATCATATTGACAGTTGATTAGTGGCAAAATATAATTAATCAGTTTAATATAGTTAGTTAGGAGAAAAAAATGAAAACGATTATTATTGTTCATTCTTTGAGCGGAACAACCCTGGAGTTTGCGAAACATATTGAGAGTCAGCTAAAAGAAAAAAAGCATGACATTGAACTTATCCACTTAAAGACTGACCCGGTTATCAAGGGCGGGTCTGTCCGCAAAACTGCCCCTTTCAAGTTTACAAACCTGCCGGATATAAATGACTATCACTTAATATTGCTTGGTGGACCGGTCTGGGCTTTCTCTGCTTCACCTGTTGTGATAGCGGCTTTGGAAAAGCTGGGAAATCTTTCCAAAAAGAAATTCTTACCCTTTGTGACTATGGGTTTCCCATTTCCTGCGATGGGCGGAAAGAAAGCTATTGCCTTGATGAGCGATAAAGCAGGAGAGCTGGGTGCAATGGTCTTGCCGGGTAAAATTGTTCCCAAGCTTTTTCATGACTTTAAAAAATCATTTAAGGTAGAAGCAAAAGATATTGCAAATAATATTATCTGAGTTATACTCAGCATTTACCAAAAAAGATTAAATAAAATATAGGAGCCGGTTAAACCCTGGCTCCTTCTTTTTTCTGCTTTGTACGTGCCTTTACAATTAAAGATCTTTTGTTCCCGGATTTTTTCTGAAAAATTCTCAATATGGTCTTAGCTTCTTTAAATGGTACATTTATAAAGGAAAATTCATTATATACATCTACCTGGTCAATAACAGATTTATTTACACCGGTATTTTCAAAGATAAATTTTACCAGTTTGGCAGGAGTGAGCTTGTCCTTTTTACCCATTGCCACAAAGAGCCTGGTTTTTCCTTCTAATTCTATCTTCCTGTTTCTGGAGGATACTTCCTGAATCTCATTGTACAAGCCAGGATTAAGCTTATCATCAAAACTATAACTTAATATTTTAGCCAGTATTTCAGTATTGTTATTATCTTCCAGCAGCTTTTTTGCCCAGTTAAAATAGGTGGAATCTATCTGCTCATTTTCAATTGCAGCAATATCGTCATTTATCTTCCTGGTCTTGGCATTTATAATATCTTTTACATTGGGAACCTTATGCTTTTTGATATCTGTTTTTGCCTTTCGCTGAATAAACATAAGCTTATGGTTCTCACTGGGAGTGACAAAGGTAATAGCTGTTCCTTCTTTCCCTGCTCTTCCTGTCCTGCCAATCCTGTGCACATAGGATTCAGGATCATGTGGAAGAGAATAATTGATAACATGGGTCATATTATTGACATCTAACCCACGGGCTGCTACATCAGTTGCAATCAGGATATTAACATTTTTTTTCTTGAATCTGTTTAAAGTCTTTTCTCTCTGGCTTTGTGATATATCTCCATGGATAAAATCTGCATCATAACCTCTCTCAATAAGATGATTGGTAACTTCATCTACATCGCTTTTGGTTCTGCAAAATACTAAACCGTAAAAATCCTCTTCAATATCAATAATTCTGCATAATGCTTCAAATTTATCCGAATGGCGAACTTCATAATAAATCTGTTCAGTAAGACTTACGGTGGGCTGTTGCTTCTCGATAGTAATAAATTCATACCCGGTCATATATTTCTTTGCCAGAGATTTTATCCTGGCAGGAATGGTAGCTGAAAATAGAAGAGTCCTCTTTTCGGGATTAGTATATTTCATTATTTCTTCTACATCCTCTATAAAACCCATATTCAGCATTTCATCGGCTTCATCAAGGATAAGATGATCTATGTCTCTTAAATTAAGTGTCTTTCTTTTAAGATGGTCAATAACTCTTCCCGGGGTGCCAACTACAATATGCACTCCTTTTTTAAGACGTCTAAGCTGTTGGTCTATTGATTGTCCCCCATAAACAGGAATAACCTGTAATCCTGTATTTCCTTTTAATGAATTTATTTCCTCTGCAACCTGAATAGCTAATTCCCTGGTAGGTGTAACAATCATAGCCTGTACATTTTTTTCTTTTGCATCAATCATTTCAATTAACGGTAGGCCAAAGGCTGCGGTTTTCCCGGTACCAGTCTGAGACTGAACAATAATATTGGTATTATTCCGCAACATAGCGGGTATTGTTAATGTTTGGATTGGTGTCGGTTCTTCAAATCCTTTCTTTGATACTGCTTCAACAACCTCATCTGAAAGGCCAAGTTTTTTAAATCTTTCGATATCTGTCATTTTTTCTCCTGATATTTATATATAAATTATAATTAATGTAATTGCTGATTTTACAACCGGGAATAGGGAATACGTCATTTTACATTCGAAGAACTAGCGGATTGGACAACCAATAAAGCAGTTCAGACACGGGCAAGCTTAATACATAAATAGAAGTATTCATTCAAGTGTTTTAAGCATTTTTCTAATAACCAGTTAAAAGCGAATACAATCAAATACGATTAATTATAACATGAATGTCAAGTATTATTATTAATAGTGTTATTGGTTAGTTTATATTTCCTTTATTTCCTTTAATAAATCATATAATACATTCAGCCTTTCACTGATTATCTCATCATCTTTATGCAAACAGTCATCAAACAAGTTTATATCTGTATCAATATGCTCATTATCTGTACAGACTGCTATATTCATGGCATCACCCTGCAGGCCGATCCTGTCCAGTACCGGATAGTTAGGGTAATCCTTCTCATTTTTGTGATATCTTTCCATGAATATTTTTCTTGTTTTGCAAATCAGAATTGCCAGGTCCAGCACCCTGTGTAAAGGCATTTCTTCTGATTGCCGGGACCATTTTTCCCCTGTATGCCGCCATATTTTAGCAGAAATTTCAAGATTTCCCCTGTCGTTCCATTGGGCAAGCCCCAGGGAAAGTCCTTTGGCATCGGATTTATTTGCCATCCTGCCATCAATTTTGTCATATTCTTCTGAGACAATAACCGGTTTATGTTTTAGTTCTGCAGGTATTTTCATAGCTTTTCCTCCAAAAATTTTAATAAAAACAATTAGTTATTTACTAATTTAGTATTTTACTGCATATTTTTAAAATTAGCAAGTATTTTCTTATTTTTAGAGAAAAGAAGAATTTGTTGAAGAATTTTATTAATATTGTAGATGTATGAGATTATTTTTTCATTTTATAAGAGATTTTTCCCAGCCAGGGCCATCAGAAACACCATCTCCTGAATTAGGTGCAGGGCCAGGGTTATTGCTTGTTTCAACTGACTCCCCGGGTGATTGTTCTGTATCCCCTTCATTTGCCGGAGGATTTATATCGTCACAACCGGAAATCAGAAGCATTAGTAAACAAAAAATAATAACTTGACTTATGCAGACTGCTAATATCTTTCCCTTCCTGGCTACCAAATTTCCCATTTTTATTCCCCCTGTTGTTATTATTTATTGTTCCTGATTATTTAAATATCACCATGATAATATTTATAATAATATTATACACTTAATTGTAAATAGCGGGAAATTTAGCATAAATTTTCAAATATTATTTTACCTCCAATTCTTTGTTATTTGTTCATAATTAAAAAACATTTGACATATAGTATATGATATGCTTAAAATAGAAAGAAAACTATTAAAACTATTATAGTTTTTTCATTTTTATTGAGGTGAGAAATGGCAAACAATCAGGAAGACTCTGTCAAGAAAAAAGTACTTTTAGCTGCAAGAAGACTATTCTTTGGTTTCGGTTATTCTAAAGTAACGATGGATGAATTGGCTTCTGAGCTCAATATGAGCAAAAGAACCCTCTATCAGTTTTATGAAAGTAAAAAAATATTATTAGAAGCTGTAATCTATGATTTTTTCCAGGAATTCCAGGAAGAAATAAACAAAATTACCTACAGCAAAAAGGAAGATGCGCTTGTTTCATTAAAACAAATCATTTCTTTAATACAGGCTCACATTACAAAATCCAGTATTCATGCCTTTGAAGATATTAAAAGAAATAATCCAAAAGCCTGGGAAACAATAATCAATCTCCGGGAAAAAATGTTTAATAATGAGATTAGAAAACTCCTTATACAGGCAAAAGAAGAAAAAACTGTCCGTGATGATATTGATATTGAAATAATTGTAATATTAATTCTTAATACAATTCAAGCTGTTATAAATCCTGAGACAATATCCAGGTTCCCCTATACAACCGAGGAAGTCATTGATATGTTATCCAAATTTGTCATTTCCGGAATTAAAAAACCTAAAAATAATATTCTTTAAACCTTATCCACTAAACAGGAGTAGATTATATGAAAAATCTTGCAACTTTTATCAGAAAATATTCAAAATTAATAATTATCTTTACAATTTTATTAAGCATATTAAGCATTTCTCAAATCAGAAACCTGGTGGTAGATGATGATATCACCGAGTACCTGGCTGAAGGTGATCCGGAAATAGAATTCTACGAGGAAATTTCAGAAAAGTTTGGCAGTAATAATGAGAACATCACCCTTATTGCCATAGAGTATAGTGATTTATTTGAATTAGAAAACCTGCAAAATTTTAAATATATTTCTGAACAGCTGGAAAAATCTGATTATATAGCTTCGGTAAATTCATTCTTAAACATGCCAAAGATTATTGCCACAGACTTCGGCATTGAAGTTAGAGAATTCGTAGAAGTTTTCCCGGAAACCCGGCAGGAAGCCCGGCAACTGGAACAAGATGCATATGAAGATGAACTAATCCGGGGCTCATACTTATCACCTGATGGCAAAGCAGCCCTGTTAATGGCTGAATCTGTGCCGGATATTAATGGAACTATACTGAAGAATGAAATTGAGGGCATTGTTCAGGAAAATATAGAAAATGCACTCAAAATTGAATATCACGGTTATCCAATTATGGACGCTCAGATTACTGAGATGGCTACTGATAATATGTCATTGGTAATAATCGCAGCTATTATAATTCTTGCTCTTTTGTATTATAGTTTTCGAAGCATTCAGGGAACAATCTTTCCAGCACTGGTTGCAATACTCTCTTCTCTTTTACTATTAGGAGCAATTGCTGCCTCCGGCAAAACAGTAACAATCATTATATCAGTAATTCCGGTAGTCATGCTCTCCCTGGTAACTGCATATGGCATTCATTTTATCAGCAGGTACTATGAAGAAAGACAACACTTTGCTCCTGAAAAGGCTATTGAAAAAGCGATAACTTATTCGGTTATTCCTATTATGATGAGTGCTTTAACAACGATGGCCGGTTTTGCTTCCCTTGTAACTGCCATCATTATACCGATGACCGAATTTGGGATTTTTGCCACAATCGGTATTTTCGTAGCATTTCTGCTGGTAATTTTTTTTCTTGGGGCAATTTTTAATGTATTTGCTCCCAAAAAAGTGCCGGAAAATTTCTCTCATCATTCGGAAGATCTAATAACCCGTTTTCTTAATTTTTTAGCAAATTCAATTGTCAGGAAAAAGGTTTTGATTATTAGTATCATTATAGTTGTTGTTATTGTTTCAGGATTCTATGTGACCCAGGTGAAACCAGACTCATCTATTGAGGCAAGATTGGGTTTGAATAATCCTATCACAAAAAGCATGGATTACTTCAAAGACAAGTTCGGGGGGGTTGACTTTCTATATGTATATACAGAGGCAGAAAATGTCAAACATCCTTATATATTAAGAAGTATCGATAAGATTCAAAACTATGCCAAAAGATTGCCCTCTCTTTCTCAGCCGGCTTCCATCAGTATTTTCTTAACACAACTCAATGAGGCAATGGAAAATAAAAAGATTATTCCTGCCAATCCGGCTAAAATAGATAATCTCTGGTTTTTTGCAGAGGGTAATGAATTTGTTGATTCCATGATTAAAGATGACGACCAAAACACAGTACTGCAAGTGCGTTCAAGAGAAATGACTTCTCTTGTTGTTGAGCAATCCATCCAGAAAGTCGAACAATTTATACAGCAGATACCAAAGACAGTCAAAGGGATTGACATAAGCCAGCTATCCCCTGAGGAGAAAGAGCAGTACTATCCCTATATCGCAGAAGATATCATTACCTCCTGGCAGGCAAATGGAACAGAACTTGACCAGACACAGTCAGCAGAACTAAAAGAAGAGCTGATTAGAATTGCCGGACTTACTAATACGGAGTTTATACAGACAGATAAGGACTTCATTGAAGAAATAATCAGCTTATCTTCTTTAGAGCTGGAAGACTTTGGTATAACAGCTATTGAAATAGAACCTGTTATCTCCGGTTACCTGAAATCTAATCTGGATAGTGTAACATTTATAAACAGGATAACCAACCAGCTTGAAATCTCCGAATATGATGCCGGGTACCTGCAGGATGTTATTGACAGCTCTATTGCCATTGCCGGCGAGAGAGAAAAAATCCAGTATGCCCGGGAGCAGATAACTAATATATTCGATCTGCAGCTGACTCAGGATAATGCCAACTATCTGTGGTATCTGACTGACGATTATGTGTATGTACCTGATCAGGATGGTGATATTTCTTCTTCTTTTAGTTTGACAGGAATGCCGGTCATCACCAATCGTGTAAATGATAGTGTCTATCAGGGACAAATCAAAAGTATGCTGACTGCTTTTGTTGCGGTATTTATATTATTAGCTTTCCAGTTCAGTTCTATATGGATTGGACTTATTGCAATGATACCGATAATACTGACTATCCTCACCTCCTTTGGTATAATGGGAATAGCAAATATCTCTCTGAATATAGGCACTATGATGGTGGCAAGCGTAGCAATTGGAGCAGGTATTGACTATACTATTCATTTTATTAATCGTTATAAAGATGAATTAAAAAAGAATAATAGGATTGATGCAATGAAAAATACCATGATCGGAACCGGCCGTGCCATTGTTTTCAACTCTATATCTGTAGCTGCAGGGTTAATCGTATTATCCCTATCAAAGATTGAAATGATTTCAATTTTTGGAAAACTTATTTCCAGTGTAATGCTGATAAGCGTAGTATACACTTTACTGTTATTACCAATACTATTAAATAGTGTTAAATTTAAGGAGGAAAAAGATGTTAAACAAAAATAATATTTACTTTGTTATCTTTATTGTTATTGCCCTGTTTGGCAGCATCTCTTTAGCTGCCGGAGCCGTTCAGCTGACTGCTGATGAGATTATGGATAAAGTAAAAGAAAATCAGGCTGAGTACGAAAACAGCAAAACCCAGGCTGAGATGGTTTTAATCGACAGCGAGGGTAAAGAAGAAATAAGGGAAATCATCATGTTTGAACAGGAAGAAGCAGATGATAAGATTACCATGTTAATGCGTTTTCTCTCCCCCAAATCAGTAGAGGGAGTAACCTTATTGAGTATTGAAAATGGTGATAAGATATACCTTTTTATGCCTGCTTATCAGAAGCCAAGGAGAATAGCCGGCTCTTCCAAACAGGAAAACTTTATGGGAACCGATTTTTCCTATGAAGACCTGAGTATGGACTATCAGAATGACGACTATACTAAAGAGCTTTTAGAAGAAGACGACAGACAGTATATACTTGAGATACTGCCTGCTGATGAGGAGCTTTCCTACAGCAAGTTTATTCTCTATGTCAATAAAGCACAATTCTATGTTGAAAAAGTAGAGTTCTTTAACCTGGACGGACAGCATACCAAGACACTTGAGATAAAGGAAGTAAAGTTTGATGATGAGGGAAGATTTACTCCTATGAAAATGCAGATAACCAATCTGTCTGATAATCATCAGACCCGGATGAACATTATAGAGATTGAATATGATCTGGATTTGTCATCGAGCTTTTTCAGTATCCGTACCCTGCAGAAACCGGTCCTTTAGTTGATTAAGAAAGGAGAAATGATGATGAAATTAAAATATTCTCTTGGCATATTATTAATGATTGTTTTAATATTTGCTATTACCCGGGCTGGATTAGCATTTAATACATCACAAACATTAAAATATGAAACTTCCTATTTATTATCTACCCGGATGATAAATCATACTTTAACTTTGGACATTGATTATTTTCAAGAACTTACAGATGATGTTTATCTGGAAGGAGATTTAATAATTAGGACTACTAACAAACAATTCGGGAAGCCATTTGTAATATTTCCTAATGAGATTTATGTAAGTGCTTATAATATTATTGAAAATCTCGACCTCAAAGCAGGGAAGATAATAAATCGATGGGGGGCTGCCGATATTTTCAGCCCCCTGGATAATTTTAATCCTGCACCTCCGGAAATATCCTTAACCGGACAACAGAGCAGAATAGGTGCTTTTGGAATTAGCGCTACTTACTATCTTGGTAATTCCACTTATTTATATGGAGCTATCCTGCCCTGGTTGATGCCTACTCCCTATCCTGATGATTTTTTAAAAAGTGACTATTTATCAAACTATGCTGCAGGACTGCCGGAACAGGGACTTGATATTAACAAGGTCACACTCAATCACCAGGAAGCAAAAAACATTGTATGGGGATTGCGACTGACTCATAGTTTCCCCACATTTGATGCAGGCATCAGCTATTATCGAGGAAATTACATGGATCCATTTCCAATGAACCTTTCTATTTCTCAGGATAGTAAGGCAGAATTTACAGTTGGCCATCCTACCAAACAGGTACTTGGCATGGAAATCCAGGGTGAATTCCCGGGTATAGAAGGAGCTACCTTAAGAGGAGACCTGGCGTATATCATACCTGAGCACTGGTCGTTCCAGGGAGAAGATTTGTTGGATAACCCTTATTTTAAAGGTGTAATAAGTGCTGATTACACTACTGATTCAAACTGGTATTTTAATGGGGGGTTTATCTACGGAATGCCATTTGAAGAAGGAGATGATTGTTCTCCTTATGCCTATCTTAATACCAAAAAAGAATTTGACGAAAGTGATTTTACTCCGTTTTATGCAACTGTTCTAAGTCTGCAAGACATGAGCATGGTAAATGTCATTGGAGTAGATTACCGGTTAACAGAAAATGTGTCAGCATCAGTTAACTATTCTTTTTTACTGGGAGATGAACACTCCAAGCTAAACATGCTTGAGCGTTCCCAGGGAATTTACCTGTCATTGGAGTGGTTATTTTAACAATAATATAGTGATTTTTCTTAAATATTATCCTTGCAGTGGAAAGGTAAAATTAAAATGATAAAATTTTTTATTAATACATCGAGAATTGTTTTTTTAGCAATTTTTATTCTGTTGATTTCAAAAGGTGCAATGGTAATGTGGCTGGCAATATTTGGAGTAACAATGATCCTGGCACTATTGCTGGGCAGAATTTTTTGTGGTTGGATATGCCCTATGAATACAGTAATGATACCCGCAGAATGGCTTTCAAAAAAACTGAATATTCAGGCAAAAGATACTCCGAACTGGCTGAAATCCAAATCACTTCCCTGGATAGTGTTACTGATAATGGTAATTACGACGATATTTGCAAAAAGAATGTTTGGTGTTCAAATACCGATACTGTTGTATCTGGTAATTTTTTCTATAATTGTTACTATAAGATACAAACCGGAAATATTCCATAATTATATCTGTCCTTTTGGACTTTTACAAAGCCTTACCGGAAGGTTTGCCCTGTTTACTGAAAGAGTTAATCATGATAAGTGCATCGGATGTAAATTGTGTGAAACGGTATGTCCCGCAGAGGCAGTAATTGTTTCCAAGCAAACCAAAAAGGCAAATATTAATACTGAATTATGCCACCAATGTTTTAATTGTCAGCTAATATGCCCAAAAAATGCAATAAGTTATGGAAAAAAATCTGGTAGTAAGATTGATAAATAGCATCCATTCTCTCTCTTTTGAGAGAGAATGGTAGATTTTTATTTTTTTTCAACAATTACAGTACATTTAGTCACTAAAGCAGCAATCGCTCCAAGGGCAGCCAAGGCTGGAGCCAGTAACACGCCTACTGCTCCGGCAGTAAGGGGGAATTCAGCAATTGTTTCATCTTTCTCATTTTTTATTATTATCTTTCGGGCATTTCCTTCGCGGACTATTTCTTTAACTTTTTCAATTATTTTTTCTCCGGATACAGAAAAAGACTCTCTTTTGTTATTGTTTTCCATTACTCTAACCTCTCAAATATAATAAAATCCTGATAATAAAATAATTATACAAATCTATCTTATTTCTAATTTTACCATAGCTAATCTATTTGATCTTAAATCTATATTATATAGAAACAAGCACTTTATTTTTAAAATGCCAGGCTAATTTAAATCTTGAAATGCTTTTCTTTTTCTTCCAGCAATATCAGGGTAATTTCTCTTATTTCTGTGGACAACTGTTCGATTTGCCACTGGCGTTCAGCTTCAACTGGTTTCCCTGAATAAAAGACGGCTTTTCGGGCATATAATGCTGCACCGGCTGAATGGTCAGCCATATGAGCAGTTGCCACTGCATGGCCGATAGAGCGCGCTATCGCTCTAACAACCGGGTCAGAAGATTGTCGGGCGACAGAATGAGCAACTACAGAAGCTTTTCTGGCATCACCAACAGAAGCTTTGTTCTCTTTCCATTCTTGAGCAATTTCTAATGCAGCAATTAACCTATTGTCAATATTATTACCAAGCAGAGGAATGACATGTTCTGAACATTTCCGTGCCCATTCGATTAAAATTCGGTGTTGCTCTTTAGTCAGCAAACCTCCGCGGTGAACTGCAATAAAACTTTTATCCCGCATGATAATT
>Ga0334892_1003254_pt1 | contig 10717 bp, 8 predicted proteins | sample GraSluR3_MG_4_FD_207213 | JGI IMG/M metagenome (GOLD analysis project Ga0334892, IMG submission 207213) | Sludge microbial communities from methane-producing bioreactor in Wageningen University, Netherlands - Granular Sludge_15_04-R3 | ecosystem: Engineered > Bioreactor > Anaerobic > Unclassified... | reverse complement strand
TCTACATCTTCATCAGGTTCCGTAACTGGCAATACGGACTTGGTGCAGTTGCATCGCTTGTGCATGACACCCTGTTTGTTCTTGGTCTCTACTCGCTGTTCTACGGAATACTTCCCTTCTCGCTTGATATCGACCAGGCATTCATCGCAGCGATACTTACAGTTATCGGTTACTCTGTAAACGACACTGTTATTATCTTCGACCGTATAAGGGAGTATAAAGGTATCTATAGAAAAAGACCACGGGCCGAAGTTATGAATATGGCCATCAACAGTACTCTGAGCCGTACTATTAATACTTCTTTAACTACATTGCTGGTACTTCTTGCAATCTTCCTGTTCGGTGGTGAAGTGATCAGAGGTTTTGTATTTGCGCTTATTATTGGTATAGGAGTTGGTACTTACTCAACAATTTTTGTAGCAACGCCTATCGTTTTCGACTCCCTCGGGAAAAAGGATATCAAAGAAAAGGATAAAGAATCGAAGTAACTATTTGAGAGTCTGAATAAGAGCCGCATCCCCATCAAGGGTGCGGCTTTTTATTACCGTATAACAGGTACCGGGTACCGGGTATCGGGTATCGGGTTCCGGGGAGTTTTTTCCAGTTTACCGTTTCCCGTTTATTTACTAACTTTACGACCTGTAAATTAACGGTGGTATGGGGACATTTCTTTTTATCAGCGGCCAGGAGATTTTAATCGTGGTTATTGTAGCACTGGTACTTTTCGGTGCCAATAAGATGCCCGAACTGATGAAGGGGCTGGGTAAGGGTATGCGTGAGTTCAAAAAGGCTGCTGATGAAATTAAGCGTGAGATTGAAGACAGCACTGTTGACATAAAGAAAGACATAAATGAGATGTCTGACGAAATTAGAAAGGACCTGAACAGTTAGGGCATTTCGGATTTCATCCGAATAAATATGGAAAATCCGGTTATTGAGTTAGTTATTGGTTTGGTACTTCTCCTGGGAGGCGGTGAATTCCTCGTAAGGGGAGGGGTGTCGCTGGCATCCAACTTCAGGATGTCTACCCTGGTAATAGGCGTGACAGTAGTTTCGCTGGGAACCTCGGCTCCTGAGCTTGTCGTGAGCGTGAATGCCGCTCTTTCGGGTCACCCCGATATTGCAATGGGAAATGTGATAGGGAGCAATATTGCAAATATCGGACTGGTACTGGGCCTTACCATTGTTATTCTTCCGGTGTTAGTAGATTCAAGGGCTCTTCTGTTTAACAGCCTGATAATGATAGGTTCGTCTATTCTTCTTTTCGTTTTTATCTGGGATGGCAGTCTGTCACGGACGGAAGGATTCTCTCTCCTGTCGCTGCTGATTGCTTTTGTATGGTATTCGATGCATCGTTCAAGAAGAAACCTGAGAAACGGTATAGGGGATATACCTGAAAAAAAGTATTCCCTGGTTATATCGATTGTAATAGTGGCCATATCAGGATTCGCATTGGTTTTCGGAGCCAGGTATCTGGTAGAAGGGGCTTCTGAAATTGCACGAACCATCGGGGTTAGTGAAAGGGCCATATCTGTATCGGTAATTGCTCTGGGAACCAGCCTTCCCGAACTGGCCACTTCAGCAATAGCAGCATTCAGGAAGGAGAGCGACATTTCACTGGGAAATATTATCGGATCAAATATCTTCAACATACTGGGGATATTAGGCGCTACAGCTTCCATCAGATCGATTGGTGTTTCTCAAAGGATACTTGACTTTGATATCATCTGGTGTCTGGCAGTCTCATTGTTCCTGTTTGTAATAATGTTACCTCTGCGTGTGGTAAAACTGGGTGTGATTAAGGGTGCAACTCTCGTCCTGATCTACACTACATATATATATCTGGTATTCTACAGTGATATAATTTAGGATTATTCGGAAAGGCATTATGATAAAAGCAGCAGGAATATCAAAATCTTTCGGGGAACTGCGGGTACTGAAGGATATCAATCTTGAGATAAGAAGCGGCGAGGTGGTGTCGATAGTCGGCGCCAGTGGTGCCGGCAAGACAACTCTTCTGCAGATAATGGGTACTCTTGACAAGCCTTCAAGTGGAAGGATCTACTACAATAATACCGATGTCACACTTATGAAGGGTAATAGTCTGTCAACTTTCAGGAACAGTAATATCGGATTTGTTTTTCAGTTTCATCAGCTGCTGCCGGAATTCACGGCCCTTGAAAATATCTGCATACCTGCATTTATTGCAGGCAGAGGAAAAACAGAAGCCGAAGCAAGAGCCCTTGAACTGCTGGGCTTCCTGAATCTTACCGACAGGAGCGAACATAAGCCTTCTGAACTCAGTGGTGGTGAACAACAGCGGGTAGCTGTGGCCAGGGCTCTTGTAAACAATCCTTCTGTAATACTCGCTGATGAGCCCTCCGGCAACCTCGATTCCGCTAATAAGGAGGAGCTTCACAAACTCTTTTTCAGGCTGCGCGACACCTTCGGACAGACAATAGTCATTGTAACCCATGACCGCCAGCTTGCCGGTATGTCAGACCGCATTCTGGGCATTAAGGATGGGGTAATTGCAGATGGGGTTTAGAAATCAATTCACAGAGATGGGATTGGGCAAAGCGGATTTGAAGGAATTTCTTGATGAAAAGGTCGAGCTATACAATAACCCCTCCTTTATTGCAGCTGATCCCATTAGTATTCCTCACAGGTTTGAATCGCTTCAGGACAGGGAGATTTCCGGCTTTCTCACGGCAACCATAGCCTGGGGACGTCGAGATCTGATATTGCGGGGTGCTGACATAATGATGGCAAGAATGGGTGGTACACCCCATGAGTTTGTTACACGGGCACCTGATGATGAGTTTGAAGTTTTCTCAGACTTCGTGTACCGCACATTCAATGGTGTTGACTGCGTCTCATTCATGAAGTCACTTAGAAGCCTTTACCTCAATTACTCCAGCATGGAGGAGGTAATTGTTGAGGGCATGAAAGCTGACGGCGAGTTGACAACTGGTATTAGGCACCTGCGTAAACAATTTTTTGCCGAGTACCATCCTGCGAGGAGCGAGAAGCATTTTGCAGACATCAGCCGTGGAGCAGCAGGCAAAAGGCTGAACATGTTCCTGAGATGGATGGTCAGGCGCGACAACAGGGGTGTCGACTTCGGACTATGGAAACGGATCTCTCCTTCACAACTCTATATACCTCTCGATTTTCATGCAGGCAACACAGCAAGAAAGCTTGGCCTGCTGCATCGTAAAGCGAATGACTGGAAGGCTGTTGTTGAGCTGACTGAGGTGCTCAGGGAGTTTGATCCCACCGACCCGGTTAAGTATGACTTTGCATTATTCGGTTTGGGAATAAATGAAAAATTCAGGTAGGAAATGGGGAACGACTGGTTTGAGTTCAAGCATTTCAGAATAGATCAGCAGGGAGATGTGTTCAGGGTGGGAACCGACGGGGTGCTGCTTGGGGCATGGGCCGCTGCAGATAGCCAGCGAGTAAAAAGAATTCTTGATATCGGAACTGGAACCGGCCTTTTAGCCCTGATGCTGGCTCAGCGGTTTCCGGGGGCTGCCATAACAGCTATTGAACCACATAAGTCCTCATGGGAGGTGGCTGTGAGGAATGTCAGGGCATCACCGTGGGCCGGTACCATCGAGGTTCTTAATACGTCGCTGGAAGAGTACTCTGCAAATTGTACAAGCAGTTACGACCTGGTGGTTACCAATCCACCCTTTTTCTCAGGTTCACTGAAAAATCCTGATCCGCATAAAGCCTCATTCCGCCATGCAGGTGAGCTGACCACTGCAGACATGATAGAAGACAGTCTCAGGGTTATGACAAAAGAAGGTGTCCTCAGTGTCATCATGCCGTGGGCTGAGGGCAATGTAATGGTTGCTGAGGCTGCCTCTGCAGGACTTTTTTGCAGCAGGATGGTAAAGGTAAGGCCACTGCACTCATCACCTTTCAGCAGGCTGTTGCTCGAATTCACTACCCTGAGGGTACCTCCAGTAGTAAGGATACTGACAATGGGACACCCCTCCCATGGGGGGTATACCAATGATTATGTGGATCTTACCAGGGATTTTTACCTTAACTTCTGACCGGCGGTAATACAGGTGCTCTTAAGCGTATTGGTATTCGCTACGCAATATGCTCTGACATCGGCAGTCCGTACTCCTCAACCATCTTGATGTCGATGGTCTCAAGCTCGTCGAGAACCGGATTGTAGATACCGGGAAGCACGGGTCTGTAGACACCTGTAAGGGTAATTTTTCCTTCCAGCACCATCTTAACCGCAATTGCTGCCGGAAGTGATACGGTTCTTGCAATTGATGTGTTTGTTACCGGAGTTCCGAAGTCAACCATACTTGACTTGATAACCTCTCTGCTGCCATCCTTCCATTTTGCAACGAAAATATGCTGCATAACCACCATATCACGTTCCTCATTTCCGAGCATCATCCTGGCTATCATCCTGTCGGATGTTATCTCGAAAGGCGATGTTTCTCCGTAGCCCATTGGTTCATTGTCGAAGAAACCCAGAAATGCAAATGCCTCCATGGCCCTGCTGTTGACCTCAATACCTGCCTTCTTTGCAAGTAGACTGCGTGTGTCGCCGCTGCCAAGACCTGCCCTTTCAGCTACGAAAGCGCTCCATGTCATAGCTGTATAGTCTTTAACTTCGTCGTCGAGCATGTTTATCGACTTCATCAGGTCGAGGGTTTCACACCAGCCCGGGAACCGGAATGTGCCGCGGTACATTGTTTTTGTCTCAGGAATACCGTAAATGTCTATATAGCTTATTGAATCCCGATTGGGGTAGACTTCCAGCTTACCAACGCCGGGGAAGTCCATGCCAAACCGGTCTTTGAAGAGGTTTACCGGCTCGATCTCAATCTTATTACCCTTTTTAAGATATTGAGCGTTGTTGCGGCTTGCCAGCACAACTCCCTTCGGGCTCCATGAGAATTTATATCCCAGAGGATTTGTTGCAGCCTCAGGTGCCGGAAGGGCGCCGCAGAGTGAGTAGAACTCCTCTATCTCCCCTCCTTTATCGTGAACATGGTCTATTATCCTCATTGCAGACATATGGTCAATACCGGGATCAACGCCAATTTCGTTGAGGAGGATAACGCCGGCCTTTACCGCTTCATCATGAAGGGCCTGCATGGCGGGCTGAACATATGATGTTGTTATAAGAGGTTTTTTATGTTCGATACAAAGTTTTGCCACATCAACATGATACCTGTAGGGGAGCAGACTGACAGTAAGATCAGAGTCCTTTACCATCTTTGAGAGGGTAACCATATCTTCTGTCTGCCATGCAACCGATCTTCCGTTTTTATGGCCCCGGACAAGCACTTCCGCCTTTTCCACAGTACGGGTTGCAATAATAACTACAAATCCCTCTTCGAGGAGATATTCAACCATTGGCTTTGCAACCAGCCCGGCGCCGAGAATAAGTACTTTCTTCATGTTTGCAGTTTCCTTTTTTAATTGGGTTTAATACAGATTTATCTGGTGTTTTTCAGTGCCCTAAAAGTAAACAAAGATTCCGGTAACTGATATGATATTAGTCTGTTTCAATTACCGGAAATTATCAACAAAGTTTTAATATCTGCTGAATGGATTACTGGTCTGTTGTATATTTGTTCCGTTCCGCCGGTATTGCTATTTTTGACGGATATTCGTGCAAGGGCCAGATCAGTTATATATAAATGCCACATTCACAGAAGTATATTGAAACTCCGCTGATGAAGCAGTATTATTCCATCAAGGCAAAGCACCCTGATGCCATACTGCTGTTCAGGGTTGGGGACTTTTATGAAACTTTTGGTGAAGATGCGATAAAGGCATCGGGAATATTGGGTATAACGCTTACACGCCGGGCCAATGGTGCAGCTTCCTATGTTGAGCTGGCAGGATTTCCGCATCACTCTCTTGACACATATCTGCCCCGCCTGGTACGAGCCGGGCAGAGGGTAGCCATTTGCGAGCAGCTTGAGGATCCTAAGCTGGCGAAAAAAATCGTAAAGAGGGGAATTACAGAACTTGTGACACCAGGTGTCTCCCTTAATGAGAATGTACTTACCCACAAGGAGAATAATTTTCTCGCAGCTGTGCATATAGACAGGAAGGTCGCGGGAGTCGCATTTCTTGATATTTCGACAGGTGAGTTCTATGCAGCCGAAGGCACCTTTGAATATGCAGATCAGTTGCTAAGTAACTTTCAGCCTAAGGAAGTTCTGTGCGAAAAGAGGAAATCGGATATTTACACAGAGTATTTCGGGTCGCGTTTTTACACCTACAGGCTTGATGACTGGATTTTTACCCGTGATGCAGCCGACGACAGGCTTCTGAAGCAGTTCGGAACAACTTCACTGAAAGGCTTCGGTGTACAGTCACTATCGTCAGGTACTATTGCCGCCGGAGCAATACTTCATTATCTTGATCTTACTTGTCATGAGCAGTTGGGTCATGTCACTTCAATATCAAGAGTAGAGGAGGAGAGGTATGTCTGGCTTGACAAGTTTACAATAAGAAACCTTGAACTTTTCTTCTCTCCCTATGAGGGAGCCAGAACACTTCTTGACACTCTTGACAGGACGGTTTCTCCGATGGGAGGAAGGTTGTTGCGACGCTGGATTTCTCTTCCCCTGAAGGAGAGACAGCCGGTTGAGGAGCGACTTGATATTGTCGGACATATGGCCGCCGATCCGGGTTTCAGAGAGAATCTTTCATCTCATATTTATCAGATCGGAGACCTTGAGAGGCTCATTTCCCGCGTAGCGGTAATGCGTATCAACCCCAGGGAGGTGGTTCAGCTGAAGAGGGCTCTCAGAGCGCTGGAGCCGTTACGCAGGATTTGTGAAGAGAGCGGTGTTGAACCACTGAAGAATCTGGCATCTCAGATCAATCCGTGCACAAATGTGGCTGACCGTATTGAAAAAGAACTGACTGCTGATCCTCCGGCAGCTGTGGTAAAGGGAAATGTTATTGCCGCAGGAGTCTCTGCCGAACTTGATGAGCTGAGGGATATCAGAACCAGTGGTAAAGACTATCTGATAGCACTCCAGAACAGGGAGATAGAACGTACCGGGATTACCTCACTTAAGGTTGGATACAATAATGTGTTCGGTTACTACATTGAAGTACGCAATACTCATCGCGACAAGGTTCCTCAGGAGTGGATAAGAAAGCAGACTCTGGTAAGCGCTGAGAGATACATTACCGAAGAATTAAAGGAGTATGAAAACAAGATTTTAGGTGCTGAGGAGAGGATACTCAGTCTCGAGAACAACCTCTTCAGCGAGTTGGTGATTTTTCTCGCTGATTTTATTGCAACCATCCAGCTCAATGCGTCGATGGTTGCCAGGCTGGACTGTCTGTTGTCTTTTGCATCGGTTTCGGTTGATAACGGCTATGTCAGGCCGGTGCTGGATGATTCTGCAGTTCTTGATATACGTGACGGCCGTCATCCGGTTATAGAAAAGCAGCTCCCACCCGAGGATCCCTATATCCCCAATGATGTTTTTCTCGATACTGACGATCAGCAGATAATAATTCTTACCGGTCCGAATATGTCCGGCAAGTCAGCACTGTTGCGCCAAACTGCCCTTATAGTTATCATGGCACAGATGGGCTGTTTTGTGCCGGCATCGCAGGCGCGCATCGGCATTGTTGATAAGATATTTACCAGGGTGGGGGCATCAGACAACCTGAGTCTTGGCGAGTCAACATTCATGGTTGAAATGAATGAGGCTGCAAGCATTCTTAACAACATTTCAGGCCGCAGCCTTATTTTGCTTGATGAGATCGGACGCGGCACCAGCACTTATGACGGTATTTCCATAGCCTGGGCCATGGTTGAGTACCTGCATGAGAACCGCAACAGGGCCAAGACCCTTTTTGCAACTCATTATCACGAGCTTAACGAAATGGAGAATTCATTCGGCAGGGTGAAGAACTACAATGTATCGATAAAAGAGTTGGACAACAAGATTGTATTTCTGCGCAAACTAAAGCGGGGTGGCAGTGAGCATAGCTTTGGCATTCATGTTGCCAGGATGGCAGGGATGCCTGGAAGCGTGGTTATGAGAGCCGGCGAGATACTCAGGGAGCTTGAGCAGACTCATGACCGACAGGAGCTTACGAGACCCATTAATGAAATTGTATCGGGCAGGGAGGGTCTGCAGCTGAGCATATTCCAGCTTGATGACCCTGTACTGAAGCAGATCAGGGATGAGATACTTGGAACCGATATCAATAATTTAACACCAATGGAAGCTCTTAATAAGCTCTACAACATACAGAAGTTGCTCAGGTAGAATCATTTTTTGCTGTATCTTACATTCCTGACAATTGGAAAAGCCTGGCACAGGATAAAAAAATACAAAATAAATTTACAGATATATGAAAAGGAGTATCACACTTTTTGTGCTTATAGCACTGATAAGCGGCGTTAATGCCCAAAAGACGGCTTTTACTGTCAATGACGCGCTGAACGTTGTTTCTTTTTCGGTTCGCGATATAACCGATGACGGAATGCTGATAGCGGGTACCACCAATACAAGGCGTGACCGGCTGAATGTCGATCATCAGAGGTATGGGGATCCGAACTATGTCTCTCCCTCATACAGTAAACTTTTGATACTTAATACCAACACAGGTGAACAGACACCGGTGCTCAATGAGCCGGTGATCCTTGGCAGCGTTGCATGGTCGCCCGATGGCAGCAGCCTTGCTTTCATAATATATGAAGATGAACGATTCCGGCTGACTATCTATGATCAGGCAAGGAAGAGGGTACGCCGGCTAAATCTGCGCACAGACAGGGAGATTGCCTCCGGTTCCTCAATAATATGGACGCCCGACGGCAAGGGGGTGCTGCTGAATTTTCGCGAGCATGGATGGAAGGAGAAGGGTGACTCGATGTTCAGAGAGGCAACAGCGGGCCCGGTGACGGTTTATGACGGTAGCAGACCATTTTTGAAATGGGACGAGATAAGGAACCATGCTTCACTCTCTATGACCGGACTTGTGGACATAAACAGCCAGGCGGTCACAATGCTGCTGAAGGAGGAGCGTAACGGGAGCCTGCGGCTGTCGAAGGATGGTAAGTACCTGAGCTATGCCGTTACCTATCCCAAGAAAACTGTATATGATAACCGTGGCGGTGCTGAGTATCAGATGAACTATATTGAGATGGGAAATCCTGATTCTGTAAGGGTGCTTGTAAAGAAGAGTGAAAGGAGGATTTCTGTTACCTGGAATGATGAAAACAGTGTTTATGCCTATGCCGATTCGGCAAAGATATTTATTAACGGACCGGGTTGGGAAAAGCCCAAAAGAGTTGGGCGCGACACCACAGAGATAACAAAGAAGGATACTGTTAAGGTAAGGCTGAGCGTCAACCGTTGGAGTCCTGATGGATCGAAGATACTCGCTTCATCGCAGAACGGCTACTGGCTCGTCGATGTTGAGAGCGGAGAGATGGAAGATGTTTACAGGTTTCCCGAAGATCGCGAAAAGGAACCTTCTCTGTCGGTTACTGCCTGGAGTCCTGATGGCAGGTACCTTTATATGACAACCTCGGCACGGGACAAATGGGAAAGAGGACTGCTGATGTATGATATGGCAGAGAAACGGTTCAGAGAACTGGTTAAGGATTCAAATCTTTATTCGGGCTGGAGACTGACGAAGAGTGGTGACAAGTTTATTTACACGGTATCAGACGGTGATATGCCAACCGATCTCTATATTGCAGACAATGAGCTTCGGAATGTTAAACAGCTTACCGACCTCAACCCCTGGATGAAGGAGAGGAAGATATCGAAGAGTGAATTGGTAAAGTATCGCGATTCTGATGGTAAAGAGCTGTGGGGTATACTTTATTATCCGGTTGATTACGAAGAGGGTAAGAGGTACCCACTGGTATGTGAAATATATGAAGGTTTTTTCTCGAACGGCTACAACTACTCAATGCAGTTATTTGCTAACGCCGGTTATTTTGGATTCAGACCTTCGGTAAATCTGATACAGGGGTATCCGGGAGAGGCATGGATTAAGGGAATAACAGCAGGCATCAACAAGCTTATTGATGAGGGTTTGGTGGATGAGAATAAGCTAGGCGTGCAGGGAGGCAGTTATGGCGGTTACGCAACCTCACTGCTAATAACTCAGACAGACAGGTTTGCTGCGGCAATAAATATTTCGGGAAAGACGAATATTGTAAGCTTCCTTGGCGACAGTCCTAGAATAGGTACGCGCAATTATTCGGCAGCTGAGAATGGTCAGGACAGGATAGGTGAAACTCTGTGGGAGGCACCCATGAAGTATTTTGCCACTTCGGCGGTACTGCACGCTGATCGTATAAAGACACCGCACCTGATATTAACCGGTGAAGGGGACTGGAATGTGCCGGCTATTAACAGCCGGGAGCTGTACTACGCTATGCGCAGGCTCGGTAAGGAGGTTATGTGGGTCAACTATGTAAATGGAGGTCACGGCGCCGGTACTGCCAGTAACGAAGCCGACTTTTTCGACCATTGGGAGAGAGTTATAGGGTGGTATGAGAAGTATTTTAATAAGAACGGTGAACGGTAAACGGTAGACGGGGAAAAAAAAGAGGCTGTCTCAAAAGGGCAGCCTCTCTTTTTTTTCTTCTGCGAACAATCTTCCATAGAGTCATTTTTTTGTTAATATAATAGACTAGATTGTTAATTAACTATTTGTCTATGTGGTTCATATT
>Ga0334892_1003253_pt1 | contig 10717 bp, 11 predicted proteins | sample GraSluR3_MG_4_FD_207213 | JGI IMG/M metagenome (GOLD analysis project Ga0334892, IMG submission 207213) | Sludge microbial communities from methane-producing bioreactor in Wageningen University, Netherlands - Granular Sludge_15_04-R3 | ecosystem: Engineered > Bioreactor > Anaerobic >... | reverse complement strand
GCACACCCTCCCGAACCGCATCGCGCGTCGCCTACGCCGTTTCGCCCCCCTCCCCCGTGCGACGTCCGCGTCGCCCTGGGGGAGGGGCCGGGGGTGGGGGTGCCGCCCCGTCTCCCGCTTTGACGCTCTTTGCCCCTATACTATAATCATCACGCAACCACGCCCCAGTAGCTCAGGCGGATAGAGCAACTGCCTTCTAAGCAGTCGGTCCCGGGTTCGAATCCTGGCTGGGGTACTGCTGCGAAACACCATCCCATAGCCGCCGCCAACGCCCGCCACCCCGGCTCTCCGCAGCCCTGACGAGCCTCACGGCGCCCCATCTGGTGACACGAAAGCCAAATGACCACCCAACCCACCCTCGCCCGCCTGGATGCCGCCCTCTGGGGCCTCGTCGCCCACGCCCTGCGCCTCAGCCTGCGCAACCCCGGCCTGGCCTGGTACCTGCTGCGTGCCCGCACGCACCTCCGCCGCGCCCAGCGCCTGCGTGACGCCGCGGCCGCCGACGGCCGCCATGTGCCCCCCATCGTCATTGCCAGCATCACCCGCCGCTGCAACCTGCACTGCGCCGGCTGCTACGCCTTTGCCCAGCACGCCCAGCGCGCCCCCGAGCCCGAGCTCACGCCCGATCAACTCTGGGACGTGGCCCGCCAGGCCCGCGACCTGGGCGTCTCGGTCTTTCTCGTCTCTGGCGGCGAGCCCTTCCTGCGGCCCGAGATCCTCGATATCGCCGCCGCCATGCCCGAGCTGCTCTTTCCCGTGTTCACCAACGGCTACCTCATCGACGCCGCCCTCATCGCCCGGCTGCGCACCATCCGTAACCTGGTCCCCATCCTCAGCCTGGAGGGCGCCCCCGCCGATACCGACGCCCGCCGTGGCCCCGGCACCCATGATCGCGTCCTCGCCACCATGCGCGCCCTCACCCGCGCCGGCGTGCTCTGCGGCACCTCCCTCACCCTCACCCGCCGCAACCTCGATCTGGTCATGGCGCCGTCCTACGCCCGCGACCTGGTCCAGCAGGGCTGCCGCCTCTTTATCCTGGTGGATTTCGTCGCCGCCGAGCCCGGCACCGACGACCTGACCCTCGCGCCCCAGCAAAAGGCCGCGCAGCGCGACCTCCTGGCCGAGCTGCGCCGCACCGTGCCGGCCCTCTTTGTGGCCCTCCCCGGCGATCCCAGCGTCTTTCAGGGCTGCCTGGCCGCCGGGCGCGGCTTTGTGCACATCAGCCCCGAGGGCCGCGTCGAGCCCTGCCCCTTTGCGCCCATCTCGGCCCACGGCCTCAAGGACACGCCCCTGCGCGACGCCCTCGCCTCCCCCTTTCTCAGCGGCATTCGCGCCAGCGGCATCCTGCAGCGCCCCTACCAGGGGAGCTGCTCCCTCTGGCGCCACCGCGCCTGGGTGCGCGCCCTGGTGGCCGATCCCACCACGCCCCCGCCGCCAGAATAGACCCAGCCGCGCAAAGAGCCTGTGAAGACGTCAAGCCCCCGCCGCAACCCACTTCGCGGGAGCATTTGCTACTGTGAACGAAAAGAGCACGAAAAGGCGCAAAAACCGTTGCGCTGGCGGGCTGCGTGTGGTAGACTGGCGGCATGTCGTGGCGTTGCGACAGGAGCTGGCGAGGTGGTGTGGTAGGATAGTTCAGCGCAGGGACCGGGGCCGAATTCGCCATAGATGGGCGGACGAGGAGGCACTGGCATGAGCCTGAGGGGGCTATGGGCTGCGAACAGAAGGAGACTTGGAGCGCTGACGCTGGTGTGCACCACTCTCATGGCTCTGGGCCAGGCATGCAGTACTCCACAGAACACAGTCACAGCGCCGACCCGTGTATACACCATGCAGACTCCCTCGAGCACACATACACCTCGGCCGACCCGAATGCCTGTGCCTACCAAGAGAGTCCCCACGGCGGACGTCTCCGACTGCATGTTGGGCGCGGCGTTTGTTCGGGACGTCACTATCCCCGATGGAACCGAGCTGGCCGCTGGAGAGCAGTTTGCCAAGACTTGGGAGATCCGAAATACCGGGACGTGTCCCTGGGGGGCTGGCTATCGCGTACTGCCTGTTGGTGACACGTTGCTGGAAGGTGATGACTACGCCGACTTGCCAATTGCGGCGCCGGGCGAGCAAGTCGCGGTGACGGTGGATCTGGTGGCGCCGAATGAAGCGGGGCGCTACCGCAGCGAATGGCAGGTTTGCGTCAACGACGACCAGTGTTTTGGCACGCGCTTCTACGTCGAGATCGTCTCCCTCGGCCTGCCCACGGCGACGCCTCGGCCTTCTCCTACTCAGAAGCCGTCACCAACCGTTGACACGAGCAGTATGCTGACCGTTCGAGGTATCAATGACCGGAAACGCACTCTCACTGAGTTGCAGTGGGATACGTATCGCAAGGCCCTCGTAGGACAGAAGATCCAGTTTGCCGGCGAAGTAATCGAGGTCTACAAAGACGGTCGCGTGCAGATAGATGACGGGCCAGCGTTTGCCGTCTGTGTGCTCTATGGCATTCCGCACTCCGTCAGTATCACTCTGACCAAGGATAGCTATGTGAAAGGGTACGGGGTTGTTCGTGAAGTAGGCACTTTTATCGGGCTGTATGTGTATATCAACATAGAGCATGTAGAGTAACCCCTCGGCTGAGCCATTGCAAAGGTGACGGCTCGCGTGCGCTCGGAGGATGAAGGGAGAAGACGATGGAACAAAGACGACCGGAGCAAGGCGAAGTTTGGGGTAAGATTCTCTTTTTCTCAGGATTAGTTTCTGTTATCATTGGTATTGTATTATGGCTGTTGACTTCTGTATTTGTGGCTCCAGAGTCAGATGATTTTATCAGTGCGATTGCTGTATACGGCTTATGCTGTTTCGGCCCGCCCGCGCTGCTAGGTGCCTTCTTGTGCATCATCGGCATCATTCTTTGGACTAGCTACCGCCGACGCTCATAAGTGACGTTCTGGGCATGGCTTTGTAGGTGCCTGATCGCCAGGAGCTTCATATGTCGTCATCTGAGCCACCCATCCGCGTCGTCCAATGCCCCAAATGTGGCAGCCCCGTCCAGGGCGTCACCGCCGGGGATATCGTCTCCTGCAGCTACTGCGGCGCCACCCTGCAGGTCTCCGCTGGCGCCTCGGGCCATCCCGTCGCCAAGCTGGCGAATATCGAGGCTAGCACCAGCTACCTGGCCCGCACCGAGGCGCTCAAACGGCTGAGAGGTCAGCTAGCTGCACATGACGAGGCACTGGACGCCCTATGGGAAACTCACCATGCCAAGAAGCATGAGGCGAGATCGACTACCAAAGGCCAAGGTGGCTGCTGGCTTTTACTGGGTTTACTAGTCATTATCGTAGTCATGGTAGGGGAGCCTTTCGTTGCGATCGTTTTCGTGCTGCCAGCGCTCTTGTTGGTGATTGCTGTCACGATCAGCAACAAGAAGCGGGCCGGTAAGCTCACCCAGGAGGCCGACGCCATCCTCCAGGACGGCCTCGCCGCCCGCGCCGAGCGCGACCGCCTGGCCCAACGCATCGCCCAGCTCGAGGCCGGCCTGGATGACCTCGCCAACCAGCTCTAGAGAGTAGGCTGTGACGCTTTGGTGAGGTTGGCACTCCCTGTATAATAGAATCCTCTGGATGAGGTACACTGGCAGCTTGGGAGTGTGGGTCTTCGGGAGGCAGTACCATGGCGGAGGATAGAGGCGCTGTCGTGCAGATCCCTATCGAGCATGTCTGTCCCGAAACCGTCGAGACGCGGTTTGCTGATCGCATTGTCGTGCAGCACACGGAGCACGAATTCCACATCTCGTTCTACGAAGTCGAGCGCCCTGTGCTTCTCGGAACCGCCAAGGAGAGAAACACGGGACTTCAAAGCATCGAGTCGGTCAAGGCTGTCTGTGTCGCCCATGTCGTCGTGGCTGCTGGCCGGATGCCCGATATGGTGCAAGCGCTGAGAGACAACCTGGATCATTACCTGGCGCGGGTGGCGCAACCTGAGGAGTAGCATGGATACTGCTACCTTTACATCGATGGGTGCCAGCTCATCACTCTTCTGTGCTGACCTCTCGGCGACAACCTCGGTTAGCTCGCCAGATGTGGCCAGCGCCGGTTTCGCCCAGGCCAGTGCCGCCCCATCGCAGATTCGATGGGTCTACTGCGGGCCTCTCGTGGAAGGCTGGCACCTTGCGATTCCCCTCGATCTGATTCTCGAGATCGAGGACAGTAGCTACATTGTCAGCGATGATGTCTTCTTGGTGTACGGCGTCGGCGCCACCATGCGGGAGGCGTTCGAGGACTATGCCTGCGCACTGGTCGAGCTGCTAGAGCTAACCGAGGCCAGCGCAGAGCAGAACCCTCACGACCGGCCGCTGCTCGCTCGCTTTCACCGCTACCTGCAAAGACGAGCATAGGGTGTCATGCCGCACGATCCCAAGGATATCGAGCAGTCTCTTGTGCACAAGTTCGGTTTCGATCTCGATGACTCTCGCACGCACCGCTTCCTGCAGCTAAAGTTGCCAGGGAGGCCTACCATCACGACGATGATCTCCCATAGCAAAAAGAGAGTACGGGAAGAGGCTCGAAGGCAAGGTCGCCAGGCAGTTGCATGTCCGAACGCCCTTTTTCGTCGAAGTGATCGATTGCACGCGCAGCCGCGAGGACTACTATGAGCAGGTGCAGAAAGACCCGTACCCTCCATTCGACCTTGTGCCCTAGGGTCGTGCCGTTCACCACTCCGGCCAACCAGCTATAGTTTTTTTGCGGAACGAACCCATTTTCGCCTGGCCGCGGCGCTGGCCCACGATGGGTCCTGCTACCTCGGCGCGCCCCCCTCGTCCACTGGGATGAACCCCGAGACCTCACGGCCGGGCAACGCCGCCAGCCGCCGGATCGTCTCGGCCACCGCCGCCACCGCTGCGGCCAGCATCCGCTCGCCCTTTTCGGCGGTGCCGCGCCCGGGGTCGTCGGTGATGCCGGCCACCAGGGCCAGCTTGTCCCTGCGGACCTCCTCCGGCGCGAGATAGAGCATGGCCGAGGTCTCGGCCTCGCCGGAATGCCCCACATCGTGGATCGGCCCCTCCATGATGGCGTCGATCTGGTCCTCGATCAGGTCGAACCAGCAATGCGCCTCGATCTGCCGTCCCAGCCGGAACGACAGCTCCTGCGCCGCCGCCCAGATGGCGCCCCGGTTGCCCCCGTGCCCGCTCAGGATCAGGATCCGATCGATGCCCTGCTCGCACACCGAGCGGCAGAGGTCCTCCAGCAGCGCCAACGCCGTCTGGACCCGCAGCGTCACCGTCCCGCCATGGGGCATGTGGTGGATGGACAGCCCGTAGGGGATGGTCGGCAGCACCAACGTGGGCACCCCGGCAGCGCGTGCCGCCTCCCGCGCCACAAAGGTGGCCGTGCGTGTGTCCGTATCCACCGGCAGGTGCAGGCCGTGCTGCTCCAGCGAGCCGATGGGGAGCACCGCCACCGCCTCTCCCCTGGGAAAGGCGTTGAGCTCCTCGCGGGTGTGCTCCTGCCAGATCATGGCCCTGCCCTTGCCGCTAGACATGGCGCACCGGCCCCTGCTGGCAGGCCGCGTGCAGCTCTTGCCACGCCTGGCTGCCGTCATCGGGGATGATCTCCAGGCGCACGCCCGGGGTGAACACGGGCTGGTTGCCCGCCGCAAAGTCGTCCCAGGCGCCCTCCTTGCCGACCTTGTAGGTCACTTGGGCGCCGTTGGGCCATATTACCCGATACAGGTTGCGTGGCGGGTCGGGGCAATAGTCGCGCGGCACCGTATAGCGCGTCAGGGCCTCCTCGTCCAGCTCGATGCCGAGGCCCGGCGCCTCGGGCACGCGGCCATAGCCCGCGTTGATTGCCAGCCTCTCAGTGATCAGGTCGTCGGTATAGATCTCCCAGCACGAAATAGCCGGCCAGGTGGCCCAGGAGAGCACCGCCCCCCAATGCAGCATCCAGGCCGTGGTGAGGCCGGTGCCCACCATCTGCAGGAAGAACGGCTTGCTCATCTGGGCGGCCAGTTCGCCCGATTGCCGCGTACGCTCGGCCATCCCGCCGATGACGAACCCGTCGCACACCTCATCGCGGATGGCCGTCTGCACAGGCGGCGACCCATAGTGCATGGCGATGGGCAGCCCGACCTTTTGGCGGAGGATCCGGTTGCCCTCCACGTCGCCTTGCGGGATGGGCGTCTCAAAGATGTGCATCCCTGGGACGGCCTCTAGCGCGCGCAATACCGGCACCGCCTCGCCGACATCCAGCAGGAAGCTGTTGAAATCGGCGTCGAACTGAAAGCCGCTGGGCACCACGTTGGCCACGGCGTGCATGTCGTTCACCAGGTCGCGCCACGGCCGTGCCTTTAGTTTGGCGCTGGTATAGCCCAGGCTGACGGCCTCGCGCACCTCCTCGATCCAGTCCTCCAGCGACATGCAGTTGGTCCACCAGGACATGGGGCACCAGTCGCGCACCTTTTTGCCCAAGAGCCGGTAGCAGGGCACCTCGGCGGCCTTGGCCGCCAGGTCGTACACGGCCATCTGCACGCCCCAGCCCAGGCTATCGTCCCACAGCAGGTCGTAGGGCGAGCGCCCGATGATGGCTTGCCGCTCCTTTTCGGAGACCGAGCCGCCGTTGTAGAACACCATGGTCTCGCCGATGCCCTCCAGAGCGCTGTCGGTAGCCAGCCGCACGATCTCGAACACGGTCCAGTCCCAGTTCTCCCGGGTGAGATGCCGGTCGTGGCGCGTCTTGAGCGGCACCGCCACCCGTGTGACGGTCGCATCGGTGATCCTTGGAGCCTTCACTGCATCCTCCCTCATCGCTGATGGACAGCTTGATTGCGTTGCACCTTGCCATGGTACCCCCTCATCGGGCGACCATCAACCCGCTGAGCGGCGGTTGCCACCCCGAGGAGCTGGGATATACTCGGGGCATCCAGAAGGAGGCAACATGGCTGTCAACGTCGGAATCATCGGGTGTGGCAATATCAGTGCGGCTTATCTTCGCACCATCCAGGCCTTCAAGGAGCTCAACTGCGTGGCGTGTGCGGACCTGCTGCTAGAGCGGGCCGAGGCGCGGGCCGCCGAGTTCGGCGTCCCCCGGGCCTGCACGCCCGATGAGTTACTGGCTGACCCCAACGTCGAGATCGTGATCAACCTGACCACGCCCCAGGCCCACAAGCAGATCAGCCTGGCGGCGCTGCGGGCTGGCAAGCATGTCTTTACCGAAAAGCCGCTGGCCGTCACGCCCGCTGATGGGGTCGAGATCGTCGCAGAGGCTGACAGGCTGAGGCTGCGCCTCGGCTGTGCCCCGGGCACGCCGCTGGGCGGGGGGTTGCAGACCTGCCGCAAGCTGATCGATGAGGGCGCTATCGGGGCTCCCGTCGCCTGCGCCGCGTTCATGATGTCCCACGGCCACGAGAGCTGGCATCCCGATCCGGCTTACTACTACCAGGTGGGAGCCGGCCCCATGTTCGATATGGGGCCCTACTATCTCACCGCTCTGACCACGCTGCTCGGCCCGATAGCCGAGATTAGCGCTACCGCCGGCATCCAGATCGGTGAACGGGTTATCACCAGCCAACCGAAGCATGGCGAGCGCATCACCGTGGAGACGCCCGACCACGTCACCGGCTCGTTCCGCTTTGCCAACGGCGCCATTGGCACCATCATCACGACCTTTGCGGTGTGGCGCTCTACCCTGCCGCGGATCGAGATCTATGGCACGGAGGGCAGCCTGTCGGTGCCCGACCCCAACTCGCTGGGCGGGCCGGTCCGATTGGCCCGGGCGGGCGATGCCGAGTGGACCGAGGTGCCGCTCAGCCACGGCCATGCCGATGGGCGTAGCTACTGGGGCATCGGCGTGGCGGATATGGCCCACGCCATCCTCGGCGATCGACCGCACCGCATTACCGGTGCACAGGGCTACCACGTGCTCGAGTGCATGCAGGCGTTCCTAGATGCTTCCGTAGCCGGGCAGACGCGGCGCATCGCCAGCTCGTTCGCGCGGCCTGCGCCGCTGCCCCAGGGGCTGCCCGAGGACGCACTCGATTAGGGTTTGGGCGAGAGAGTAGCGGGGGCTCCTCGGAGAGCCCCCTTTCGTCGTCTAGTAGCGATCTGGGGTGTAGGTGTAGGGGTAGCCAACCGGGAAGATGGCCTCCAGCAGCGGGATGGCGCCTGGATCGGTATGCGCCTCGGTCTCGAATAGCAGGTCGTCGACGCTGCGGTAGCCGAGCACGAGTTGGGCCAGGGCCCATTGGGGCAGCCGAAAGCGCCACGTCTCGCCCTCCGAGTCGAGACTCAGGCGCGTCAATCCGAGCTCCGTCTCGAGCATCAGGGCGCCTGCGCCGCCTATCCCCGTCTCTGCCGCCCGGCGTCGCAGCAGCGGCGCCAGCGTCTCGATGAGCGCGTCTTGGTTGATGACGCGCGCCATGCAGTGGGCGTTGCGCGGATAGGCCAGGGTGATGGAGCAGCCATAGCGCTGGCAGTAAGCGAAGAACGGATCATCGAACGGCCCGAGGATGGTCAGCTCCTCCAGCCGCCGATCCCAGGCGATGCGCCCAACCTCCGCCAGCAGGGTGCTCCAAACCGAGCGATCGCGGTAGCCCACCTCGCCGACCTCCAGGCTCCCCTGGTCGAGGGTGTACATGGCATAGCCGGCGACGCCCTGGTCGTCCTCGGCCACAAAGGCGCCGAACCGGCTGGTCCATCCCGGGCCTCGCTTGAATCCCGCCCAATCCTCCGGGCGGACCACGGTTCCCGTTCGTGTCGCATTGGCCGCCGCATAGAGAGCCCCCACGCTGGGCGCATCCTCGCGCGTCATGGGTCGTACTTGGAACCGGCTGGGCGCCAGTTCGGCGTCACGTGTCTTGATGGTGACGCGGCACTCGGGCATGGCCGGCGCGAAACCCCAGCGCGTGTAGAACGATGGGATGCCGTACAGCGCCGCCAGATGATAGCCCTCGTCCTGCATGAACGTGATGCTGGCATCGAGGATCTGTCGGGCATATCCCTTCATCCGGTGTTCGTTGGGGGTGCCCACGCCTCCGATGCCGCCACAGCGGACCGTACGCTCGCCGATGCGCAACGTGAGGTCGTGAACGGAAAGGCCGCTGACTGCTTTGCCCTCGAGGCACAGTTCCAGTCGTGTGCCCTCGTCGAACGGGGTGTGACGGATCTCCATAGTACTCCTCTGTGCGATGATCGATGCCAATCGTTGACAGGCTCTGCCGGCGCGTTATAATCGCCCCGCAGAGAGGGGCAGAGCATACCATTGAACGAACGCAGAGACCAGACCAAGCCCACGCCCATCGAGAACCCCGCGATTCCCAAGGGCGATATCGAGTTCCAGCATCCCAGCGAGCGTGAGTTCTCCCGCGTGCTGGATTACTATGGCATCGACTGGCGGTACGAGCCGGTCACCTTTCCCACCGAGTGGGATGAGGATGGCAACCTGCTCGAGGCCCTCACTCCCGATTTCTACCTCGTTGAGCAGGACCTCTACATCGAGCTGACGACTCTACGCCAAAGCCTGACCCGCATCAAGAGGCGCAAACTGCGTCGCTTGCGCGATCTCTATCCCGGATTTCGTGTCCAGCTCTGGAACCGGCGCGATTTCCGGCGGCTGTTGCAGCGATTCGGCATGCAGGAGCGCGATAGCGAGCTCATCGGCGAGAACGCAAAGGAATCCTAGGATGAGCAGCGAACCCACGCATATCGACGACGATCTGGCCCAAGTCGTGCTCACGGAAGAACAGATCCGCGCGCGCATCGCCGCCATGGGGCGCGCTATCTCATGCGACTATGCCGGCAAGCACCCCCTGCTGGTGGGTGTCCTCAACGGCGTGGTCATGTTCATGGCCGATCTGCTGCGTGCCATCAGCATCCCGGTAGGCGTGGATTTCATGGCAATCTCGCACTATGCCGCTGACGGGGGCGCCGGCACCGTGCGCATCACCAAAGATCTCGACGAACCCATCACGGGGCGGCATGTCCTGTTTGTCGAGGATGTGATCGATACGGGGCTGACGCTGAACTATTTGCTACGCACTCTACAAACCCGCGAGCCGGCTAGCCTCAAGGTCTGCGTGCTCTTTGATCGGCCCTACCGCCGCTTGATCGACATTCCCCTCGCTTACGAGGGATTCGAGCTCCCCGACGAGTTTGTGGTCGGCTACGGTCTCGATAGCAACGGCTACTATCGCAACCTGCCCTATGTGGGCGTCCTCGACCCCGCTCGCACTCGCAAGAGTTAGGATTCGGCGCTCTGCTCACTGGCCACGAGCACCACCACGCTGCGCGGCTGCACCCGATAGCGTTCGCCCGTGACCAGCGGCGCGTTCTCCTCTGGCACGATCTCTTCTGGGCTCGGTAGCGCCGTATCAACCACGCGACGCCATCGGTGCGTGGTTGGCAGCTCAAAGCTGAGCACGCGATGGAACGCGTTCGCGGCTACATAGATATCCACATCCCCAGGCGCGGCACGAAACTGGATGGCCAGGCTCTGCGAGTGATCGCCCCAATCGGGCTTGCCGAGCCACACCCCATGAAAGACCACCTGCTCCCTCAAGAGCTTCTCTGGTGCATCTCCGTTGGCGGCCCGCATGTTGGTGAGCGTCGCGTGCCGCCTGCGAAAGGAGACCAGCTCGCTGACAAAGCGCGTCAGAGCCGCTTGCTCTCGCCCGCGATCCCAATTCAGATAGCTGAGGTCGTTGTCCTGGCAATAGGCATTGTTGTTTC
>Ga0334892_1003252_pt1 | contig 10717 bp, 9 predicted proteins | sample GraSluR3_MG_4_FD_207213 | JGI IMG/M metagenome (GOLD analysis project Ga0334892, IMG submission 207213) | Sludge microbial communities from methane-producing bioreactor in Wageningen University, Netherlands - Granular Sludge_15_04-R3 | ecosystem: Engineered > Bioreactor > Anaerobic > Unclassified... | reverse complement strand
GAGGATCCAGAGCTTCAGATTCCTTTGATTCATATGATGACTGTGGGAGGTGACATATACCTTAACACTGAAATCATAAAGTTCATTGCAGAGAAGATGGAAATGGAAGAAATGGTCCAGATTGAAGAGGATTATGTTATGCTCCAAGGGGGAGAAGAGGTACCTCAGTTCAACAAGCAATACCTGATGGATGTTCTGGAATTTGTTGAGAACATGGAGCTTGATTTTGAACTGGACATGACAAAGGAAGGAAACACCTACACACTTAACATTGACTCAGATCAATTGGTGGACCTATTCGATACCTACATGAAGTTCTCCCTTGAGAACTCTGCAGAGCTGATGGAGCTTTCCGGTCAGGAAATGGAAATGGAGCTGACAGAGGAGGAAATCCAGGAAGCCTTGGCAATGTATGAGGAAGTTTTCGCACCGATGCTTGAGACTGCAAGGGAAGCAATAAAGGGAAGCTACTACAATCAGGTTACCACAATAACCGATGAAGAATACGACGAAGAGGCGAAGCTGTATGTTACAACTCCAATGGGAGAAATCATTGTGGAGATGGTTTCCACAACAGTGAGACTTGATGACTATACACTGGAACTGCCTGAGTCCGTCAAGATTTACACTCAGGAGGATTTGACAAACCTTCTTATGGGGAGCATGGGTCTTCCTGTAGAAGGCGGAAATCTAGCAGCGATGCTTGATGTTGACCAGGATATGTACATGATTATAACGGAAACAGAGGTCATTCAGGGCGAGGTTGAAATAACAATTTCCCAGGAAGGTCTTTCATACATGAGCATAAAGGATGCTGTTGAGATATTCGGTGTTGAAATGGAGCCATCAGATGAACTGATGCATATCAGGGAGCTTGACAACCACGGTTTTGACATTAAGTGGAACGAGCAGCTGAGAATGATTGAGGTTTATGTTGAAATGCCTGAGCCTGCTTTTGAGGAGCTACTGGAAGAAACAGTAGAATAATTTAATTAAAGAACCGTCTCCAATGGGAGGCGGTTTTTTTGTGCAAAATTATCTTGCAATATGCCCTTTCAGGTAGTAGAATATACTTGAACATATGAACAGGTATTCATATGAAAGGAGTTGAACAGATGAGTGCAGATAAGAATATTGCAGTGTGTGACTGTACGGTTATACATGAGGAAACAGTAAACAGGGTCAAGAAGGAAATGCCTGATGACCAGCTTCTGGACAGGTCTGCGGATTTCTTCAAGGTTGTGGGAGACAGAACCAGGATACGGATTCTTCACGCATTGTTCCAATCGGAGATGTGTGTGTGCGATATAGCTGTCCTTCTGGAAATGAACCAGTCGGCAATTTCCCATCAGCTCAGGGTACTTAAGCAGGCAGGGCTGGTCAAGTACAGAAGAGAGGGAAAGATAGTTTTCTATTCCCTGGATGACGAGCACGTAATGAACATATTGGATCAGGGATTGGTCCATGTAGGACATAAATAGGTGGAGGCATAGATATGAACAGAATTGAATTTTACCTGGAGGGCATGGACTGAGCCAACTGTGCTTCTAGGATAGAGGCAAAAATAAAGCAGTTACCGGGGGTTTCTGATGCCTCCCTTAACTTTATCAATAAGACACTGAAGGTTGACCATGAAGGTGATTCCCATGAGATGGGGGATCAAGTCAAAAAAATCGTACTCTTCTTTGAGCCTCATGTGAGAGTTTTGGGAAGGGAGGATGATCGTGACCATAGCCTTGACAATGGAGAGGGACCTGGAAAGAGCCATGGTCACAAGCACCAGGGTTCGAAGGATATGCGGGGGGTTATGATTGGAACAGTCCTATTTGCGGCTGCCCTGCTGCTTCCGCTGGAAGGGATTCCAATACTGATGCTATACCTTGGTGCCTACCTTCTCATCGGTGGGGAGGTAATCCTTAGGGCGTTCAGAAATCTTGCCAGGGGTCAGGTTTTCGATGAGAACTTCCTGATGACAATTGCTACAATGGGAGCCTTTGCCATAAACGAATATCCTGAGGGAGTTGCAGTTATGATATTCTATCAGGTGGGAGAATTTTTCCAGGACTATGCGGTAAACAAATCAAGAAGATCCATTGCCCAGCTGATGGATATCAGACCGGACTATGCAAATCTGGTGGATGGTGGTGAAGTCAGGAAGGTGGATCCGAAAAAGGTTAAAAAGGACGACCTAATTGTGATTCGTCCAGGGGAAAAGGTGCCCCTTGACGGACTTGTAATGGAGGGCTCCTCGTCAATGGATACTGCAGCCCTTACAGGGGAATCTATTCCAAGGGATGTAGTAGCAGGGGATTCCGTCCTGAGTGGCTTCATAAACAGACAGGGATTGTTGAAGGTAAGGGTGGAGAAGGAATACAATGAATCAACTGTTTCAAAAATTCTTGACCTGGTTGAAAATGCAGCCTCCAAGAAGGCTCCAACTGAAAACTTCATCACCAGATTTGCCCGGTATTACACACCTGCTGTGGTATTCTTTGCTTTGGGGTTGGCCATTATCCCGCCACTTGCAATTGAGGGGGCGCTGTTTTCCGACTGGATATACAGAGCTTTGATTTTCCTTGTGGTATCCTGTCCATGTGCACTTGTGATATCCATTCCCCTGGGATTCTTTGGAGGGATAGGAGGAGCTTCAAGACATGGGATACTTGTCAAGGGAGGAAACTATCTTGAGGCCTTGAACTCGGTATCCACCGTGGTGTTTGACAAGACTGGGACCCTGACAGAGGGAGAGTTCCAGGTGGTCCAGGTGGTTTCAAAAGGCAGGATGACAGAAGAGGAGCTCCTCCAGCTGGCAGCCCTGGGAGAAAGTCACTCCTCCCATCCAATCGCACAATCTGTACTGAAGGCAAACAAGCTGGAGCTGGACCGGGGTCTTTTGCAGGATTACAAGGAGCTGGCAGGGCTTGGGATACTTGCACATGTTGATGGAAGGGAGTTGCTTCTGGGGAATTCGTCCCTTTTCAAGGAGAAGGGGATCGGGACTGAAGCAGAGGATAACGGCAAGACCATAATCCATATTTCCATAGATAAGGAATACCAGGGCTATATACTCATAGCCGACAAGATCAAGGAAAAATCAAAGCTGGCCATTCAAGGACTCAAGGACCGTGGGGTTGAGAATGTTGTAATGCTAACTGGAGACAGAGACCAGGTGGCCCTCCAGGTTGCTGAAGACCTTGGCATAGACAGTGTGTATTCGGAGCTGCTGCCCCAGGATAAGGTGGCTGTCATAGAGGAACTGACAGCAGGTCTAGGGAAGAACAAGAAACTTATTTTTGTGGGGGACGGGATAAACGATGCTCCAGTCCTTGCCAGGGCGGACATAGGGGTGGCAATGGGAGCCCTTGGATCTGATGCGGCAATTGAGGCTGCGGACATAGTCCTTATGACCGATGAGCTTTTGAAGCTACCCTTGGCCCTTGACATCGCTTCCTGGACCAGGAGAATCGTATGGCAGAATATCTTCTTTGCACTGGGAGTTAAGGGAATCGTCCTTATAATGGGAGCCTTTGGAATTGCAACCATGTGGGAGGCGGTTTTTGCTGATGTGGGTGTTGCCCTTATAGCGGTCCTTAATGCCATGAGGGTTTTGAGACACGCCTAAAAAATATCCTTGACAAGGAAAACAAAAGGGTATAGAATCGAATGAAATACTAAAAATTAATAATTGTAGCTTATCAAGAGAAGTGGAGGGAATGGCCCTGTGAAGCTTCGGCAACCTACGCAAATGCGCAAGGTGCCAATTCCAACAGTTAATACTGGAAGATAAGGAGAAAAGGTAATTGCCGCTTCTTATTGAAGCGGTTTTCTTTTTTGTTTGACAAGTTACAGTTAGAAGGAGGAAGACATGAAAAAATATTCAACAGAAACACAATGCGTACAGGGAACCTACAAACCTAAAACAGGACAGCCAAGGGTGCTGCCGATTGTTCAAAGTACGACCTACCAGTACTATGACTCGGATGATGTGGCAGACCTTTTTGACCTGAAGAGTGCCGAGCATATGTACTCCAGAATCAGCAACCCCACAGTTGCTGAATTTGAAAGCAAGATGGCCCTTCTGGAGGGTGGCGTGGGGGCAGTGGCCGCATCTTCGGGACAGGCTGCAACAACATTGGCCATCCTTAACATCTGCAGTGCGGGAGACCATATAATCGCCGCTTCAACCATATATGGAGGGACCTTCAATCTTCTTGGAGTGACATTGAAAAAGCTTGGAATCCAGGTTACCTTTGTGGACCCGGAGGCTTCAGAGGAGGAGATCAGGGCAGCCGGAAAGGATAACACCAAGGCGGTCTTTGGAGAGACAATAGGAAATCCAGGCCTGAACATCCTGGACTTTGATAAGTTTGGAAGGGTTGCCAAGGCCCTGGATGTTCCCTTCATTGTGGATAATACATTGGCAACGCCAGTATTGTGCAGACCCTTTGAGCACGGGGTGGATATAATCATTCACTCAGCGACAAAGTATACCGATGGTCATGCCACAAGCGTGGGAGGGATTGTGATAGACGGAGGAAGCTTCAACTGGGACAACGGGAAATTCCCCGAGCTGGTGGAACCGGATCCAAGCTATCATGGAATAAGCTATGTAAAAGACTTTGGACCAGCTGCTTATATTACAAAGGCAAGAGTCCAGCTCCTGAGGGACTTTGGAATGACCCTAAGCCCCTTCAGTGCATTCCTCTTCCACCTGGGACTGGAAACCCTTCATCTTAGAATGGAAAGACACAGTGAAAATGCACTGGCTCTTGCAAGGTACCTTCAAGGCCATCCTGGAGTTGAGTGGGTAAGCTATCCTTACCTTGAGACCCACAAAACCTACCAAACCGCCAAGAAATACCTCAAGGGTGGAAGCGGAATCCTTACCTTTGGCATCAAGGGTGGAGCCCAGGCTGGAAAGGAGCTTGTTAAGCATCTGGACCTTACAGCCCTTGTGGTACATCTGGGAGATCTTAGAACCAGCATACTGCATCCTGCAAGCACAACCCACAGGCAGCTTACAGAGGACCAGCAGATAGCTGCAGGGGTAAGCCCGGACCTTATAAGGGTATCAGTTGGAATCGAGAACATAGATGATATCATCGCAGACTTTGATAACGCCATTACCCAGGTTGCAGAAATCAATTAGAGGGAGGAGGTTGACATATGCCAGTTGTAATACCGGGGACTCTCCCGGCCTTTGAAATACTAAAAAATGAGAAAATATTCGTAATGGAGGATGCCAGAGCCTACGGGCAGGACATAAGGCCCCTTGAGGTGTGCATAGTCAATCTGATGCCCACAAAGATAGAGACTGAGACCCAGCTCATAAGGATGCTGGCAAACACCCCGCTTCAGATAAACATCCATCTTGTGCACATGAGAACCCATGAATCAAGGAACACCAGACAGGACCACCTTGATAACTTCTATCTGACCTTCCGGGACATCAGGAACAGAAAATTCGATGGAATGATAATAACTGGTGCACCTGTTGAGAACCTTCCATACGAGGAGGTGGACTATTGGGAGGAGCTGGTTCAGCTGATGGAATACTCAAAGGCGAATGTGTTTAGCACCATGCATATTTGCTGGGGTGCCCAGGCAGCACTTTACCACCATTTCGGCCTTGAAAGGCACCGTATGGATAATAAGCTCTTCGGAGTTTTCAAGCATGATGTAACTCCAGTGGGAGGAAGGCTAATGAGAGGATTTGACGATACCTTCTATGCCCCGCACTCAAGGTTTACCCAGATAGATAGGGAGGAGTTTGAGAAGGTTCCCGGAATGAGAATCCTTGCCCAGTCAAAGGAGGCAGGGGTTCACATCTCCTCTATAGCTGACAGGAGACAGATCTTTGTACAGGGTCATGGAGAATACGACAGGGAAACACTTAAGAAGGAATACGAAAGGGATCTCTTGAAGGGTAAGGATCAGCTGCCTGTTAACTATTTCGACAATGACGACCCGCAGGGTGAGATAGAGGTCAAGTGGAAGAGCCATTCACAGCTCCTCTTCTCCAATTGGCTGAACTACTGCGTGTATCAGGAGACACCATATAATATTGAAGAAATGGAACCAATAAAATATTGAGACAAAAAAAAGAAATCCCTGAGCCGTTGGCTCAGGGATTGATTATCGTTGATTAAAGAGTTACGATATTCTCTGCTTGAAGTCCTTTTTGACCTTCTACTACGTCAAACTCTACTTCTTGTCCTTCTTCAAGTGTTTTGAATCCATCTTTTTGAATTTGTGAAAAGTGTGCGAAAACATCTTTTCCGTCTTGTCCTGTGATAAATCCAAATCCTTTTTCTGCGTTAAACCATTTTACTGTACCTTGCATAATGCACCTCCGAAATTTTTTGTTGAATCATCGTAAATAACTAACTAATAAAATTTCGTTACAGGTGTACCTCAAGGCACTGCCGCAGGAAATATCTATTGTGTTGCTATTACTCTCAATTCAAGTTCTACTTAAGATTACCACATGCCGGTGTATAATGCAAGCTTTATTTGAAAATATATTCAAAAGCCCTAAACACGTCAAAATTGGGTAAAGTTTACTAAAGGGCTTCAATTTGGTAAAATAGAATAGGAGAGAAATTTTAATATGGAGTATCAAGTGTAAGGAGGAGCCATATGAGTATCGCTGAAGTAGTAAATCGTCACGGGGAGAAATATTCTCCATATCAGGGAAATCTTGTGAATCATCTGCCTATGGGTCAGCTGGCCTACTTCAAGTTGACTGGAGATCTTAAGGGAGCTGATGAATTCACCAGGACATACATTCAGAGAGCCTCCATCAACCCTGTACAGGAGGACTTTCAGAAGTCCGATGATATATGGAAATGCGTAGAGAACAGAGAGGGTTATGAGGCATGCCTGGCTCTTGTGAAAGAGGAGCTTACCCTGGATAACTGGAGGGAATATACCTTCAGGATTTTGGATAAGCTCAAGTTTGGTATGTCATCTGGGCTTTTCCATACACTTATAAGAACTGCATATGCCGTGGAAGGGATGCAGGAGGATAAGGAGTACATCCATGAACTGAGAAGGGCAATCGCATATTACATCACAGGATACAAGGGTGCCGGAGCCTTTGAGGTTTCCATTGAGGGGGAGAGGATCATCCATGAAATGGAGAATCTGTTGAACAACCCCAACATTGGAAGGCTTCTCAAGGAAGAGAAGACCATGGGAAAGAAGCTCAAGGCCCTCTATTCGGACCCCATGTATAACAAGCTAGGCTTTTTGGTGGAAGGTGAACCCCAGGAAAAGATCAGAGCCCTTTTGGACCTTCTGATTCCTGCTTACAGGGATACTGACAGTATAGTTGTCCTTCACTGCATAACAGGACTTCACGCTTTGGTGGTACTTAAGGATTTCTTTGAGGATTATTCATATGCAATAGATATTATGACAACCTGTATAATCTCACATCTTCTTACGGTGGAAGAATTGAGCGTGAGGGAAGAGGAGGTTGACCTTGTCCAGGAATCCTGGGAGGAGATAGGACTTCTCGCTTCAAAATCCATAGATGTTCACACAATTAAGCTGGCCTACACGGCAGGGCAGATGGACAGGATGTTCAATAAACCACAATTGAAGACCATTGCACTTAGAAGGATCAAAAAGACCAAATAAGGAAACAGGGAGGATAAATGGATAAAGGATGTAAAATTTGCCATAGCCAAACTGAGGAGTTTCACCACGAGAAATTCGGAATGATATTCCATCAGTGTGCAAGCTGCGGTTTCATATGGAAGGATTCATCAATCCATGTAGGTCCGGATGAGGAATTTGAGATTTACGAGAACCACAACAATTCAATACATGATAGGAAATATGTCAGGTATCTCAAGGATTTTGTTGATGCCAGTGTAGTTCCCTTCATTGGTGAGGGAAGTAAGGGACTTGATTTTGGAAGCGGTCCAGAGCCCGTGCTTTCAGCCATAATGGAAAGGGATTACGGCTATGACATGGATATTTACGACAAGTTCTATTCAACCCATAGGGTGTATATGGATAAGAGCTATGACCTTGTAACCTCAACTGAAGTTGTGGAGCATTTAGATGATCCACTGGAGTATTTTAGTCTGTTTGGGAGGCTGTTAAGGGAGGATGGAATACTTGCCATTATGACCCTTTTTCATCCACAGGACAGGGAAGGCTTCCTGGACTGGTTCTATATAAGGGATGCAAGTCACATATCCTTCTACACCCCAAGGACTTTGGAGGTAATTTCAGACAAGACAGGCCTGGATTTTATCTTTACAGACAATCACAGATATTCAACCTTCAGATTGAAATAAGACAGTAAAAGACTGAAATCCATAGAAGCCTTGGAAACACGGGGCACTGCTTTGTAGCGCCGCTGTAAACGGCTAAATGAAGACATTTGAATGGAGAATATGTTTTAAATTATCTGGTTGACACAGGGAGACCAAACTGTTAAACTCAAAGTGTGAATTAAATATGGCTCATATAGGTCCCATAATACGGTTGGGATGTTTCTAGTTGGTGACCGTTAATCACCACACTATGAGCGAAAGTGTACCTAGGGTTCCGTGAGATTTTCTCAGCAGGTCCGAGCGGTACAGATACATTGCGTGTCACACCGAAGGGATAAAAGCCCAGGCGGGTAGGTTTCGCTAGACCTACCCACCTGGGCTATATTTTTTTCCACGAAAAAATTTTAAGGAGGAACTTTCGTTGGAAAAGTTTTTTATGCTCAAAGAGAACAACACTAATGTAAAGACAGAAATTCTAGCGGGTATCACAACATTCATGACAATGGCCTACATCCTGGCAGTAAACCCTGGAATGCTATCGGCTACGGGAATGGATCCAGGAGGAGTATTCACCGCTACAACTGTATCAGCAATAGTGGCAACACTTATAATGGCCCTTTATGCAAAGTACCCCTTTGCCCTTGCATCTGGAATGGGTCTGAACGCATTCTTCGCATTTACAATCGTACTTGGACCCATGGGAAAATCATGGCAGTTTGCATTGACAGCTGTTTTGATCGAAGGATTAATATTTATACTATTATCAGTATTGAAGGCTAGAGAGGCAATATTCGATTCAATACCTCTAAACCTTAAGCATGCAGTATCAGTTGGAATCGGTCTATTTATAGCATTTATCGGACTAAGCGGTGCCGGCATCGTACGGACAGGTGAGGGAACGATAGTCGCCCTTGGAGAACTGACTTCAGGTCCTGCAGCAGTGGCAATCATTGGAATTATCATTACAGGATATCTTTTATCAAGAAAAGTAAGTGGAGCTATATTGATTGGTATCATAGCAACCACAGTAATAGGAATCCCTATGGGAGTTACAGTTATTCCAGAGGGATTCAGCATTGTTAGCCTTCCGCCATCAGTGGCAGATGTTGCCTTTAAGTTTGTTGGATTTGAGGAGATTTTCTCCCTGGAGATGCTGGTTGTTGTGTTCACATTCCTGTTCGTGGATATCTTCGATACAGTGGGAACCCTGGCGGGAGTATCCTCAAAGGCGGGTATGCTGGATGAAAACGGCAGACTTCCAAGAGTTGGAAAGGCACTAATGGCCGATGCGGTAGGAACAATCGTTGGAGCATGTCTTGGAACGAGTACAGTAACAACATATGTTGAAAGTGCAGCCGGAGTTGCCGAGGGTGGTAGAACTGGTCTTACATCCCTTGCAACGGCAGGAATGTTTGCCATAGCACTTTTCTTTGCACCCCTGTTCACAATGATTCCTGCAGCTGCAACAGCACCTGCATTGGTTATTGTTGGATTGTTTATGATGACACCTATCACAAAGATCAATTTCATAGATTTTACAGAGGCCATACCAGCATTTTTGACAATTGTCATGATGCCGTTTGCATACAGCATTGCAGACGGAATTGTATTCGGAATGGTTTCATACGTAATACTTAAGCTGTTAACGGGACGTACAAAGGAAGTTTCAAAGGTTATGTGGGTACTTGCCCTGTTGTTCGTACTGAAATTCACACTTATCTAGGAGGAAAAAATTATGGAATTTGTTTATAAGGGAAAGACCAAGGATGTATACAAGCTTGAGGATGGGAACTACCTTTTGAAGTTCAAGGATGATGTAACAGGTGAAAACGGGGTATTCGATCCCGGCGCAAACACAGTTGGATTGAGCATAGAGGGTGCAGGCAAGGCCGGACTTAGACTGACCACATTTTTCTTCAAGAAGATGAATGAAAAGGGGATACCTACACATTTTGTGGATTCAGATATAGACAACAACACCATGACAGTACTCCCTGCAAGCCTTTTCGGTAAGGGTGTTGAGGTTATTTGCAGATACAGGGCCGTGGGAAGCTTCCTGAGAAGATACGGAATGTATGCAGAGGAAGGTCAGAAGCTTGACTCATATGTTGAAGTCACACTTAAGGATGATGACAGAAACGATCCTCTAATAACCGACGAAGCACTGGAGATGCTGGGTATTATGACCAAGGAGGAGTACAAGGTTCTTGTGGACCTTACAAAGGAAATAGGAGCTGTTGTAAAGGAAGAGCTTGCAAAGAAGGATCTTGAGTTGTACGATATAAAATTTGAGTTCGGCAGAGTGGGAGAGGACAATCATATTGCCCTGATAGATGAGATATCCGGCGGAAATATGAGGGCCTTTATGGGAGATGAGTACATTGAACCACTTAAGCTTGAACAGATAATGCTAAAAGACTAAACTC
>Ga0334892_1003241_pt1 | contig 10751 bp, 12 predicted proteins | sample GraSluR3_MG_4_FD_207213 | JGI IMG/M metagenome (GOLD analysis project Ga0334892, IMG submission 207213) | Sludge microbial communities from methane-producing bioreactor in Wageningen University, Netherlands - Granular Sludge_15_04-R3 | ecosystem: Engineered > Bioreactor > Anaerobic >... | reverse complement strand
ATAAGGGAAGATAAGGGAAGATAAGGGAAGATAAGGGAAGATAAGGGAAGATAAGGGAAGATAAGGGAAGATAAGGGAAGATAAGGGAAGATAAGGGAAGATAAGGGAAGATAAGGGAAGATAAGGGGAAATAAGGGAAGGGATGGGAGAGTACGCGGGAGGCAGCGAGAAATTGGGACACAGAATGGCAAGCTTTTTAGAAGGGGATAGCGATTAGGGGAATAAGCATTTCTTCGGCGGTTATACCGCCATGATGACCTAGTTTATTAATTTTTTTTTCACCATCATCTAGCCAGGCAGTTTTATTATCTTTGGGCAAAATTAAAACATCGCCTAAGCGTTTTCGAAATTTTTTCGAAACTTGGTGGTTACCAAACCAACCTTGATCTAAAAGTTGTTTGATGGGATAAACATGGGCCTGGTCGGTCAGTTTTTCTTTTAAATATTTTATTGTGGTCTTAGTCTGGCCTTTTTTTAAATGCAAGAAGACATCTCTTGGGCCGCCGGTGGCCAGAATTGGCTGGCCATTATTTTTTTGAGCCAAACTATTTTTTAATTTGCGAAAACGATTGAGGTAAATAGTTTCTTTAGGGTTAACTTGAATCTGGCCATGATCAGCGGTAATTAGTAATAGTTTTTTGCCATCGCAAGGTGATTTTTCCATGGCTTGAAAGAGGAATTGGCTAATCATAAAGCCAATTTGAGCTAATTCGGCTTCAAAATACTTGCTTTCCGGGCCATATTTATGGCCAATAGAATCAAGGGAGTCAAGGTAGGTGTAGGTAAAAGTTTTGGGATACTTGGTGGTAATTTTATTGATAGTGGTGTCTAGGGTTGTTATTAGTTCAGAAAGACTGGCAAAGGGGATTAGTTTGGCGCCTCTTTGGGCAGTTTTAGCAAAGGCGCTTTTGTAATAGCTTTGGTGGTTGAGGGCAAAAGAGGTAACGTCAAATTTATTAAGTTTTTGATAAATAGTTGGTTGATTAAAAAATATTTTTTTGGGATCAAAGCCTAAATCAACAAGTTGGTCCTGTTGATGACTGTTATCCAAACAAAAGGGAAGAGTCTTAATAATGTCGCCAATTTCAGGCAAGAACAAGCGCCACTCAAATAGACCATGCTCTTGAGGGAGAAGACCAGTGCTGAAAGTTGATAAGGCGCCGGCAGTGGTGGAGGGAAAAACGCTTGTCAGGGGTGAGACAAGGCTTTTTGAAGGAAGAGAAAAATATTTTTGGAATTTTCTAAAGGAAAGATAGCCCAGACTATCAATCAGGATAAGAAAAATGTGCGAATAGTCGCCCTTACCTTTAGGGAAAACATCTTGGGGCATTTTTTGTTGATTATTTTGGCCAGTTAGTAGATTGATGATGGCCTCATGAAGATTGGCGAAGCAATAATTGTCATATTGGGGAAAAATCGTTTTTGGGCCGACAAGTTGTCTTTGGGCCCGGCGGTTAAGCATAGGGGTATTATACCTTAAAAGCTTAAAGTCAAAAATAGTAAAAATTGCTAAATTGTTAAATGGCTATATTGTTATTGGCGCAAATTTCTAAGTCCGCTAATCCAGGAAAAATACGGGAAATAACGGGAGATAACGGGAGAATAAGGGAGAATACGGGAGATGACGGGAGTATCCTCGGGGGGGGCGTTAACAACACAACAAGGCCGCAATTAGTTTTACTATTTGCCTATAGTCAACGCGGAGACTGAATGTTAAAATTAAGCCAAGTGTCTTTAAGAGAGTTTAGCCTACCAAGTGGTTTACGGGTTCTATTTTTGCCCGACAATAGTCCCAGCGTGACTGTTTTGGGTTTAGTGAAGACCGGTTCTCGATATGAGGCGCCAAACCAGGAAGGCTTGGCTCATTTTTATGAGCACATGGTTTTTAAGGGAACTAAGAGCTTCCCTTCTAAGAAAGCCCTAGCTTTAGCGGTAGACAAAATCGGCGCCGAATATAATGGGGCAACTGGGCAGGAGTATACCTATTATTACGTTAAGACAGCCAAGCGAGATTGGGCAATTGGCCTTGATTTAGTTTCTCAACTCCTAGTTGAACCCCTATTGGCCGAAGAGGAGATTAAGATTGAGAGGGGGGTAATTTTGGAAGAGCTTCACATGTATTATGATATTCCTCAATATCGGGCCCAAATAGAACTGGGTAAATTACTGTTCCCTAATCACCCCTTGGGGACTAGCGGTATCGGTACAGATGAGACAATTAACTCTTTTGTCAGGAAAGACTTTTTAGAATTCAAAAACAAGTTTTATGATTTAAGGAAAATTGTCTTAGTCGTTGCCGGTGGCGTGAAGGAGGAGAAAAGCCTTAGGGAGGCAATAAAACAATCATTTTTTTACTCAAAAAAAGCAGATCCAAGGGGGGTCACTCCCAAATTATTTAAAGAGAGTGGCCAGAGAGAAAAATTAATCAAAATAATTACTAAAGAAACCGACCAAGTTCATTTAGCCATGGGGGTAAGAGGATTTGGTCGTCACGATCAAAGACGATATGCTCAGAGCCTATTAAATATTATTCTTGGCGGAGGGATGTCTTCACGGCTTTTTCAAGAAATCAGAGAAAAGAGAGGCCTATGTTATTCGATTGCCTCAGCGGTGGAATTGTTTAATGAGGTCGGGGTTTTTGAAATTACGGCTGGACTAAATAAAAACAGATTGACGGAGGCAGTAGAAGAAATTAAAAACCAACTGTTTTTATTGGTTAAGAAAAAGGTTAGTAAAGAAGAGCTAGATAAGGCGAAGCATTTTTTTGAAGGAAAGTTAGCCCTATCGCTAGAGGATTCTTACAAAAAAGCCCACTTTTATGGTAAGCAAAGACTGCTCGAGCCGGATATCAAAGATTATAATCAAGTGATAAACAATATCAAAAAGGTCGAATCTGAGGATATTTTGTTGGTTGCCAAGAAAATATTTTCATCCGAAAAAATTAAACTGGCTCTGGTTGGTGATGCCCTTGAAGATAAGGAAAATATTAAAAAATTAAAGGGGAGGTGAAGTAAGTAAATGGAGCAATCAGTAGTATTAGTCAAGCCCGATGGAGTCCAACGGGGTTTAATTGGCGAAATCGTCGGCCGTTTTGAAAAAGCGGGTTTAAGACCGGTAGCCATGAAGATGGTTTGGATTGACAAGAGCTTGGCCTTTAAGCATTACGGTGTTGATGATGACTGGTTTGAAAATATCGGTCAAAAAATTAGACAGTTTTACGAAGAGCACGGCATGGACCCCAACGAAGAATTTGGTAAAATGACTAACCATCAGATGGGAGAGATGGTGCAGAAATGGAACGTGGCCTATTTAACCGAAGGTCCGGTTTTGGCAATAATTTGGGAAGGACCGGCAGGAACAGTAGAAATAATCAGAAAGATTGTTGGTTCTACTTATCCAATTTCTGCTCCTCCGGGAACGATTAGAGGTGATTTTGGTCTTGATTCTCCGGATATTACCAACGCCGAGAAAAGATCAATTCATAATTTAATTCACGCTTCAGGAACAGTCGAAGAGGCGGCTCGGGAAAGGGAATTATGGTTTAAGGAGGATGAGATCTATTCGGAAGAATTTAAAAGCCGATAAACCAGTTTTTCGGGGTGGACTGTTTTTGTTTGGGGCGATTGTTGGTATTGGGATTTTCGCTTTGCCTTTTGCTGTCTATCGGTTTGGCCTGTTAAAAGGGTTTTTTGCCTTAATCCTGGCGGGGCTATCGACTTGGGTATTAAACGTGGCTTACGCCAAGTTGGTTTTAGTTTCAGGAGAAAACTTTCAGTTGGGAAGTTATGGCCGTCGTTATTGGGGGAATATTGGTTGGCTTTTAGGCAGCCTAACAATATTAATTAATATTAATGGCGCCTTGCTGGCCTATTTGATTGGTGTTGGGAATTTTTTACATTTTCTTTTTCCGGTGTTGACCTCTTTCTCTTGGGGATTGGTTTTTTTACTGATTATTTTTCCGGTTATTGCCTTAAGATTGGGGATGATTGCCCGGATTAATGAGGTTACTGTTTGGTTGTTAATTTTTATTATTATTAGCTTTTTAATTTGGGGAACACTGGAGTTTGGCTTAGTTAATTTTACCGTTGCCCCTGTTTCAGAGGGGAGTTTCTTTCAGCTTTTTTCAATATTTTTCTTTTCTTTTGCTGGTTTTACGGTCATTCCGGAATTGGCAGAAATTTTAAATTTTGAAAAAAAGCCGATCCTTCGGGCTGTGGCGATGGGCAGCTTATTACCGGGAGTTCTTTATGCCTTGTTTATTGTGGTTGGTTTAGGGGTCTTGGGCAGTCAAGTGTCAGAAGAATTTATTTTTGGCTTAGGAGAAGTATCGTTGGCCTGGGCACGGTTGTTGTCTTTGGCGGCAATTGCGGCTATTGGCAGTTCTTTTTTTGCCTTTGGATTTACTTTAAGAGAATTTTGGCAACGTGATTTTGGTTTTACTAAATCTGCATCTTTGATTTTAATTCTTTTGCCACTATTATTATTTTATCTTTTTGGCAACAGAAGCTTTTTAGGAGTAATTAGTTTTACCGGAGGAGTTTCCTTCTTATTAATGGCAACACTAATTTTATCCTGCCTTTTGAAAGAGAAAATTAATGGGAGAAAAATAGGTAATTAATAATCCGTAACTAGTAACAGGTAATCAGGAAACATGCATGATGTATGGTGTATAGTGGCTTTTTATTTTTTATTGTCATTTTTGAGTCCGTCAACTGACGGACGAAGAGTTCCGTCCGAGGAGGAGATCCTTCTCCGATGAGCCGGCGGATCAGGATGACGAGAGAAAGGAGGTGGCCTCAGGATGACGGGAGAGCATGCGGGAGGGCTATGGGAAGATAGGGGAGAATTGGGGGAAATATATGGGAGGGGACGGGAAAGTACGGGTGGATAGGGGAGGAAGCGGAAAAAAGCCCCCCCTCAAGAACAAAGAAGAAAAGAGCCCTTTTGGTCGGAGAGCCGGGACTTGAACCCGGGACCTCTAGCTCCCGATGCTAGCGCGCTAAGCCACTGCGCCACTCTCCGTATTTATTTTTTTGGGAGAACAAGTTTATTTTAACTTGGGCTATGTTAAAATTCAATTGTTGTTTCCTGAATTTATTAGCTGACGTAGCTCAACGGATAGAGCAGTCGCCTCCTAAGCGACCGATGAAGGTTCGACTCCTTCCGTCGGCACAAAAAGGATTAGTGAGGTCGGTTTATTCTACTCCAGGGAAATTGAGTAAAGATCGGAAGGACGATTTTTGTTTAACGAAGTTAAAATTAATAGTTGTTTTCCCGAGGGGAAAGGAAAAACATGGCTATCTTCGAATGGTCCTGAATAAACGGTAGCTTGATTGTGACCATCGTACTCAATAATTTCAATTGAGAAGCTTTCTTTTACTAATAATAAGTGTTGAGAAGTTGGGAACCAGCTAACCTCCACTTCTTTGTTATTGGAAACCAAAAAGTTTTTATCCTCCTTGCGGTCATAAACATACCAGGAGTCGGGTTTTAGATTTCGGGTTTCTTTTTGGGTTGAAGATCCGACGACTTCTTTGGTGATGAATTTTTCCGGTAGGGATATTTTTGTTCGAACCTGGTAGAGAATTTTTGTTTCGTCGGGAGAAAAGGTTAGATTTTCCCCCTGACTGGTTAATATTTCTTGCATTTTTTCTGGTAGTTTTACAAAAATTTGTTGAAAGGATAGCTCCTCTTGTTTTTGCCAATCGGCCAAAATTTGTTGGGCTTTAGCTTCTCCCTCTCCGATTAAAGGAGGAATAGTGAAATCGTAGGACTGATTGGTGTCGATAAGAAAGTAGTCATTTATCTGTTCGTTTTTGGCAACAGTCATAAGAATTTTCCTTGAGTCTGGTGACCAGCGAAGGGTAACGGCCTCAAAGTTAAAAGTGGCTGGTAGTTTAACTAAACTTCGGGGCTGGAAGGAACGGACTAAGGGTTTTTCGGCTAAATTAATAAACCATAGACCGATTTTACTGTCTTCTTTTTTCGGAGATAAGTTGGCTGTGGTAGTGGTTAATTCTGGGTCGGACTCTAAAGACTCGACCTCAACCGGATTATTAACAGCCTCTTCAGTAATGACAAAATAAACCAGCTTAGTGCCATCGGGAGAAATTTCCGGCTGACTAGCGCCAGTAAAACTTAGCGCTCTTAAGTCTGGGGCAATAGGAAATAGTAAGGCGTTGGTTTCGGCGACGACCTCTTTTTCAATAGTGATGATTTTTTTCCAGGTAGTGAAGCCCGGCTTCTTTATTTCTACCTGATATTCGCCTGGAGAAAGAGTAATGGTTTGGTCGGTGGCGGTTTTTAGCTTGCCGTTAATCCAAACTTGTGCCCCTTCGGGGATTGAGGTGGCGGATAAAATTCCAGTTGGCCGAAAAGTCTTATCGCTGAGGTCGATTCGATAGCCCCGCACAAAGAAGCCCATGATTAAAGTAAGAACTCCCACCATAATTAGGCTGCCAAAGGTAATTAAGTTTCTTTTTTGAGCCCGATTCATAAGTTAATATAATAACACAAAAAGACTCAAAGTTAATCTTTTTCCCAAAAAAGAAGGAGAAAATATACCAGGCCAGAATGCTATAATGAGTTGGATCGGTAATTAATCTTCTTATTAATGAGTAAAAGAATATCAAATATTGTCAGAGGACTATCGTCAAAACGAGTGGGAATTGATTTGGGTACCGCTAATTGTCTAGTTTATTTAGAAGGAAAAGGGATTGTTCTTAATGAGCCAACAGTGGTAGCAGTGGCCTTTGATGATAATCGGGTAGTTGCTGTTGGCCAGGAAGCAAAAAAGATGCTTGGCCGAACGCCGGAGAATATTGTTGCCTCTCGGCCCTTAAGAGAGGGGGTGATTGCCAACTATAGAATCACCGAAGCGATGATTCGTTATTTTATTCGTGAGGCCCTAGGACCTCATTTTATAAAGCCCGAGGTGATGATTTGTATTCCGGCTGGGGCAACTCAGGTAGAAAGACGAGCGGTAATGGAGGCAACGATTCAAGCGGGAGCAAAAACGGTTTATTTAATTGATGAGCCCCTAGCGGCGGCAATTGGAGCCCAAATGCCGATTGCTGAAGCCTCAGGCAATATGATTGTCGATATCGGTGGGGGCTCGACAGAGATTGCCGTTATTGCTCTGGGTGGAGTAGTAGTCCACGACTCTCTCAGGGTAGGGGGCAACAAGCTTGATGAGGCAATAATTAGTTATTTAAGGAAAAATTACAATTTAATTATTGGTGATCAAACAGCCGAAGAGACCAAGATTAAGATTGGCTCAGCTATAAAACCAGAGAAAGAATCTAAATTGGAAATTAAAGGCCGAGACTCTTTGTTGGGGTTGCCTCGCTCGATAGGATTAACCAGTACCCAGATAAACGAAGCGATCAAGCCGGTTTTAGACCAAATGGTTGGAGTGGTTAAGGGGGTTTTGGAGAACACTCCGCCAGAGTTGACTAGGGATATTATTGATAAAGGGATCGTTCTCTCTGGTGGCACCAGCCTATTAAGTAATTTGGATCGACTGATGACTGAAGAGATCGGGGTGCCTTGCTTTGTTGCTCCCGACCCGATACTTTGTGTTGTTAAGGGAACAGGGATTGCCATAGAAAATATTGATCTTTATAAGAGAGCAATTAAGAAACAATAAGAATTTTTGAAAAATAGCCAATCACGATTTATGACTAAGATTAACCTCTTGGGGGTTTTGATTAATAACCAGAGCAGGAAAGAGGTATTAGAGAAAGTTGCTCAGATGGCTACTGACAACCAAAAGCATTATATTGTTACCCCTAATCCTGAATTTGTCGTTTTGGCCGAAAAAGATGCCGAGTTTAGAGATATTCTTAATGGGGCCGATCTTTCCGTGCCTGACGGAATAGGCCTTATTTGGGCGTCTAGGCTTTTATATGGGCAAGGTGGTCTTAGGGAAAGAATTACCGGTGTTGATCTAATGGTTGATATTTGTCAGATGGCGGTTGAGAAAAACTGGGCGGTTTTTCTTTTGGGCGCTAAAGAAGGGGTAGCCCAAAAATGCGCCGAAAAATTGAAGGAGAAATATGGCTTACGGGTTTTAGGAACCCATTCTGGTTGGGCTGATCAATCAGAGGATGAGGTAAATCGCCAAATTATTAACAGAAAAATTGGTCGTCGAGAGTGTCATTTTGTTTTTGTCGCCTATGGAGCCGGGAAACAGGAGAAATGGATTAAGAGGAATTTAGGCAAGATTCCGGTAAAAGTAGCGATGGGGGTGGGGGGGTCATTTGATTTTTTAAGTGGAGAAGTCGGGCGAGCGCCGAAACTGATTAGGAGGCTTGGTTTGGAATGGTTATGGCGTTTGATTAGTCAGCCATGGCGATGGCGAAGACAATTAGCCCTGCCAAAGTTTGTTTTTTTAACTTTAAAGGAGAAGTTTCTTTAGCGGCCGATTAGTCTTTTTTTTCTTGAATGCCTAAAAGCCAGAGAACTTGCCCCCTACGATAACGGCGATCGCCTCGAGAGTTAATTCTAATGGCGGGCAGTTTGCCTCTTTTACCCCAACGCTTAATCGTTAGTGGCGACACTCGTAATAGCTCAGCCACTTCCCGGACCGTTAATAGATCAGGTAGATTGTCGAGGGTTAATTTTTTATCGAGGTCTTTTTGGTTGGTCATGGGTTAATGTATTATAGGACTTCTAACTAAGGCTTCTAATAGAAAGTGTATCAAAATATTAATTAGTTTGTCAAGGAGGAGAAAAAAAGGACTGGTTAAAATAGCCTCAAAAGATATTTTTTGAGATACTAGTTAATAGATAGGTAAAAATAATTGATAGTTAAAAAGTCTACCCGTGAACCGGAACAAGAGTTTTCGGTTCAGGGTTGCCCTGTACCCAACGTGGTACTAGGGCAAAACTAAAAACATTAATTGTTAAATTGTCAGATTGTTGTATTGTTGGAGAAATAGGTTGTCATTCCGGGCTTGACCCGGAATCCAGATCCTGAATCCCCGCACCAAGTAGGGTGTGGGGCTGGGGCAAGCTCAAGATGACGGCTCCTCTTCTTTTAGTCATTCTGAGGGTACTCCCGAAGAATCTGGAGATCCTTCGCCTAAAGGCTCAGGATGACGGGGGAGAGAAAACAGAATTATGGGAAGGCGCGGAGTAAACTCCGCCAGTCCAGGGAAAATATGGGAGTCATACGGGAAGTTACGGGAGAAAACGGGAGAGATAAGGGAGGATTAGGGGGAATATACGGGAGAAAACGGGAAAAAACAGGAAAAAAGAGATCGAGCTGACAAAGAAGAGAAAATAACCCCTTACATTGACTTTGATAAGTTCTTATGATAAAAATAAGCTTGTTCTTACCGAAGACAGCGGGCGCTTTTTAATTTTTAAAAAGCTTAATTTCCAGCCGAGGTAGCCAGTTTTTTATTGCTGACACCTCGATAAGGGGTGTTTTTTTTTGACAAAAAATGGTTAAACAAACGAAGCTTTACGAAGCTGACGATTTAAAAGTAAGACTTGATAGTTCTAAGAGTTTTTTTCTAGTGGGATATCAGGGTTGGGATGCTAACCTTTTTAATCTCTTAAGGCAGAAAATTAGCCAGGATGGGGGACAGTTAAGGGTGGTTAGAAATAATCTTTTTGAAAGGGTAATAAAAGATCTAGTCAGTGAAGAGCAGACCATTACCGGCCCGGTGGCTTGTTTATTTAGTCTTAATGATGAAGTTGCCCCCCTGTCAACTCTTTGTGGGCTTCTAAAAGAAAAAAGTCTTGAGCCAGATTTAAGATTTGGCTTCTTGACCGAAACAGGCCGATCTCTTGATAGTCGGGAAGTGGCTCGCTTAGCTAGTTTACCGTCAGCGCAAATTTTAAAATCAATGTTGGTTGGGGGGTTGGCGGCCAACCTGAGCCGTTTATTAGCTTGCCTTAATAGTCCAACACAAAAATTGACTTTAATTATAAAAGCATTACAAGATAAGCAAGGAGGTGAAGAATAGTGGTTGATGAAAAAAAAGACACCCAAAAAGTATCAAAAAAAGTCGAGCAGTTAATCGAAGAGATCGGCTCGTTGTCGGTTTTAGAATTGGCTGATTTAGTTAGCGCCCTAGAGGAGAAATTTGGAGTTTCGGCTGTGGCTGCTGCTCCAGGGGCTGCTGCTCCAGTGGCCGGTGAAGCCGACGTTTCGAAGGAAGAAAAATCAAGTTATGCTGTCTTCCTCCAGGAAATAGGCCAAAATAAAATTGGTCTCATTAAAGCTGTTAGAGAGATCAACCCCAACTTAGGTCTTAAGGAAGCTAAAGAACTAGTTGAAAGTGCTCCTGTTGAAGTTATTCAGGGAGTTAAAAAAGAAGAAGCTGAGGGTGCGGCTAAGAAACTAGAAGAAGCTGGGGGCAAGGTAGAGCTGAAATGAGAGAATAGGCTTATGATAGAATAAGGCTTATGGCAGGAAAGGTTTTTAATTTTTTAACAGACGCCCGGAATGAGCTTAAGAAGGTGGTTTGGCCGACCAAAAGAGAAACGATCAACTTAACCATTGTGGTAGTGGTGGTTTCTTTTATCGTCGGCCTCTTCTTAACCGGAGCAGACTTTATTTTCAGTCGATTAATAAAAATGATAATCGGCTATTAAATTAATCATAAAAAATGGTAAAAAATACCAATAAAAATCAGGCTAAAAACCATTGGGTGATTACCGAAGGTAATCACCCTAAGGCCAAATGGTATATTCTTCATACTTATTCTGGCCAAGAGTCTCGAGTGGCTAAAATATTA
>Ga0334892_1003236_pt1 | contig 10766 bp, 8 predicted proteins | sample GraSluR3_MG_4_FD_207213 | JGI IMG/M metagenome (GOLD analysis project Ga0334892, IMG submission 207213) | Sludge microbial communities from methane-producing bioreactor in Wageningen University, Netherlands - Granular Sludge_15_04-R3 | ecosystem: Engineered > Bioreactor > Anaerobic > Unclassified... | reverse complement strand
AAAATAAGAGCGGGCTTGGGCGATCTGCCGCAGGTAGGTCTCTCGACTGACGGCCTGGCCATTCACCAAGACCGCGACCTCCTCCCCCAACTCTTCCGACGGTATGGGAGTAGGCTCCTCGGCCGGTGCGGCCGTGGGCTCCACCGTGGCGGGCTGCGGCGGCGTATGGGTGGGCTCGGCCATGGGGCTATCGGGCGGCTGCGTGGCTGTGGCCGCCGCCGTTGGCGCGAGGGTCTCGATCTGCACGGGTGTGGTGGGCGCGATCGGGGAGCCACAAGCGGTCAGCAGGACCATGGCGGCCCATGCGGCCATTGCGTAGGTTGGCTTGGTCAAAGAGGTACCCTCCCATGCGGCGGGGCGACAGCGCGCTCTGGTGGCGGGCGCTTTCGGGCTCCCGCGGCGCTGGTATCACAGACGGGGGCGAGTATAATGGGGGAGAGGCTCTGTGTCAACGGCGCGTGCTCGCTCACCCCGAATGTCGCCGAGCCACGGTACGGCCCCGATGCGCGTGTTCTTTGTAGCAGACGTTCCACCCAACTCGCAAAGGATCTCTTATGCAGGCAACACTGTTCTCCGTCAGCTATGCTGGGCTTTGGGGCCAGGGCCGCCTCAGCCTGGAAGAGTTCGTGCCACATGCCCGCAGTCTGGGTTATGGTTCCATCGAGATCATGGGCAAACGGCCGCACCTCTCCCCCCTGGATTGGGATGAGGCGCGGGTGCGCGGCCTGGCGGCCCTGTGCGCAGACGAGGGCGTCGAGGTCGATTGTGTCGCCGCTTATACCCACTGGCTGGCGGGCGCCTCGGCGGCCGAGGTCCCTCTCGTGGAGATGCAGCTCCAATATGTCGAGGCGCTCGCGCGGGCGGCCGCCATCCTATCGTGCCCTCTGGTGCGGGTCTTTACCGCGTACGAACGAGGCGACCTGCCTCCCGCCGTGCAATGGAATCGCACCGTAACCGCTCTGCAAGAGTGCTGTGACCGCGCCGCTGTGCACGGCGTCTCGATCGGCATCCAGAACCACCACGATCTGGCGGTGCACAGTCAGGCTTTGGCCGAGTTGTACCGCGACATCGATCGCCCCAACCTGCGGCTCATGCTGGATCCGTGGTCGATCTGTCTGCGCAGCGAGGACCCCTCTGCCATGGCGCGCACCATGGCCCCTCTGGTGGCCTATACGACCCTGGCTGACTATGTCCGGCTGCCTCGCTACCGCTACCGCCCCGAACTGATCAACTATGAGGTCGCCGGCCCCGATCTGGTGCGAGCCGTGCCACTGGGCGAGGGCGAGATGGATAACCTGGGCTTTTTGCGGGGCTTGCAGGCGGGCGGCTACGACGGGCACGTCGCTTACGAGATGTGCTCACCTCTGCGGGGAGGCGGCAGCATGGAGAACCTCGACCGTACGGCGCGCCAAGCCCTGGCCTGGCTGCAAGAGAATGGATTCAGCCGGTAGGAGCTGACAAGGGTCGGCGATGAAACCGAGGCGCGACCATGCGGTCGCGCCTCGGTTCAGGTGATGGCCCGTGCAGCTCTAGGCTTCGGCCCACACCTTGCGCCCCACCTCGTGCGCGCGGATATGCTCCCAGTCCAGCGTCACGCCCAGCCCAGGGCCCTCTGGCGCATAGACGCAGCCCTTTTCGTCGATGGCGTCCAGGCCGTCGCGGTAGTCGGTGTGCACCTGCGTCACCGTGCCCGCGCACTTGGGGTGGACCAATCCCATCTCATAGTAGTTGGTGTTGCGGACCGACGTCATGCAGTGACGTTGCGCGGGGCCGGGCCCATGGAACTCGATATCGATACCCAAGCCCTCGGCGGCGTGGGCCAGTTTCATCACGCCTGTGATGCCATCATAGCCGATGTCACCGCGCACGAAATCGGTGGCTTCGGCCAGGGCAAAGTCGACGTGGGGCTCTAGCGTGCGTACATGCTCGGTCATGAGGAGCGGCGTCTGGATGATCTGCCGCAGCTTGCGGTGGGCGAACTGTGAGATGCCGCCGTCCTTGTAGGGATCCTCCAGCCAGTAAAAGCGCTCGTCATCGCAGGCTCGTCCCACCTTGATCGTGTCGGCAAAGGTCTCGAGCTCGCAGGCCGGGTCGAGCATCAGGTCCATCTTTTGGCCCACGCGCTGGCCGACGGCGTGGACGGCGGCGATCTCGGCCTCGGGCGTGGTCTGGCCCCAACCGTGGATCTTGAAAGCAGGGTAGCCCATCTCGAGGCACTGCTCGGCAAAGTCGGCATAGGCCTCGGGCGAATCGAGCCCGCCATTGTGATCGCCGTGGGGGGTCGAAGCGTAGCACTTGAGCGGGCGGATGTGGCCGCCCAACAGCTCCCAGATGGGGGCGTCATAGAGCTTGCCGGCGATATCCCACAAGGCGATATCCACATAGGCGAGGCCGATGCGCGCCATCTGGCGCAACGCGCGCTTGACGTCCTGGTAGATGAGCTCGCGCTCGAGGGCGTTCTTGCCGATGAGATAGTGGGCATAGATCGGCAGCGTGGCGAAGCAATCGCCGCCCGCCAACGTCTCGCCTACCACCCCCTCGCTGGTGTGGATCAGCAGCACCGAGTGCGTGGCCGTGAGCGTGCTCCCAGGCTCGTACACCAGGTTGAACCCGTTGTAATCGCGACCCAGGTCATGGAGCGTCGTCTCAAAAGAGACAGACTCGATCTTGGTGATGAGCGGTTTCTTGGCCATGGATGGCGCCTCCCCTGTGTGGGCTGAACACTGGCGCCATCCTAACCGGGTGCCCAACAGAGCGCAAGGCTTCCTCAGCTAGTCGACCAACTCGCTGAGGTCGCTCTTGGCCAGGGTTGAGCTGCTCAAAGGTTGCCCGGTGACAAAGCGCTCCAACTGCTCGATCATGTACTCTTGCTCGGCAATGACCGCCTTGACCACGTCCCCGATGCTGATCAGCCCCGCCAGCCGCCCCTCTTTGAGAACGGGCAGATGGCGTATGCGCCGATGGGTCATGATCGCCATGGCCTCGCCGATGGTCTGCGAGGTCTCGACGCAGATCGGATTGGGCGTCATGATGTCGCGCGTCTTGGTGCCGTGTGACAACCTGCCAGCCAAGACCACCTTGCGCGCATAGTCGCGCTCGGACATGATGCCCATCAGGTGGTCCTGATCCATCACCAAGACCGCGCCCACGTTTCTGGCAGCCATCAGCTTGAGGGCGTCGTACACCGAGGTATCTGGGGATACGGCGTGGACAAGGTGGCCTTTGCGTTCGAGGATCTCGCCGACCGTTGTGCAGAGCTCCATCTCGTACCTCCTATGCTAGCGACCTGCCGCAGGCTGAGAGGAACGAGAGGGAGCAGCCACGCAAGAACCATCCTGGACGAGCCTGCCTCACACTCTGATTATCGCATGGACGGGCGGGCGGGGTCAAGAGGCATTGTTGGTGACTTTATCGGCTATCCTTGCCCCTCGCCTTGGATCGGAGCTAGAATCGGTGGGTAGTTGGTCCTACGCTCTATAGGAGGTGTCCGGTGAAGGCGATGATCCTGTACGAGTCCTTCTTTGGCAACACGGAGCAGGTGGCCCAAGCCATGGGCGTCGCCCTCGGCGCGGCGTGGGGCGCTGCCGATGACGTCACCGTGCGCCGCATCTCGGACGTTGACCCCACCGCTCTGCCCGCGCTCGACCTGCTGGTTGTGGGATCGGCCACCCGCGCCTTTCGTCCCTCGCCCGATACCAGCGCCTTTCTTGCCCGGCTCCCTGGCAGAGCCCTTGACGGCATGATGGTGGCTGCTTTTGACACACGCATCGCTCCCGAGGACACGGGCTCGGCTGTGCTCAAGTTCATGGTCAAACTGTTCGGCTGGGCCGCCCCCAAGATCATGAAAAAGCTGGTCAGGGCAGGGGGGCGGGCAGGTGCGGAGCCCGAGGGATTCTACGTGGTCGCATCCGAGGGGCCGCTGCGCGAGGGCGAGCTGGAACGCGCTGCCGCTTGGGCGCGGCAGTTGGCTTAATGCACCACACCGTCCTCTAGGCGGCCGACTGGGGCTCTTGGCGCTTTTGCTTGTTACGCGCATGCGTATCCAGGACGGCCTTGCGGATGCGCAAGCTCTGCGGCGTCACTTCTAGTAGCTCGTCGTCGCCCAGATATTCGATGGCCTCATCGAGGCTCATCTCGCGGACCGCCTTCAGGCGAACCTCGATGTCACGCGTGGAGGATCGCATGTTGGTGAGATGCTTTTGCTTGCATACGTTGACGGCTACGTCGACCGGGCGCTGGTTCTCTCCTACCACCATGCCCTCATAGACCGTGGTCCCAGGCGTGATGAACAGGGTGCCCCGCTCCTCGGCGTTGCGCAGCCCATAGCTGGTGGCCTGCCCACTTTCAGAAGCTACCAGCGAGCCACTGCTCCGGGCGGGGATTTCACCCGCCAGGGGCAGGTAGCCGTGGAACAGGGCGTGCATGGTGCCCAGGCCACGGGTCGCTGTCAGAAACTGGTGACGGAACCCCAGCAAGCCTCGGGTGGGAACCAGGTAAGCCATGTGCACACTGCCATCGCCCTTGGTCGCCATGTTGAGCATCTGGCCACGGCGGGCCCCCAGCATCTCGACCACCACGCCCACGGCATCGCTGGTGGTCTCGATGTAGACGTCCTCGAAAGGCTCCAGCGCGTGCCCTTGGGCATCGTAGCGGGTCAGCACCATCGGCCTTGATGCCTGAAACTCGTAGCCTTCGCGGCGCATGGTCTCAATCAAGATGGCGAGGTGGAGCTCTCCGCGCCCCGAAACCTCAAAGGTGTCGGGGCTGTCGGTGTCAGCCACCCGCAGCGCCATGTCGTGACGGGTCTCGTCCAGCAATCGCGCCCGGAGTTGGCGCGAGGTGCCCCAGCGGCCCTCGGTGCCGTAGAGGGGGGAGAGGTTCACGCCAAAGGACATGCGCACCGTTGGCTCGGCCACCTCGATGGTGGGAAGGCTGTGCGGGTCATCGGGGCTGGCCAACGTCTCGCCGATGGCCGCGTCCTCCAGGCCCATTAGCACGGCGATATCGCCCGCTTCTACCTGGGGTACGTCCACTCGCTTGAGCCCCTCATGCACCTGAAGGTAGCGGGCCCGCTCCATGTGTACGCGCCCATCCCTCGCGATGCGGGCCAGCTCCTGGCCTGATCGCAACCTGCCCGCCGTCACCCGCCCGATGGCGGTGATGCCGCGATGCTCGTCATAGTCCAGCGTGGTGATCAGCATCTGCAGCGGCGCGTCGAGATCCGCGATGGGCGGGGGCACATGCCGCAGAATGGCAGCGAACAGGGGCTGGAGGTCTGGCCCGAGCGACGGCGTGAGCCCGGCCTGCCCCGTCACGGCGTTGGTATACACCACGGCAAAGTCGGCTTGGTCGTCGCTGGCACCCAGCTCCAGGAACAGGTCAAAGGTGCGGTTGAGGGCGTCGTTGGGGTCTGCCCCTCGCCGATCCACCTTGTTGATGACCACGACCGCGGGAAGGTTCATGGCCAGCGCTTTGCGGAGCACAAACCGCGTTTGGGGCATGGGGCCTTCGGCGGCATCCACCAGCAGCAGCACACCATCGACCATATTGAGCACGCGCTCGACCTCTCCGCCGAAATCGGCGTGGCCGGGCGTATCGACGATATTGATTTTGACTTGCTGCGAGGTGTCCGGATCCCAAATGGTGATGGCTGTGTTTTTGGCCAGGATCGTGATGCCGCGCTCACGCTCCAGGGCGTTCGAATCCAACACGCGCTCGGCGACCTGCTGGTTCTCGCGAAAGACGCGCGCCTGCCTGAGCAGGCCGTCCACCAGCGTCGTTTTGCCGTGATCCACGTGGGCCACGATGGCCACATTGCGAAGCCCCAAACGCTCACGCTGCATGCAGTCCCCTTCCGAGATCCGTGTGCTCGAACGCGACCCACCATGATAGGCCTGAGGGGGCGGCCTGTCAAAGCGCCAGCGGTCTCCGCAAGGCCTTTCCCCGGCACGCGGCCAGGCTTTCGTTGACGGACCTCTTGCCGCCAACTATGATCCTTCCATTGGCCAACCTTTGGGAGAGAGCCCATGCTATTGGCAGACCAACCCGCTTCCGATGTCCTCCTCAGCGAACTGCGCGAGGGGCTCCAGCGCACCTTGGGCAGCCATCTGCGCGGCCTGTACCTGTACGGCTCGCTGGTCACAGGCGGCTATACCGAGGGCATCAGCGACGTCGACCTGTTGGCGGTGACGACGTCCAGCCTCGATGAGCCGACGCTCGCCGCGCTCAAGGCTTGGCACGAGGCGCTGGAAGCGGCGCATCCCGCCTGGGAGGGACGGGTCGAGGTGGCCTATGTGCCCATGGAGGCCCTGCGCACCTTTCGCCAGCGTGCCAGCACCATCGCTGTCATCAGCCCTGGAGAGCCGTTCCATACGCTCGATGCGGGCCGCGAACGGCTGGTCAGCTGGTGGGTGGTGCGGCGCCAGGGAGTGGCGCTGCTGGGCCCGCCAGCCGCCGATCTGATCCCGCCGATCGACATGGCCGAGTTCCAGGATGTCGTGCGCGAGCACGCCCGAGCTTGGCCCGAGTGGGTGCGGGACATACGCCACCATCGGGGCGGCCAGGCCTATGCCATCCTGACCCTCTGCAGGGCGCTGTACGCCTGCGCCGAGGGGGAGCAGGTCTCCAAGCAAGAGGCGGCGGCCTGGGCCCAAGGACGCTACCCCGAGTGGGCATCGCTGATTGCCGATGCCCTGATGTGGCGGCAGGAGCCCGTGGCACAATCGCCCCTGCATGAGGCTACCTATGCCACCACCGAGGCTTTTGTGAGCTTTGCCAGCAAAGAGATTGCCGACGGCGCTCGATGAGCGTCGCGGCAGGCTTGCAGGGGTGTCGCAAGAAAGGTGCCAGAGGCATCTGCATGCTCGATAGGAGGGTTCCCATGGCCGGTGCATCCCGATCCCCACGGTGCGGCGCATGTGTGGCGGCGGCGATTCTGGTCTCGGTAGCTCTCGGCGCCTGCGGCACGTCGGCCACAGCTATCCCGCCCACGAGCGCTATCGCGGCAACCTCGCCAGCGGCCACGGCTACGGCTGTGCCACCCACGGCAACCGGCTTGCCGCCTACCGCTACACCCCAGCCAACGGCTACCGCTCGCACGGCGGAGCAGACGGCCCCGGCAACCGAGCTCGCAGCCACGGTAGAGCCGACCGTCGCCGAGCCCAGCGGCGCCGTCGACGGCGTGGTCTCGCCCGGCGAGTACAGCATCTCGGTGGAGGCTGCGGGGGTGACCCTGTACGTGCGGATCGAAGGGGACGACCTGGTCGGCGCCCTGGTGGCCCGCACCGATGGCTGGGTCTCGGTCGGGTTTGACCCCGAGGATGCGATGGCGGGCGCCAACTATGTGTACGGCTATGTTACCGACGGCCAAGCGGTGGTGCATGACATGTTCGGCACCCGCCCTAGCGGACGAGACTCGCACCCGCTGGATACCGCCCTCGGCGGGACCGACGACATCCTCGAGCAAGCGGGGAGCTATAGCGATGGGATCACCACCATCGAGTTTCGCATACCGCTGGATTCGGGCGATCCCTATGACAAGCCCTTGGAGCCGGGCGGCAGTTATGCCGTCCTGCTGGCCATGGGCCCCACCGCCGATACGGAGAGCTACCATAGCGCCCGCGGCGAGGCCATGCTGGTGCTCGCCCGCTAGCTTGACAGCGAGATCACGTCACGAGGCTTCTAGGAGCAGATGCTGGAGTTCCGCCCATGACCGACTATCAGACCGCCTTTCGCGAGAACCTGAGCGACCGGCGCGCGTCTTCGCTAGAGAGCACCATCCCCCTGGCCATATTCGCGGCGTGTGCCTGGTTCGTGTGGGGGTGGACCGCCACGCCCGACCGCGCTGACCTGGCGCGGCCGGGCACCTGGTTGGGGATCCCCATGTTGGTGGGGGGCGCAGCCCTGGCTCTCTGGCTGCGAAAGCGCCACGTCACCCTTGCTGCGCATGGGCTCGTGTGGTCCGTGCTAGTGGCCACAGCCGCCGCCGCGGTGGCGCTGCCAGATGGTTCCGCTGCTGCACTCCTGGCGGTCCCCGTGGTGTTCGCCAGCGTTCTCCTGGATCGCCGCTCGATCTTTCTGGCAGCGGCCCTGATGAGCGCCCTCGCCTTTACAGAGTTCCGAGGCGAAGGCTACCATGCGCTGTATGCCTGGATTCCGTTGCTTGCCCTAATCATGACCTCGGTCGCATCGGCTCAGTCGGTGTCCAACCTCTCGACTGCCCTGGCCTGGGCCTGGAACAGCTATGAGCAGGCTCTGCGCAATGAGCAAGAGATGCGCCAACGCCAGGCCGAGCTCAAGCGCGCGCTCAAGGCGCTGGATGAGGCCTCTTATCGGCTGGAGCGCGCCAACCACATGCTCAGCATCACCCGTGACCAGGCCGAGGAGGCTCGGCGTCTCAAGCAAGAGTTTGCGCAAACGATCAGCCATGAGCTGCGCACACCGCTGAACATTGTGGTGGGGTTTGCCGAGGTGATGGTGCAGTCGCCCGAGTACTATGGCGCGGCGTTGCCGATCCCCTACCAGCGTGATCTGGGCATCATCTACCGCAACGCCCGCCACTTGCAGGATCTGGTCAACGACGTGCTCGACCTCTCGCGCATCGAGGCCGCGCAGATGACGCTGGTCCGCGAAAAGGTGCCCGCTGCCAGCCTGGTGCGCGACGCCCTGGGCATCGTGCGGAGCTTGGTGGAATCGCGGGGGCTGGAGCTGAACGCCGACGTGGCGCCCAACCTGCCGTACCTGCGGGTTGACGCTCTGCGCATCCGCCAGGTGCTGTTCAACCTGATCAGTAACGCGGTGCGCTTTACCGAGGATGGCAGCATCACCGTGCGGGCGGAGCGGGCCAAGGGCGAGGTGATCTTTGCCGTGCAGGATACGGGCGTCGGCATCGCGCCAGACGACCTGCAGGGCATCTTTGAAGAGTTCCGCCAGGCCGATAGCTCCAGCCGACGGCGCTATGAGGGCGCGGGGCTCGGGCTGGCCATCTCCAAGCGCTTTGTGGAGCTGCATGGGGGGCGAATCTGGGCGGAGAGCGAGGTGGGCGTGGGGAGCAGGTTCTACTTTGCCCTGCCTGCCGACGAGCAAGGGGCCAGCGCCGATGGCGCCCCGCTGGCCGCGTCCGCGCTCACGCGCACGGCCGACTATCATCTGAGCGAAAAGCCGGTCCTGCTCACGGTGACCCGCAGCCCCTCGGCGGTGGCGCTCCTGGGGCGGTACCTCGCCGGCTATCGCACCATGGCGGTGCCCTCGCTGGAGGAGGCGGGCCCGGCCGTGGCGCGTGTGGCCCCCCAGGTCGTCCTGGTGGATGAGACCAGCGAGCCGCTCGACCACGCCCAACTGGACCGGCTGGCAGCGGAACCAGCCCTGGCTGCCTCGCTGGTGCTCTCTTGCCGATTGCCGGGAGAGGAGTCGCTCCGCCAGCAACTGGATGCCGATGCCTACCTGGTCAAGCCCGTCTCACGGGAGAGCCTCTGGGATACGCTGCGGCAGTTTGGGGCCAACGTGGACCACCTCTTGCTGGTGGAGGACGACCCCGACTTTGCCCGCCTGGTCACGCGCTTGCTAGAGGACAGCCCCGTGCGCCAATACCAGGTCTCGTGCGCCAGCACGGGCGCCCAGGCCATGGCCCACCTGAAGCAGTGGCCGGTGGACCTGGTGCTGCTGGACATGGTCCTGCCCGACATGGACGGCTCGGTGGTGTTGCAGCGGATGCATCAGCATCCCGCCTGGGCCGAGATCCCCGTCGTCGTGGTATCGGCGCAGGAGGAGCTGGACCCTGGCGCCGCGCTAGGGACGACCCTCACGCTGGCGCAGCGCCGGGGGATCACGCCGTCGCTGCTGGTGCGCTGCATTCAGAGCATCGCCGATCTCACGCCGGCGGGCGATCCTCTAGCGCCGCCAGCGCGTCAAGGAGCGCCTGCTCGCTCACTGGCTTGATCAAGAAGGCGGTGGCGCCCAGCGAGAGCGCCAGCTCGCGCTGACGGAGCACGCTGCAGACGATCACGGGAATGTGCTGCGTGCGCGGCCGATGGAGCAGGGTCTGCAAGAGATCCCAGCCATCCACCTCGGGCATGAGCAGGTCGAGGGTGATGGCATAGGGCTGGTGCTGCTCGGCCAGCTCGAGCGCGCGGGTGGCCGATTGGGTGGTGGCGACCTGGTAGCCATGGGGCGCGAGGTGCCGCTGAAAGAGCTCCAGCACGTCCTCGTTGTCATCCACCACCAGCACCAAGCGGTTGGCGCGGGGCAGCCGCAGATCGATGCCACAGACGCCCTGCTGATCGGATCGCGCGCGCACCTCGGTCTCGCTGGGGGAGGCCATGCCCTGCAAGGCCGCCAGCCACTGGTCGGTCTCTGGGGGATCCTCGGGCTCGCGGACGGCCTCATGATCCAGCGACATCATCAGCCACACGGCCCCGTCGTCGGCAGAGCCCTCTACCCGGAGGAGCCCGTCACGGGCGCATTCGCACAGGCGGCCCAGCACGGAGAGGAGCATCTGCCGCAAGAGGGCGGGCTCGACGGCTATCTCGGGCAGTTCGGGCTCCAGCTCTACCTGAAGGCGGACGCGATTGGTCTCGCGCAGGCGCTGCAGGAGCGGCAGGATGCCGTCGAGCACCTGCTGCAGGCGGGCCGTTCGCGCGGCGCGGGCCAGCCGGGCCGCCTCGACGCGCAGCAACGCCAGCCGTTCCTCCTCGCTGCCCTCGGCCGCCGCGCGGGGGGGCGCGTGCGGGGGCTGCTCGGGCGGGTCGGACGGCTCCTCGACCAGCCTG
>Ga0334892_1003233_pt1 | contig 10771 bp, 9 predicted proteins | sample GraSluR3_MG_4_FD_207213 | JGI IMG/M metagenome (GOLD analysis project Ga0334892, IMG submission 207213) | Sludge microbial communities from methane-producing bioreactor in Wageningen University, Netherlands - Granular Sludge_15_04-R3 | ecosystem: Engineered > Bioreactor > Anaerobic > Unclassified... | reverse complement strand
AACCATCTTTGAGGCGGCCTTTCCCACAGCATTCATCGTGGATGATGCAATAAAGAAAGGCAGTATTCCCCCCATAAACAGGCCTACAACTACCTTCGGGCTGGTCAGGTCAATTACTGTTTCAGCCCCTACAGACTTTACATAAGCACTGAAGAGTGCAATAGCTGTAAGTGCCGCTGATCCAATGGCAAAACCTTTGCCCATGGCAGCGGTAGTATTGCCCAGGCTGTCAAGCTTGTCGGTAATCTTTCTTACATCACTTCCCAGCCCTGACATTTCGGATATCCCCCCTGCATTATCAGCTATGGGACCATATGCATCCACTGACATGGTAATACCTATGGTGGCAAGCATGGAAATGGCTGATATGCCTATTCCATAGAGACCTGCGGAAAAATAGGATATCATTATTATAATGGAAATTGTAATCATTGGAGTGACTACGGATTCAAATCCGACAGCCAGACCTGATATAATGTTTGTAGCACTTCCGGTAAGACTTGCTCCGGCAATCTTTTTCACCGGACCCCCGGATGTGTAGTATTCGGTTATGAGACCTATGGCGCTTCCTCCCGCCAGCCCGAAAACTACAGGTATAAATATAGCCAGGTTCCTGACGCTGAAAAAACCCGTGGTAAGGACTATGGCAAAGAAAGCCAGCAGAAGGTATATCCCGCCTGCAATATAGGTACTGTACCTTAAAGCCAGGTGGGGCTCCTTGTGCTTCAGGAAATCCATGAACTTTATCCCGAGGATGGAAGCAATCAGCCCTACCATTATGAGGACGATGGGAAGGCTCATAAAGGCAACGGGATGACCGACAGGAACTGCAGAATTCTCCCCAGGGTGTATGGTTGCAGCTATTGCCATGGTAGCCACAACTGACCCCACGTAGGACTCAAATAGATCCGCTCCCATCCCTGCCACATCACCAACATTATCCCCGACATTATCAGCAATAACTGCTGGATTGCGGGGATCATCCTCAGGTATCTTCGCTTCTAACTTGCCGACAAGATCCGCACCTACATCTGCAGCCTTGGTATATATGCCCCCTCCAACCCTGGCAAAAAGTGCAATTGAGCTTGCACCCATGGCAAAGCCTGTAATGACTTTAACAAAATCAGTGGTATATTTGAAAAGCTCAGCAGGCAGTTCAGGATCGCCGGTGAATATTATGTAAAAGTAGAAGATTCCCAGACCCAGAAGGCCGAGACTTGCGACGGAGAGACCCATTATACTGCCCCCGTCAAAGGCCATCTTCAGAGCATCTCCCGGGTTCTGGTCCCTGGCTTTCTGAGTGGTCCTGACATTGCTCAGAGTTGCTGATTTCATTCCAAAATATCCTGCCGACATAGATGCCATCGCACCAAGCAGAAATGCAAGGGAAGACCAGAATCCGACAAAAAAGAATAAAAGAATCAGCACCAGTCCAATGAAAACCGAAAGCACTGAGTATTCTTTTTTTAGAAATACCATGGCTCCCTTATGTATAAGGCTGGAAATCTCCTTCATTTTCCCGGAATCAATTTCAACACTCTGAATACTGCGGAAAGTGCGGAAAGCAAAGAACAACCCGGCAAATGCTATCAGCGGAGCAAAAAAACTAAAGAATTGTCCCATGCCTTTCTCCTTTTAATTTATCCTCGCCTCTGCCCAGAAGGTCTCTCCTGTTGTAGGTATTGGCAGCTTTGCTGAGACCCCTGTAGATAAAAACATCAATTGATTCGGCTGCATTCTTCAGGAGAATGTCAATGCTTTCCATCTCCTCCCGGCTGAAGCATTCAAGTACATATTCTGCCGGATCTTTATCCTCCGGTGGCTTGGATATACCTATCCTGCACCGTTTAGCCCTGTTACCCGGGAGCATGCTGTTAATGCTTTCAATGCCCTTATGCCCCCCGCTTCCCTTATTGGAAGAATACTTTATAAAACCAAATTCTATATCCATATCGTCGTGAATGATGAGAATATCATCCCAGTCGTCCTTAAATGTCCGGAAGAAATAGTCCAGGGAATCTCCGCTTCTGTTCATATATAGCTGGGGCTTTAAAAGGCAGAGATCTTTTGAGCACCATAGCATCCAATATTGATTTTTTGTGAGCTGGAAGCTACTCTTTGAGTGCTCCCTGTAAAAATCCAGCAGGATAAAACCGATATTGTGCCTTGTATTCTCATATCTTCCACCTGGATTACCCAAGCCTGCAATTAATAAAGACACAGCTTCTCAATACCGGCACAAACTATTCCTTGACCTCTTCATCAAGAGATAGCGGCTCAAGCAGCATACCTCCGCCCTTGCCGGTTTTTCTTCTAAGGGTGCAGATTACCTTCTCCGGTACGTCAGCAAATATCATCCCTTCAGGAAGGACAAGGTCTTTGCCATAAATAACATCATTGATCTTCATGCCTGATACGTCAATAGCTATATAAGGCGGTATCTGGCCAGCCTTGACTTTGACATATATCCTGTCCATATATACCCTTATATTGTTATTCTTGATGTGGTCCAGGTAGAACCCGCTGTATCTCAGCGGAATCTCCACCCTTACATGCTCATCCTCCTCAACGCCGATAAAATCAACATGAACAACTGACCGGGTAACGGGGTGAATCTGGTAATCCTTTAATATACAAAAATGCCTGATCCTGCCGTCTGATTTCATAATAAGCTTAAAAATAGCGTTTTCCCCTGCTTTTGTTGCCTTGCGGAGAAATTCTTTCTTATCCAGTGAAATAGCCAAAGGCTCCATTTTTTTGCCGTATATAATCCCCAGAAGCCCGCCTGAATTCCGCATGTCCTTATTCTCTCTCTTGTTCAGCTTAGTCCTTTCTTCGACCATAAGCTCCAACGCTTCCATAAGTCTCCTCCTAAATGCTCTTGGTAAAGTAAAGCTTTTATCCAAAAATAAAAATAATGCAAGAAAAAAGTAATATTAAATTGAGAACTGCGATAAAGATGTATTCCAGATTACTGAATATATGGCTTTACTTATAATCTCGGAAGAATCAATTATCTCAAGCTTCTCCTTGATCTCCAGGTCTGGATTGAAGATGGAATCGGTAATAAATACCTTTTCCACATTGGAATATATAATTTTATCATAATTTTCACTGCTGATGAGGGCATGGGTTATGAGAGCATATATCTTTGAGGCACCTGCCTGCTTCAGCTTCTCAGAGACCACGGCGACAGTCCTGCCGCTGTCAATAATATCATCTATGATAACAACATCTTTGCCCTTAATATCGTTTGCTATGGGTTCACAGGTCTTTGACCCCGGTGTGTTCACCCTTTTGTCGCTCAGGATATAGGGCTTCTGCATGTATTCTGAAAACAGAAAGGCTCTGTGGAAACCCCTGGGGTCAGGAGCAACAACGACAAAATCATCAAGGGGCAGGGAATTCAGGACGGACTTGAAAAGGGGAAAGGGGCTGAGATTATCCACGGGTATGCCATAGAAACCCTGTATTTCAGGTATATGAAGGTCAAGGGTAATAAGCCTGACAACCCCGGAAAACTGTATAAGGTCCGCCAGCAGTCTGGAGGATATGGGAACCCTCTGTTTTGTCTTATACGTCTGTTTGCTGTAGGCAAGATAAGGAATAACTGCAATGACGCTCCTGGCACTGGCTCTCTTGAACATATCCACAGCAAGCAGGAATTCCATTATGGAATCATTGACCGGGCTGTAAAAGGACTGTATGAGGAATACATTCTTTCCCCTGACGCTTATCGGGCAGTGCACCAGTATTTCACCGTCCCTGAACCGTGCTATCTCCAGGGGGGATAATTTTGTATTCAGCCTGGCGGTAATCTTCTGAGCCAGGCCTATACTGTTATTACATGAAAATATTAATGTGTCTTTCATTTCACCTTTAAACTGGGGCGGAAGGATTCGAACCTTCGAATACAGGTACCAAAAACCTGTGTCTTACCACTTGACGACGCCCCAATATATTCAAAGCCTACATGTCTTCAGGGTCCTGGGTGCTTTCCTGGGGCTGGCCTTCTTCATCCATTCTGGCAATTTCGGTATTGTACTGGTCAAGCACTGCAGTTTCAATCAGCCTTCTCGTCTCATTGTTAAGGGGGTGAGCTATGTCCTTATATGAGCCATCTTTCCTCTTTTTGCTCGGCATTGCCACGAATAATCCGTTATTACCGTTGATTATCTTGAGGTCCCTGATAATGAAAGCATTATCAAAGGTAATTGTAGCAAAAGCCTTCAGTCTGTTTTCGTTGATAGGAAAAACTCTAACTTCTGTAATTTCCATTAACCTCCACCATCCTAAGTGTTGTTTTTTATTCCTCTAAATTTAAGAGGTTGAACATTTTTTATCATACTAATAAATTTTGTCAAGACAGTTTTTTGAATTATATTTTTCGGCAAAGAATCTATTATCTCACCACTTTCACTAGGCTTAGAAGAATCCAGAAGAACAAATAGACATGAGCCTGATCCTGTAAGCAGGGTGGAGTTTCTGTGATTTTGCGGAATGGCATCCATTATGATGCCCAAGGGAGCGGAGATGCTGGCGGCAGGGTGCTGTAAATCGTTTATAATCCAGCTTTGCATATCTTCAAGCATGAATTTCTTCTTTGAAATTATATTTTTGTATAATGAGGCTTCGCATTCCTCCATATCAGGGTAATTGTCCGTAATCCTGTCATATTCCCTGTATATCTCACCAGTATTTAGTCCGGCTTTTGGTTTTATCAAAAGCAGATCGTGGCTGAGGCATTCATCCAGCGGAATTACTTCTTCCCCGAAACCCTTTACCAGGGCAAAGCCCCCCGTAAGAAAGAAAGGAGTATCGCAACCGCATTTTTCAGCAATTATGCCCATGTCTTTTCTGTCAAGTTTCTTATCATAATGAAAACAAAGGTACCTGATTATTTCTGCAGCATTGGAGCTTCCACCGCCAAGCCCTGCCTGGTGCGGAATTCTTTTCTTAAGATATATCTTTATTTTTGGCATTTCTCCGCTGAGAAAATAATCAGAAAAAAAACGCACTGCCCTGGTTATCAGATTGGAATCATCGCAGGGTATGTCTTTTTTACTGCACTCCAGGCTGTAGCTGTCGCCGTCTCTTATTATGATCTCGTCAAAAAGGGCTATAGTGTGCATTAGTGACAATATTTTATGGAAACCCTTTTCCGGTTGTCCTACCCTGAGGTAGATATTGAGCTTTGCCGGTGAAAAAATCTTTATCTCCATGAAAACAGGTCCTCCTGAATATCTATATTTATGCTGTAGCTTTCTACGGTGTATTCCAGAATCCTGTCCTCGAGTCTGATGCGCCGGTCCCTGAAAAACAGGCAATCACCGATTTTTTCAGGGTTCCAGGCCTTGTAGAGGATCTCTCTGCCCTGAATTCGCCTTATAATGCTGTAGCTTTTGTCCTGCCCGTCATAAACTGGCATATATAGTTCACCGCAATCGCAGATTGAATGAAAAAGCTTCCGGGGATAGGCGGATTTTATATTTACATCATAACCCGTGAAGAAGAAGCCCGGGTGAACACTGAATATGTCTGCCCCAAGGAATAGATAGCTATCCCTGCCTTTTACAAAAAGTTCCCTTTTTCCTTCTCTTCTGTCTTCTATATACAGCTTTTCATCCCTATAAATCATTGTAAATTCTGTAAATCCAAGGGTATTAATAATATCAATCCTGATTTTTCCATCAAGGCCGTAAACCATGGCTTCAAATCTCTGCCTGGTTTCAGCATCCTTTAATCGTCCCCTTACCAGAAAGATATATCTTGATGGAAAAACCATGTCTCTGCAAAGCAGGGTGCCGTCTTTTAAAAATCTTCCTGAACAGCCCATGAAAGAGATCAGTAGAAGAACCAGTACTGCTGATTTAATTTTCATTCTGCTTCTGGTTTATCCGGATCGCCCATATATGCTTCAACCCTTTTTGAATCCCGGACCGAAGGGTACAGGTCCGCCGCTCTCTTAAAGAATTCAGATGCCTTTTCCTCTTTCCCGGTCTTCATATACACAAGGCCGAGATGCTCAAGTATCTCCGGGTCATTCCCCGTTAATTTCCAGGCCTTTTCAATATATTCCAGAGCCCTGGGGTAGTCACCCCGGATATAATAATACCATCCCATGGAATCTATAAAGGCTGGATTAAGGGGTTCAATTTTCAGTGCATACTGAAGCATGCCAGAGGCTTTTTCAAGGTTTATGCCTTCAAGGATATAGCTGTAGGCAAGGCTGTTGCAGATATTTGGAGAATAAGGCCTGGCTTGGTAGAGTCCTTCAAGTATCTCTATACTGCCTTCAATGTCGTCTGCCCTGAAAAAATACCCGCTGAAGGAAAAAAGAATATCCTGGTTTTCCGGGTATATCGCAAGGGCTCTTTTGTAAAGGTTTTCTGCTGACTGTAAATTATCTGTGGTTAAAAGAAAATCAGCGGCTATCAGGTAATCTTCCGGTTCATAAAAATTTTCAAGGAAAAGTTCCGCAATATATATTTTATCCCGGAATTCCCGAACCCTGGAAATTATCCTTAAAGCCTGCATATATGCCTGCCGGTTGCCTCTGTCTTCAAGTATGATTTTTTCACACTCCTCCAGGGCCTGGTCTTCCTTGCCATTTTGCATGAGAAGTTCTGTATAAAGCAGCCGTATGGCGGCATTGCCAGCATGTTTGTTCTCCAGGCTGTTTTTCAGCATATGAAGGGCTTTTTCCTCTGAATCCAGAAAAAAAACCGCCCTGCCATATTCAATAAAGATTTCATCAGATCCCGGGTTTTCATCATAAAGTTTCTTTAACACTCCAAGGGCATCGGCTTTTCTATCTTCAAGGACCAGCAGTTCATAGAGCAGACCGAGGTAGTCCTTTTCAGGGAATATATCCCTGAATTCTTCCAGGAGACCCCTGGCATTGGCAAATTCACCCTTTTGAGTGAAGGAATTATACAAAAGCATAAGAAGGTTATTATCAGGTTCTGTCCTGCTTATGGTACCTTCCAGGTCTTTAATAACTGAATCGTACTCCCCGCTCAGGTACCGGGCATAGTTCAACCGCCTGGAATAGTGAGCATCCCTTTTATCCTCGCTGATGCCGGATAAAAGCTCCAGAAGGTAAGGCAGGCATTCTTTCTCCCTCCTGCCTAAAACATTGGAAATAAAGGCTTCAACGAAATAATCCCGGTTTTGTCCCATCTCTATCATTTTTCTGTAAAAAGATGACAAATCATTATTAAGCCTGTGATTTCTTGACAGGCCTTCCAGGGATTTCAGCGAATAGCTGTAATAGGGCTGACGTTTTATTGATTCCATATAGTAATGGGCAGCCAATGAGTATTCCCTCTCCAGTTCAAACAGATTACCTGCAAGGTAGTATATAAGCTCGTCCTGATGGCCTGCGGATGGCAGCCCGTTTATATAATGCAGGAGGTATTTCCTTGCTTCCTGCTTTTCCCCGTGGAAAAATAACAGCCTGCCGATTATGGCATAGTAGGAGGGTTCATCTCCTGAAATTTCCAGTAATTTTTTATAGGTTTCAATAGCCTCATCATAACGGTCGCCGGCTGTCAGCAATTCTGCATAGATTTCGAGAGCCTGAGTATTATCTGGGTATTTTGCCAAGAAATCCTCGGTTACCGAAAGGGAGCGTTCATTGTCCTTATAAAGCCTGAAAAGGTGAATATAGGGGACAAACAGATCATCCCTGATATCCATTATGGCTTCAAGCTGAGCAATACTATCATTGTATCTGCCCTCCCGGGCATACTCCATGGAGCAGATAAATTTCTCAAGGATAATGCTGTCCTTTCTGAATCCTCCCTCGCCCTGGCAGAACAGGAAAGATGCCCCGGAAAGTATTACCGCAAAAAATAAAATAGCCCTGCTGATTTGCATCTGTTTTTATTTGATTATAACTATAAGATAGAATAATATGTTCCCCATTATATTGATTATGCCAAACATTAACAAGATTTTTATTTCTGAAGGCCTAATGCATTTTCAGGACAGGGATTCGGGTGAGGTTTATATCTACCCCTTCTCTGACATAAAGAGCCTGGATATTGTTGTATCCTCCGAAAACAAGGAGAACATAAGATGCCTTATGGCTTTCCCCGACAGGGATATCTCCTTCAATACTGATATATCCATCAACTATGCTGATTTTCTTGAGATTATTGATTATTCGAGCATGAGGAATTTCAAGGATTTTCTCCTTTACCTGGAAAGGCATGCAAATCATGGAATACTGGCAAACCAGGTGTCTGAGTGGATAACTAAGGGTAAATCCCTGAAAAAGGACAGGGAATTGCCAGAGGATTCGGAACTCAGGCTGTCCATTGCCAGGCTCAGTCTTATGACTTTAGACAAAAGGATGAACCGGAAGCAGTATAAAAGCAGGCTCGAGGTCTTTGCATATTCTTCCTTCGGGATGCTTCTCATGATGGCGGGATTTATAATGGGCTATAACCAGCATTTGAAAGGCAAGTTTCCTTTCTTTTTCATATTTTGCCTGATGGGTCTTTTTCTGATAGTCCTGTCATTCCTTCCAAAAAAAACCAGGCAATATTAATTGACAATATTATTTAATTCTATAATTGTATTTCAAAATCACTGGCAAGGAAACATGAATGAAAATAGTTGGTAATCTGAAAAATCTTTACCATCACAGAAACCTGATACTTATCCTGGTTCAGAGGGAATTAAAAGCCAGGTACCGCGGTTCTCTGCTGGGTTTCTTCTGGAGCTTTTTAAACCCTTTCATACTCATGGTCATATATTCACTGGTGTTTTCAGTATTCTTAAGGCAAAGCTCTCCCCATATTCAGCCCTATGCCGTATTTCTCTTCAGCGGCCTTCTGCCCTGGATATGGTTTACCAGTTCCCTTCTTGAGGCCACCGGATCCCTTTTTGAAGGGGGCAACCTTGTAAAAAAGGTTATCTTCCCTACTGAAATACTGCCTATAGTAAAGATACTTTCAAACCTTATCAATTTTCTTTTCAGCCTGGTAATGCTGATACCTTTCAATATTTACTATTATGCTCTCAGTAAACCTGAAAACCCGCTTTACAACCCTGTATCCCCGCATTTATTCTTTCTTCCCGTAATCATTATTATCCATCTGCTGTTTATGACAGGTATCAGCCTCGCCCTTTCCTCCCTTAATGTACATTTCAGGGATATTCAGCAGCTTATCGGAAATTTCCTTACTTTCTGGTTTTTCCTGACTCCTATCATCTACCCAAAGGAGATACTCCTGGAGAATACTAACATACTTTTCCAGCTTCAGTATAAATTCAATCCTATTGCTCACATCAGCACCGCCTATCAAAGCATCTTTTTCTACGGAAGAATGCCTGATCCGGTGGCAATGTGCAGGATAGCCGCTGCCAGTGTTCTTGTTTTTTACGTCGGGTACTGGATTTTTGACAGGATGCGCGATTCCTTTTCAGAGGTTGTATAGCAATGAAAGATACTTACCCGGTAGTAATAAATAATGTCACCAAAATTTACAGAAAATGGGACAGGGCAAAGAAATTCCTCACAATTAAAAGCGCTCTTTTAAGGGGAGAACTTTTCAATACCCTTATGGACAACAATTCAAAGGTATTTCACGCTCTTCATGGTATTGACTATAAGGTAAAAAAGGGTATTACCCTCGGAATAATCGGCAGGAACGGGAGCGGTAAGAGCACACTGTTAAAGATAATAGCAGGAATTACTAAGCCCGCAGAAGGCTTTGTAAGAACCAGCGGCAAGGTTACAGCTCTCCTTGAGCTCGGAGCTGGATTTCACCCGGAGATATCAGGCAGGGAAAACATCTTTATAAATGGTATAATGCTGGGGCTTTCCAAGAAGGAGCTTACAGAGAAATTTGATGAGATTGTTGAATTCAGCGAGCTGGAGGATTTTATTGATGCCCCTGTAAAGACCTACAGCTCTGGGATGTATATGAGGCTTGCCTTCAGCGTTGCAATCAATGTTAATCCCGATATACTTCTGATTGACGAAGTTCTTGCCGTGGGCGACAGCTCTTTTACCAGCAAGTGCCTGGAACGTATAAAGCAGTTGAAACAGCTGGGAAAAACCATTATCTTTGTTTCCCATGGCCTGCAGACTGTAGAAATGCTATGCGACGAGGTAATGTGGCTGGACAGGGGAAAGCTTATTAATGCAGGAAAACCGAGGGAAATAATTGAAGAATATATGCTTAAAATGGCTGAAGAGGAAGAGGAAAGGATTACTGCCGTGCAGAAGAAAAGCAGTAAGGAGCTTGACAACCACAAGGCGCTGAAAGTATATGAAGAATCCCACAAGGATACAGATAAAAAATACCTGGTTGAGGTTATCTCCCATCCTGATTCCACGAATCCCTTTGTCAGGAAAAGATGGGGATCCAGGGAGGCTGAAATCACAAATGTTGAGATCCTTGACCGTGAAGGACGTACCCGATGGGTTATAAAAACCGGTGAGGACATCACAATAAGAATGCACTACAAGACCGAAAAAGCCATCGATAAGCCCGTAATAGGCATCGGGATCTACAGGATTGATGACCTTTGCATTTTTGCAACCAACACTATGCTGGACAAAATCGAGATTAAAGATATTAGCGGCTCCGGTTATATTGACATGCCCATCAGTCCGCTTGATCTTCTTGCCAATATCTACTTTCTGGATGTCGCCATCCACACGGAAGAAGGATTCCCCTATGACTACCACTACAGGCTCTACCGGTTCAAGGTGTACTCGGATATCCAGGATTTGGGCATCTGCCGGCTCAAT
>Ga0334892_1003231_pt1 | contig 10775 bp, 9 predicted proteins | sample GraSluR3_MG_4_FD_207213 | JGI IMG/M metagenome (GOLD analysis project Ga0334892, IMG submission 207213) | Sludge microbial communities from methane-producing bioreactor in Wageningen University, Netherlands - Granular Sludge_15_04-R3 | ecosystem: Engineered > Bioreactor > Anaerobic > Unclassified... | reverse complement strand
ACACTTTCTGCATTTCCTGGAACCCCTCTAACTTTTATAAAGTTTGTGCTTTGTGGTGCAGCAAATGCAAAGTTGACTGCACTAAACACCAAAATTAAGACAAGTATCAAAGCAAGTATTTTTTTCTGTTTCATTTGTTTCCCCTCCTATTAGTTTGTTATATCTATAATCTATTTGATATCACATGTGTGATTTGATGCCGTTATACAGCCTTGGCTTCCTTCATGGTTTCAACAAATAAGTTGGCAATGTGTGGATCAAACTGAGTGCCAGATTTAGATAATATTTCGTCTAACGCAGCCCTTTTGGACATTGGCTTTTTGTAGGGCCTTTCTGTCACCATGGCATCGTAGGCATCCACAATGGAGAAGACTCGGACAACTTTTGGAATCTTTTCACCTTTGAATAAGCCAGGGTAGCCAGTTCCATCCCACTTTTCATGATGCAGCAAGATGAGCTCATCAATAGCAATGGTTTCACGCGATTCTTTGATGATATTGTAGCCAATTTCGCTATGTCGCTTCATGTCTTCCCACTCTTCTTCGTTCAAAGTATCTGCTTTTTGAAGAATTTCTTCAGGGATACCAATTTTCCCAATATCGTGGAATTCACACAGCAACATGAGTTCTTCCCTTTCTCGATCGCTTAACTGAAGTTTTTCACCTATAATGGAACTAATGTGCTTTAGTCGTTCATAGTGGGCCTTGGTTTCAAAAGTGATGCCTTCAAGTTTTTGCTTCAGATGGTTGACCATGGCTAATTTTGCTTCTTTGCCTTCCTTCAGCTTTAGAAAATACATACGATCTTCCGCTTTTTTAATTAAATGGTGAATGTTTTCCGTCTCTTCTTTTTTGGTTGCAATGCCAAAACTGATGCTGATGGGAAAAACATCCAAAGGATTGAGCTCAAAAGATTGTTTGATGCGTTGAACCACTCGATAAGCTGTTTTCTCAGAAGTGGATGGCAAAAGAATCATGAACTCATCCCCTCCGATACGGCTTACAATGTCTTCTTGCCTAGCCGAACTTTTAATTAACTGAGCCGTCTTTTTAAGAACGCGATCCCCCATTTCGTGCCCGAAAGCATCATTGATCAATTTTAGTCCATTTAAATCTCCCATCACGATACTTAAGGGCAATTGTCGCTTCGTATTTAAGCGAGCAAGCTCTTCTTCGAAGAAACCCTTGTTGTACAAGCCTGTCAGGCTATCTCGGTAAGCTTTGTCAAAGTCCAAAAGATTATGTGTGTAGCGGACACCCTGCAAGGCTTTTTCTACCGATTTTTTTAAAGGCGTAATATCAGTGAAAACAATCATCAGAGCATCCATATCATCGCTAAAGATGTTGACTAGGTAAGTTCTGCCATTGTTGCCAATCCGGCACTCGAATTTCCTTCTTGTGCCAGGAATCAAGTTGTAAAAGAGATCCTGTATTCCAAATATGATCTTATGGTCTGTCAAAATATTAGAGATCTTCTCACCAATCACTTTTTCTGGTTCAATAGTGGTGATTTGTTTAAAACTGTCACTAACTTTAACTAAAACATAATCCACAAATTCACCATTTTTATTAAATAAAGACTTGAATGTGAGAAAAAAATCATATCTTGAAGGGTATTCCATTACAATCACTCCCCCAGTTTCATAGCAACAAGATGTCTGCTTATGTGTATTGTAGTAAATGGAAATTACATTTCAATTACATATAGGAAAATTTCAAAAATTAAAAAAAATAACAGCCAGAATAGGCTGTTATTGAGTGAGGTTGACGCCATCTTAATCGGCAAATAACTTGTTTGGCTTATATCCGTAATAACTGTCTGAAAAAATTTTCTCGGCTTCTTGGTAAGAAGGGATTTTGGGAGATAACTTGGTAGCGACAGCTCTTTCAGAACTTTCAATAAATTTAGGCAATTTATTGAAATAGGCTTTTTCATCCACACCCAAATCCTTGAAACTATTTTTCATCCCTAAGTCTGAAATGAATTGCCACAAATGGTCAACCAGCTGTTGGCATAAAGCCTGATCGTCTCCAGAATAACCTAATCTCTTTGAAATATTGACGTAAGCAGGATGGGGCGAGTGAAAAGCAGTAGTAAATGGCAATAGCACACCACACACCAATCCATGAGGCAAGTTAAAATAGGGGCCTGGCTGGTCCAATCCATGGGCCAATCCGGCACAGGAGTTGGTAATGGCAAGACCGGCAAGGCTAGCTGCGTTATGGCATATCTCTCGTGCAGCACTTTTCTTAGAGACACTCACCTCTTTTCCAGCAGACAACGGCAAGTTTTCGAGTAGATCCAAGGCAGAGGACATGGCCAAAGAAACCACCATGGGAGGTGTGACCTTGCATACTGCAGCTTCCAAAGCATGCGTCAAGGCATCCAATCCGGTGAAGGCAGCGATGTGATCTGGCAGCGTGTCTGTCAAATCAGCATCAAGAATGGCATAAGTGGGGATTAAACGGTTATCTAACATTAAATGTTTCATATTGGTTTTTTCGTTGGTAAAGACAGCTGCTGAAGTGGTTTCTGAGCCGGTTCCGCTGGTAGTAGGGATAGCGACTAACTGAGCCAATCCTGTTGTGGGAGGCAAGCCATAAGGAATGAAGGCTTTTTCAAAAGTCATCTCAGAATGTTCATAAAACAACCACAAAGCCTTTGCTGTATCCATTACCGAACCGCCTCCAATTGCGATAATTAAATCGGGTTCAAAGATTCTTAACGTTTCAACGGCTTTTTCAATGTCATCAAAAGTGGGTTCTCGACGTATATCGGCGACAAATCGGCATTCGCCACCACCTCTGGCAATGCTGGCTGTGATTTTTTGTTGCCACTGTTCACCAATGACACCACCATCATAAACCACTGCTGCTCGCTTTGGCTTAAGTTGACCCAAAAAAGCAATAGACCCCCTACCCATGACAAACTGACTGTTTTGCAAAAGGGAAAAAGACTGATTCATTCATCTGCTCCTTTCAAAAATTATTGGGAGATTCAAAAGATCTCATTCACTACTATCATAGATGAAAACCCTTTCCTTGTCCATGGATACATGTTTTACTTGAATGATGGAACTTATTGATTCATTTGACGTCTACATGAATGTATCGGACACAAAATAAAACTAGAAAGGAAACACAAAATGAAAAAAATCGCAATCGCAATCCTATTGGTCATGAGTCTGGCATTAATGGGTTGCCAGGGACAAACAGAAACACCTGTAGATGATCCGGTGAACATCGACATGAGCCTAGAGGAAATTCTTGATGAAATGTATGCCCTGACAGGATTGGAATGGCCAAATCTTGTCAAGACACCTGTGGATGATGACAACATGGCCTACATGCTGGGAACAACAAACTTTGAATTCGAAGAGGCCCTTGCCTCCGAGCCTATGATGTCCGCACAAGCTCATTCAGTAGTTCTGGTAAGAGTTGATGCAGATGCCAATATGGAGACCATTAAAAAAGACATCAAAGACAATGTAGATGGCAGAAAATGGATTTGTGTTGGCGTTGAAGAGGACAACATCTTGGTGGACAGTTCACGTCAATATATCGTGTTGATCATGGACAATGAAGGTAGCGAAGCTTTGTTAGACGCATTCCATCAAATCATGCAAGGATAAGCTTGTTATGGTTTTCTCAAGTATACAGTTTTTGTTTTATTTTATGCCCATCGTTATGGTGGGCTATTTTTTAACACCTGACTCTCATAAGAATAAAACACTCTTTGCCAGCAGTTTAATTTTTTATTTTTTTGGGGAACCCATTTATATTGGGTTGCTCCTATTCTCAATTATGATCGATTACTTTCATAGTCGCATCATCGATCATCACTTTGGATCAAAAAAAGCAACAACCGCCCTGATGTCATCCATTATTTTAAATGTTGGACTCTTGTCTATTTTTAAATACAGCGACTTTATCATACAAAACACCAATAAATGGTTCAGCACGGAGATTCCATTATTGGACATTCCTTTGCCCATTGGAATCAGTTTTTTTACCTTCCAAACCATGAGTTATACCATAGACGTTTATCGTGGACACGCGAAAGCTCAAACAAGCTTTTTAGGGCTGGGAACCTATGTCTCTCTATTCCCTCAATTAATTGCAGGACCCATCGTTAGATACCGAACCATCAGCAAAGATCTAATCCAAAGACAACATAACTTTGATAAAGGTTTTTATGGGATTACTCGGTTCATCATCGGTTTATCCAAGAAAGTGATTCTTGCCAATAGTTTTGCTGTTTTAGCCAATGAACAATTGGCGGCATCTCAACCAGACGTCTTATTGTATTGGTTGAGCGGTGCTGCTTATATGCTTCAAATCTACTATGACTTTTCAGGATATAGCGACATGGCTATTGGATTGGGCAGCATTTTCGGGTTTCGATTTCCGGAAAATTTCAATTATCCCTACAGCGCCGGCTCCATCACCGAGTTTTGGAGACGCTGGCACATGACGTTGGGACAATGGTTTAGAGATTATGTCTACATTCCCTTGGGAGGCAATCAAAAAAGCCCACTTAGAACACTTTTCAATCTTTTTATTGTGTGGGCACTGACAGGTCTATGGCATGGCGCAAGCTGGAATTATGTACTCTGGGGGACGGGATTTGCTGTGATTTTAGGACTAGAGAAAAAATATCTGCTCAATCTATTGGCGAAATTCCCAAAAGGGCTGGGTCATATCTATGTGGTGATGGTGATGCTATTGTCATTTGTCTTGTTTAGATTTGAAGATTTAAGCGTCGTGTCTCGTGTGTATCAAGGCATGTTTGGATTATCGAACTTGACTCTTATGTCCCAGGAGAGCCTTTATCTTTTGAAGAGTTATAAAGTAGTGTTAGTACTGGGTATCATTGGGTCAACCCCAATGGTTGCAAATATTACCTGCCTATTTACAAATCAAATGAAAGGTGCGAAATGGATAGGAATCGTTGAAGTAGCAAGCTTGTTCTTTCTATTCTTGCTGTCGACCAGTTATTTGGTAGATGGATCCTTTAATCCTTTTCTATATTTTAGGTTTTAATCATGCAATTGAAAAGAAAAACCACCTTAATGGCGGCATTGATTGTTTCAATTGTTTTGTTGAATTTCATTAAAACCGATCAAACGCTATCCATTTGGGAAAGACGCGAATTAAAACAATTCCCAGATATCAAAACAGAAGCCTTTCTTTCAGGAGAATGGTGGATAGATTTTGAATCATATGCGTTAGACCAATTCGTGTTTAGACAGGAATTTAGGCGACTAAAAATCTGGTTTGAGGAGTCAGTGCTTCGCAAACAAGATTTGTCTGGTCTTTTCTCAGAAAAAAACCACTTGTTTAAAATGCTCAACTACAAAGACATATCCGAGCTTGATCGATTTGTTTCTTATATTGAACATATAACAACTGCTTATTTTCATGACAATCGGATCTATTATGTCCATATCCCCGATAAAACGCGATACAGCGACAGAGAATGGCTGATTCAATGGGAAACAGCAACAGAAGCTTTTCTGAAAGAGAATCTCCAAGGGCTATCTTTTATATCCATTTCCAACCAGCTAAGCCTTGAGCATTTTTACGCAACCGATACCCATTGGAGACAAGAAACCCTCCATCCTGTGGCTCAATCCATTATCGAAGCAATAGGGCAGGAAATACAATATGACAAAAGTGAGTTCATAAAAAAAGAGTACCCTCAGTTCCTAGGTGTTTTGTATGGTCAACTGCCAAACCGAAAAACAAAAGAAACATTGTACTACTTGGAGCATCCTAATTTTCAATCCTACACCATTCATGATTATGAAAAAGGCAACATCGATATGTATGACCCTTCCAAGTTGACAGGCATGGATGGATACGATGTATTCTTATCCGGTGCCTCTCCTCTACTGGAAATTATCAACCCTCATGCCCAAACAGACAAAGAACTGGTTTTGTTTAGGGACAGTTTTGGCAGTAGCCTGTTGCCATTATTAAGTTTACAGTACGAAAAAATCACTGCCATCGATACCCGGTATGTTCCAGTATCGTATTTATCTAAACTACTTGACTTTTCACCAGAGCAAGATGTTTTGTTTATGTACAGCTCAGGGATAGTGCATCAATATGAAGCGTTGAGATGAGTTACCCAATGCTATCAACCAGGTCACATTTCAAAACCTCTGCAATTGCAGAGGTTTTGATAGTTGATTGTTGGTTAGGTTTCTAGTTTGTGACTCTATATGTTCGAGTTAACTTACCTTCCTCACTTACGGTAATGGTGATATCAATTGATTGAGACAAGTTGTATTTACTCTCAACAGGATCGACCACCACCACCGCACCCAAGGGCTTCGTAATCACTAGACCTTGGGATCCATTTCCTGAAACCGAATAAGTGACAATGTCTGGATCAAAGTTAGGCGATAATGTTGTGTTCCCCTCAAATGACAGGCTTAATAGTCTGGCATACTCGGTGATGGCGGTTACGTTAATGATCACACTATCTGTTAACACAGTAGGATTATCTTCGTCATCATCTAAAGCGACAGACACTGTCAGGTTTGCTGAGCCACCTGGATTGATCCCTTGAACAAGAACGGTGTTAGGATTATCCTCATCTTCCTCAAAGGTAATAAAAGCGGTTTCCCCTTCTATTGGACTTGTCCATGAGATCGACGCAACGTTGACCCCTTCAGGCAAACTGGGCTCAATGATAACTTTTAAGACTTCATCTGTTCCAACAGAAAGGTTTACCGAACCTGTAATGACACTATCGTCACTGCGCACAATTTTGGCTACAGAGGTTTCGGACACCACCGTTACAGTTACCTGACGCCATTGGGTGTTGTCTTCTACGCTAGTGGCCCGGATAGTAGCTGAATGGCCAATATCACCTGTTGCCCTAACTAATGCGATTCGATCATCAGAGTCAATAATTTGAAAACCCACGCCCATATAAACACTCCAATCAACGGCTTTATTGGCAATGAACAAGAACTCTTCCCCTTGAATCATCCCAAAATTGATTTCTCGATTAAGTCGAACCTCATCAGAAGCCGATAAATTTGTGACAGAGCTGTCTTTGAGTAGTTTTAAAGCTGTACCAGATGTTTCGCCTAAGATTTCGTTGTTTTTGATAGACATATTAGGAAGCCCCACATCCATATCAATGGAATAGGCTTGATCTTCTTCCAATCCTCTAATAGAAAGGTTCAACAAGTTAGGGGAGGCTTTAGTGAAAGACAAGTCTTTTACCTCAACTCCTAACAGTCTTGTTTGTCTATTGTCATCTGCATCGAGATAGCTGTAATAAACACTTTCATTTTCATAATAAATATAATGGTAAGGGTCCTCAAAAGTCACTGGTTTTGAAGTTTCTATGGACACTACAGAGGCAAAACGCACGGCTTCTGTAATGCCAGTTGTGGATAAACGGACAGAAGTCTGTACTTGATACTGGTCTGACCCCTTGGCAAAAATTTCATTGCCAAAAAACAACAGATTGAATGCCAAAGCGACCAACAATCCAACAATTGCCAATGCGATGATGATCTCCAACAACGTGGCTCCTCTATGATTTTTCATTTTATCTAACACATGATCACCTACTTAGGGAATTACACTGGAGAGGACGACACTCTCCGAACCATTACCATAAAAAACCTTTACAGTAACCGTGGTCATGACGGAGTCTACCAAGGTTTCAGATCCAACACAATAGACAAAACGATGGGTACCATCATAAGCATAATTGGGCAAATCAACGCAATCCGTCAACTTTAAAAAGTCTTCATCCCGTATGGCGTCTAAATAAGCTTCAGACGTATCTCTGCTGATATAAACAGCATCGATCACTTCTTGAGCATCTGACATAGCTGATGTCTTGCTCCCCATTCTAAAAATATGAGCAAAGCTAGTGGTGAAAATCAGAAAAAAACTTAACACCAAAATGCTTAAGATCGCCAAAGCGATGACGATTTCGATCAAAGTCATGCCTTGCTGGTTAGGTCTCACAGTCCTACTTGTCATTTTTATCACCTAATTGTTTCAATTGGTCCACAGATGTTTTATCCATGGCCAAACGAGTAGCGCGTTTAAATCATCAGAAGATTCCGGTTCTTGCAAAATGCTGAAACTACCATGACCCTTAAAATACTCAACTACCGCCATCCCTGTAAACGTATTGCTGCCACCACCGTTATAAATCATTTGAGCGTCTGGTGCGATGATATGAGCCTGGTAGCTGGTATTCCCGCTAAACAAGACGCTTCGGCTTCCGGTTTCACCCTTTGGGACATAAAACAACACATTGCCTGAAAAGCCAACCTGATTCCATGAGCCACCACTAAGATCGATGTCGCCATCCACATAGAATATGACGGTGCCATGCCCAACAAAAGTCATTCCAGAATTACCACCTTGCCTTAGGGATCCTTCTAGGTTTAACATGGTGATGTCACCATCGCTGCCTGTGTTAAAGGTTAGCACGTCTCCTCCGCCAATATTAATAGCGTATCCATGAGAAGCGGTTCCTATTTCATAAATATTGCCATGATTGAAAGTATAGTTGCCGGTAATCCCATTGCTTACAACCACAGTATTAGACGGTGCATAGCCATATTCAGCAATAAATTCATCAAAAGTTGGTTTAACCATAGGGAAACCGGATGTGGAGTTGAAAATGGTATCCCCGGATACATTGTTTAATTGACTGTCAGTAAGTTTCTGAGAGCCACCAGACATGATGCTCCCAGTAATGCCAAAAGACCCCCCAGCCGCCTCGATAAAGGTTTTGGCTGCCACTGCATATTCACCCCAAAAAGGATCTGGGTAGACGTTGCTAATGACCAACGTATTTGATTTTTCAAAGTCATTTTGCACAACCCCAGTAGATTGGATGGTTAGGCTGCCCGGCTGCCCTGTTACGGCTACTTGGTAAGTGCCGTTGCCAAAGGAGTCATTTGGGAAATCCACATTGGGAAAAGTGACGGTGCCCCCTGCTTCAAGAAAAGCAATCATATTTTTCACTTCGCTTGAGGTTTGATTGCTAATCAAATAATCAGCTACAGCCTCAGCAGCAGTGATGGACACGTAATGCGCCTGAGAAAGCTTCTCATGGCGAATGCCCTGTCGCACTTCGGCCATGCTGACAGTGGCCAAAGTTGCACCAATGATGACCAGAACCACCATGATGATCAAAGTCAAGATTAAAGCAGAACCTTTTTCATTATTCACATATCTAAACATGGAATCACCCCTTTTGATTTCCAATAAGTTTCTTATAGATTCACCAAATTAGAACAACCTGTCTTCTCTTGAAAAAGCTGTTCCTTTAACTGTAGTATACCATTAATCTAAACAGATCAAAAGAAAAATTATTGAAGTTGCTTTATTAATACCCAAAAAAGTAAAGGTTATTCAATAAAGAATCAAATCACATGTAGCAATCGTCTTTAGAGGTTAATAAAAATTTTTCAAAAACAATAAAAAAGGATAATTTAGGGAAATTATCCTTTTTTATTAGTGGTTGATTCAAAGATTAACCATCGTTGCCATCAACAGCTTCATATGTTTTTGTGCCATCATCTTTGAAAGTAACAGTGATACCGTCGCTATAAGTATCAGATTCTAGAGTCTTAAAAGCAACCATGCTTTCTATTTCTTTGATGAAATCGGACTCCTTGTAGTCAGTATTTGGATAAATCAAATTACTAATACCAATAATTGTAGGATTACCATCATCATCACCTAATGTGATTGAAACACTTGATTCATCAGGATCTATTTTTGCGTCACCAGAAGATATGATCACTAGAGCAGAATTTGCAACCAATGCTGCATATTGTTCGTCATTCCCTACCTTAGCTCTTTCAGTAAACCCACTAAACCTCGGAATAGCAATTACAGCCAAAATACCTAAAATCGCAATAACCACAATCAGTTCAATCAACGTGAAGCCTTTCTTGTTCTTTAACTTATTAAACCATTTAAACATATGATTCCCTCCTGGAAAAATTTTCACTTCTATGTTCTATTTACCCATTCTAAACAAAAATATTCAATTATTTTAAAAAAATTCTAGTTTTTTTTAAGATACAGTCTGAAGCATATCAAACATGGGCATCATCATAGCGATGACAATAAAGCCAATAATGCCTCCCATCAAGACGATCATCAACGGCTCAATCAAAGAGGTTAGCTTTTGGATGGCTGTTTCTAATTCATCGTCGTAAAAGTCGGCGGTCTTGTCCAAAATATTGTCCAACGATCCCGAATCTTCACCGATTCGGATCATTGAAGGAATCATCGGTGGAAACACCCCATAATGTTTCAATGGTTCTGACATCCCCACCCCTTTTTTTACGTCTTCAGCTACTTGCGCCAATACTTTTTCCACGTGTTTGTTGCCTGTGACGCGACTGGTGATTTCTATAGCCGTTAAGAGTTCAACCCCAGAGCCAATAAGGGTCGACATGGTTCGAGTAAAACGGGAAGAGACAATCTTTGTATTGATGTCACGCAAGATGGGCATTCTCTTTAAAATGAACTTGTCCTGAGCAAGTCGGGTTTTTTCGTTTTGCCGTGAACGAAGGATTAAAAAGGCTGCTATTAATAAACCGGCCAACACCACGTACCATCTGGTTTTAAGAAAGTCGCTGATGGCCAGCAATACTCGAGTAGGCGCAGGCAATGCCACGCCAGATGATTGGAACATGCCAATAAAGGTGGGCATGACCACCAATAACATGAATACAATCACACCTACGGTTACAATGGCCAATACAGCAG
>Ga0334892_1003226_pt1 | contig 10784 bp, 7 predicted proteins | sample GraSluR3_MG_4_FD_207213 | JGI IMG/M metagenome (GOLD analysis project Ga0334892, IMG submission 207213) | Sludge microbial communities from methane-producing bioreactor in Wageningen University, Netherlands - Granular Sludge_15_04-R3 | ecosystem: Engineered > Bioreactor > Anaerobic > Unclassified... | reverse complement strand
GCGCTCGCTCGGCGGTATCTTTGCGTTCATGGCGTGGGCTCCTTCTCCCTTTTCGGGAATTCGTTCTTCGACAAACGAATGGTAGCTCACGCCTCCTCTTTTTACATCAGTTTACGGACATTACCATCCAGATACATACGATAATAGTGATAAATCAAATTCATCTTTGCTAGGAATACAAATCGATACAAGATGCGGGTGCGCCTAGAGAGCACAATCGAACACCAGCCTTGGAACGGAGTACACCGTGACACAAAGCAGTTTCTCCTATCAGGGATGTTTTGCTTTTTCGGCCAAACTGTAGTAGCTATTCAGACACACCCATCCCGTTCCATATGCGTCTGGATACACCTACATGCCAACCTCGATCACCGAATCTCAAGCCCGGCGGGCGCTCCAGGCCCTGCTCGACGATTACAATGCCCTCTCCGACGACGCCCGCGCCCAGATGACCGAAGCCGGCGTCGTGCGCCAGTTCGTCGACCGCCTGCTGCGCGACGTCCTGGGCTGGCCGATCGAGGACCCGCAGCGCTACAAGTACGAGCTGAGCACGCAGGCCGGGCGTCCCGACATCACCCTGATCCCGGAAGCGGGCGGGACGATCTTCCTCGAAGCCAAGCGCTTTGGGGCGATCAAGGAGCTGGCCGAAGCGCGGCGCACGATTGCCGGCGTGATCACGCCGGGCCAGATGGCGCTGCCCGGCATGGCCGTCGACCGCACCGCCGAAGAGCAGCAGGCGATCAACTACGCTTTCAAGAACGGCGGAACGTGGGCGATCCTGACCAACTTCGAGAAACTGCGGCTGTTCAACGCCCGACGCGACTGGCTAGTGCTGTCCTTCGAGAGTCCGAGCGCCTATCTGGATGATTTCGAATGGCTCTGGCAGCTCGCCTACCCCAACATCCTCAACGGCAGCCTGGACGCCATCAGCAACCAGCGCCATGCCAGGAACGTCGACACCGACTATCTCAACTTCATCAACGAGTGGCGCGAGATCCTCGCCCAGGACATCGTGCAGCACCGCGATCGGAACCCGTGGGCCTTTCACGCCGATGGGACGATCAACCTGGCGCTGCTGCGCGCCGTCGTGCAACGGTTTCTGGACCGGCTGGTGATCGTCCGCTTCGCCGAGGATCACCTCGTCATCCCGCCGGGCACGCTGCGCGACCTGTACGAGCTGCGCCGGCGCAATCCCTACACCCACTCGATGGACCAACTGCTCGACCAGTTCTTCCGGCGCTTCGATGAATACCACAACTCCGCCCTGTTCGCGCCGGGCCCGGTGGACGACGCGTATTTCGGCGATGACGCCCTGCTCCAGCTCGTCGAGAAGCTCTACGAAGCCCGTTACCGCTCGATGCCGGCGGACATCATCGGCAACACCTACGAGCAGTATCTGGGCAAGACGCTGGCGCTCGACGACGGCTCGGTGACGACCCGCGACAACCTGGAGACGCGCAAGAAGCAAGGCAGCTACTACACGCCGCAGGTGATCGTGCGCTACCTGGTCGACACCACGCTCGGGCGCACCCTGTACGGCACGGTGGACGGCCAGCCTGACGGCGAGCCGGTCGAGGGCGAGGCGCGCAAGACCAGCCGCGACATCCGGACGCTGCGCGTGCTAGACAGCGCCTGCGGCAGCGGCTCGTTCCTGATCTACGCCTACAACGTCCTGGCCGATTTCTACGAGAGCGAGATCCGGCGCCTGAGTGCTGAGCTCGAAGCGCGCAACCTGGAGCTGGCTCAGCAGGGCGTCAGCCCGCTCGAACGGCGGCTCGACGTGGCCGACTACACCGCCGAGCTGGACCGCATCCGCGAATATCCGCGCCTGATTCTGGAGACGCACCTCTACGGCGTGGACCTCGACCCGCAGGCGGCGGAGATCGCCGTGGTGAACCTGATGATGCGCGCGATGGAGCGCCGTCACCAGGAGAAGCGCTTGCCTCTGATCCTCAACCAGAACATCAAGGTGGGCAACGCGCTGATCGGCCTGCGCCCCGACGATCCGCGTCTGGACGAGCACACCGATCACCTGGCGGCGATCCGGCGGCTGCGGCTGGACCTGGCGCGGTCGGATCACGGGCCGGGACACGACCAGATCATCCGCGACCTGGAAGCCGAAACGGACGCGCTGACGGCGGCCCTGGACGAAGACTTCGCGCCGCATTTCTCCGACCTGGTGCGTGTGCGTCCCTTCCACTGGGCGGCGGAGTTCCCCGAGGTGTTCGTCGACGAGCGGGGGCAGCCGCTGGACAACTCCGGCTTCACGATTATCGTCGGGAATCCGCCGTGGGAGATCGTCAAGCCGGACTTGCGCGAGTTCTACGCCCAGTTCGACCCCGACATCGAAAGCAAGCTCAACCGGCGGCAGGTCGAGCGGCGTATCGAGGAACTGAACGCCGAAGACCCGCGTATCGTGGACCAGTGGCAGGCGCAGACGCAGCTCATCGAGGAGAGCGCCGCTTTCTACCGGGCGTGCGGCGACTACACGCGCCAGGGACGCGGCGACACAGCCACCCACAAGCTGTTCCTGGAGCGAATGTACGGCCTGCTGCAAGACCGGGGGCGGATTGGGTACGTGGTGCCGTCGGGTATCTACACCGACCTGGGCACCAAGGACCTGCGCGAGATGCTGCTGAACGAGGGCAATATCCAGTACATCTACAGCTTCAGTAACGAGCGGTTTTTCTTTCCTGGGGTGCACCACGATTTCAAGTTCGCGTTGCTGGGCGCGCAGAAGGGGCCGCAAAGCGACGGCTTTTGGGCGGCGTTCCGCTTCAACCCACGCGTGGCTGTCGCCCCAGAGGAATTGCCCAGGTTCTTGGCGGATCCCGTAAACTTGATCTACATGCGATGGCGGTCGTTAGTGCGTTTCAGTCCGGATAGCCTCAGCGTAATGGAGTTCCAGACGCTGCGGGATTACGAGCTCGCGGAGAGAATCTACGATAATTGGCCACTACTTGGCGAAGAAGTCCCTGACACATGGAATATCAGGTTTACACGTGAGTTTGACATTACAAATGACCGAGGGCTTTTCAATGCAACGAAACAGGGGTTACCACTTTACGAGGGGAAACTGTTTCATCAGTTCGATTCATTTTACGCTGAACCCAGTTACTGGTTACTTGAAGAACCTGCCAGAGAACGCTTGATAGAAAAATACAGAACGAACGAATCTGACTTGGACTATCTGAAGCCCCGCCTTGCTTTCCGAGGCATTTCAAATAGGAGTAATGAAAGGACACTAATTGCGGCGATACTTCCACCGCGTGTGTTTTCGGAGGGTCGGACAGCAACGACAGTCATCCAGCAAAACACCACAATCATTGAACAGCTTTTTGTGGCGAGTTGCTTGAACTCATTTGTGCTGGATTGGGTCTTACGCCACAAAGTCGCAAAGAATATCAATATGTTTTTTCTCTACCAACTTCCCCTCCCTCGCCTTACTTCTGGGACCCCATACTTTGACGCCATCGTGCCCCGCGCAGCGCGTCTCACCTGCACGCGTGACGAGTTCGCCGACCTGTGGCACGATGTCACGGGCGAGGACTGGAACGACTCCTCCGGCGCCACCGATTCCGTCGAGCGGCAGCGGCTCCGCAACGAGATCGACGCCATCGTCGCGCACCTGTACGGCCTGGGCCGCTCGGATTTCGACCACATCCTGGGGACGTTCCCGCTCGTGTTCCCTGATACGCCCGAGGGGTGGGCCAAGCGCGAGGCTCTGTTGGATGTGTATGATGAGTGGGCGGGGAGGCTGGGGTTGGGCTAGGCCTTGAGCCGATTACTTGTGCGAACACAGGGTCCGTATCTTGCGTAACATGTCTTGCACAGCGGAGGTTGCTCCTAGTTTCCAATCCGCGCTATCACGCGTCAAGGTTCTCGGTTCAAACCATCACTTCACAATGCTCAGAAATCGCTCTGTGTTTCGTAGTTCCGTCCATGGCGTATCATGTTCCGCCCAACTAACGATTTCCTCATGCATCGTCCTATCGTCCATGGCTTGCCTGAGCAATGTTAGAGCCTTCTCATCGTCTCCTTCGATTGCCGCTAAGCCAGCTAAGCCATATAGCCCCGCACCTCTCTCCCCTGACTCAAGTAGAGACTGCAATGCTTCTCGGGCTTTGGAAATTTCCGGTTTTGCTGCTCGACTACCTTTTAGCTTTGCGGTTGCCACAGCGATATTGTAAAGAACATATGCCGGCGGTCTCAGATTCTCAAGACTGGCCAGGGCTGATCTGTAACACTCAAGGGCCTCATCATATTTGCCAAGGTAGCTCAGCAATAACCCGCGCTCATTGCTGTGTTGTTCCCTTAGTGCTGGCTCTAGGTCAATTGCGCGTTCGAGATCGGTTAGCGCCTCTTCGTACCGACTCAAACGCCTCAGAGTCTCAGAGCGTCCGATTAATAGCGAAGGATTATCAGGGCGAAGTGCTAGCGCTCGACCGAGAAGTCCCAAAGCTTCCCCGAAGCGTCTCTGCAATATTGATATCCGTGCCTTTTGTTCTAGGTAATCAACATTGTTAGGAGCGTGAGCAAGCACATTGTCGAGTAGTTCAATCGCCTCTTTATACCGTTTTGCATCCGCCAAAATTGTGACTTTTAGACCACTGAGTTCTGCATCAGGGTCCAGCGCGGTTATAGCGTTGAGGTCAGATAAGGCTTCTTCATAACGTTTACTCTGCATGAGTATTTGACTTCGTAAGAGACGTGCGCGCACATTCGATGGTCCAATTTCTATACAGCGATTCACATCCACGAAAGCTTTTTCTGGATCGTTCCGCTTCAGATAGAGCTCAGCACGGGCCAGCAATGCTTCTTCGTAGTCAGGCTTCAGCCTTATAGCATCATCCAAATCGCTTATCGCCTTTTGGTAATCTCCTAGTCTGGTATGAATATCGCTACGCAGAAACCGGGCGTGGGCATCATCTGGTACTTCCGCAACCAAGCGCTCAATTTTGGGCAACATCTCCGCAGGGCGCTGAATCATTTGATTTACGAACTTTTCGATGATTTCTTCTTTTGATTCCCATGGACCCTGCAACTGAACTAGGCGATCGGTAAACTCTATATAGCTTCTTGCCAAAGAAAATCTATCGTCACCGCTTTCCAGGAGAACCGCGATCTCTTCGCCATATGCATAACTTGGAACATGCTGAATCTGTACAGCGTCGAAATATTCTCCCAGATCACATCCTGGCAATTTGTACACATCACCTAATAATGCTTCAAACATTGGCTGGTAACCATAGATGTCATCTAATCGAAAATCATCATCATCAAAAAGCGGCAGTTGAGTAAATCCATCATAATGCGTACTGTGAGGGTCAGTCGATGTTCCAAATCGCCAGCGCCTGTGTAATTCCCGCTCGCTGATTTCAATCCGAGAAGCTAGTGGAAATACTGCGAGCGGACGCAAATCATCGGAATTCACTCGGTATTCGGTCGCCTGCCGCACTTGAGCCATGGCTCCCAACAGGTTTTGACGATTCGGTGTAAATACGATGACAAGCTTGTCCGGCATAAGAGAAGTACAGATTCCACTGATATCTGTGAATCCAGTCCGCGAGTCAATCAATACGAATTCAAATTTCCTCGCCAGCCGTAAAGCGAGTGTTTGAAAGAATGTTGGGGCACGGTCGAATAACTCCCCCCAATGAAAACTACTTACGCGTTTTGAGTAATTCTCATCAAAACAACCAGCTTTGAGCAAATGAAGATTAGATATGTTTGTCGAAGTGATGAAATCCTCTATTTTCACCTTTTCAAACAGATCATCAAGTTTGTTTTCATCTACACCTTGAGAATCTGGCAAGCTTTCGCATATCTCATAAAAAAACTCTATAAGACCAGGGAGCGTATCGACTGATTGGGAGTCCGGCACGTCTCGGAAATAGTCCCGAAAATACCGGTGCAATCCGGGTGCATCTAAATCCCAATCAATGACTAACACGCCGTTTTTCCGAGAATATCGTTTGGCAAGTACGCAGGCAACGTTGGCTAAAGCCATTGAACGACCTGTCCCACCCTTATAGGAATAGAAAGTAATCACTTGTCCCAGGATGCGCTGCGAAACCATATATTGCTCCTTAATATCCCGGCAAGCGCGGTTTTTCCTGCTTCAGTCCATCCAGCCATGCCACGATTTCTTCCTCGGAAGGCATTTTGAACTCAGAACATTCGATTTCATCATTCTCAGGAACGGCTTCCAGTGCCTCACATCGTTCAGCAATGTATTCTGCGATTTCCTTCACCTTAGGTGCCAATTCCGGATGTCGACTAAGTTTGGGACTGAATAGAGCGAAGTCTTGAAAATCATAATACTGGCGACGGTCACTAATATCAGGAGGTAGTTTCCGTTTTCCGCGAAACACAATTGGCACAATCAGCCCATGCTGTTTATCGGGAGACCGGCCGAGGAGGCTGAGACGTTTGCTTTCCAGATACTCCATCGCTTTAAATTCGCGAGTACAATAAGTGTGTTTACGATCAAAATAGACACCCGTGAACACCACTATCATACAAGCACTTTGGCATAGAGCGGTTGCCAATTGTTCGTTGTAAAAGTCACCCCCGCGCAATCGCTCCCAATCCACAAAGACCGGCTTGTCGCTTACATTCAACTCAATTTCACTGCACAATGCCTCATGTAGTTCATTTATTATGTACTTGGCCATCTCATATTGCCCGTGCCGATAGCTAATGAAGCATGAATATTTGAATTCCATGGCGAGACCTTATCCAAATACTGGGCACGTGTTATAGAACATCTTCTGACCTCAGGCAACAGCTCGAACAGAGACTGTGAGTGCAATTATACTTATCTCCGAAAATCAGTCCATTGCCCAGAGCACTATAGTCAAATTCACCGATGCTTTATTTGTGATCCTTTAGTGTTCCGAAGTATTATTCGCATTGAAATAGGGAATTCAGCGTGAAATAAGGTCATGGTGGATCGCAAATGGTTGTTGTGAGGAAACTCACCTAGCTCGCACATACATACGCCAAATGGAGCAAGAACTATGCAAGCCCAGCCTCGGCCTCAGCCTGAACCCAACACCGCTGAACGGATTGTGCAGAGCTTGTTCGATGAAGAAGTAGTACCGGAACTCGAGGAGACCCTCGTCATTTCTGATCTTGAGGGAAATATCGCTGCGTTTAAAATCGATCTCTGGATTCTGGAGCGCATAGGCCGCAGAGCGCCAGCACTTCGACTGGACGGTGATGAAGCCGTACCTGTAGCGTTGTCCTACCTCGCTCCCCAGTTCTCCTGGCGCACCATCCCAACTATGAGAGAGTTGCCACTGCACGAATACCCCTATCCCATTGATTGGCTTCTTTACACGACTGAATCATTCCTTAACCACATCGAAGAACAACGTTTCGAAGAGTTCGTCACCATAGATCGGGACGAGGCTCAAGTTACGTTCCGTCGACGCGCAACAGATTTCCTTGGGACTCGGATAGATGCGATCCGCCGTTTTCAGGAACGCGAGACGTATCAGACACCTTTGTGGCCTGGCTTGTCATTACTCAACATTCCTCAACGCGCTGGTGGATCTCGAAAAATCACTCCAGGATGTCATTTCAGTGTTTCAACTAATTCGAGTGGATTACGTGTCTTTTGGTCAGGAGCGTACTATATCGCAAGCAACTATTTCAGCCATCCGACGAGTCCGGCCACCAGTACATTGATGTCTGGCATCTATGTGTTTGGCGTAGACGGTGGCCCGTATAACACAATTCAATGGGACAGGAACGCTATAATTAGGTTGCCCGGAGTACCACATGTGCATCTGAATTATTGAGGTCGCAATGGACACAAGCCAATTCGGACCGTTCGCAAATATCGTCGCGCTAGGGTGCGCACTGGTTGCGACTTTCAGCGTGCTTCTTCTGAACATGGTAGGTAACAAAAGAGGTTGGACATGGTTGGTCGATGACTCGCCGGATCTTATAGTCACCGCCGGAGCACGGATGCTTGCCATTGTGGTCATGGCAGTGACTTACGTTACAATCAACAGTCAAAATTATGGTTGGTTTGCGGCATTGGCCCTGATCTGTGGGGGTATTGGTTTCTATTTGGTATTTCGTTTCGACCGCTTGCGGAAAGTGCACTTAATGAGAATTCCGGAGACCGGATCGGATGGAACACAACTCGAGGATGGAAAAGGCAATCTTGTATTCAGATACCTTGTGATCGGACGGGAGTCTGATCTCCTCCCTAGCGCGAAGTGTCAACTCGAAAAAGCACGCAAGGAGCACGGTAATATCTCTCTCGAAGATTTCGTAATGGGAGCTGGTGGAGCGACACTTGGAAATCCTACGGCACTGTGGGATAGAGAGTTGCTTGCGAAAAAAAGTAGCACATTGACATTGACTCTTATGTCGATTTTTCTTTTGGCTGTGGTCACGCTTTTTCTGGCAGCATTCGTGATTGAGGTTTCCGGTCGAGTTTCGTGAGGGGTGTGGAGGCGACTTATCTTATCTCAAGAGTCTCCTTCATTGCGATGAACAAAATGGCCCCTTTGGACAACACTTCCATCGACCGTGCACAATTTGATGCATTCGTAGATATGAAATACAGAACTGCCGCGCAGGCTCTCAGCTTGCGAAACACCAGCGGCATATCGCGCACAAGTTATGATATTGCGTCCTTCGGTAGTGAGACTTGAATAAGGCGGCGAGGATTGAGATTTAGGCGGTTCGCGGATATCAGACACAACGGAATTCACCAATTTCAAGGCAGAGCCGTGGTCTGCCCTGACAGCTCTTGAATCACTTGTTTGTGCCTTTAGCAGCTGTGGTAGGGCTTTCGTTCATTCCACCATTCCCGGCAGATGCGGCGAGAGGTCAATCCAGTTCGCCACCTGCCCCACGCTCCAGATGTGGAAGCCGTCGACGATACCGTCCGCGCTCAGCCGCCGCGCCGTCTCGCGCACGCCGGCGCGTAGCTGCCCGGTGGTCCACACGCCCGCCTCGTCGGCGAGGCCATAGCCCCAGTACAGCTCGGTGGCAAGCTTCGGACCGCGAAAGTCGCGCAGGCTGTAACCGTGCCGCAGCCGCAGTGCCTGGTCGAAGAAGGTGTACCGCCCCGCGATCCACGGGTCGTTAATCCACGGAATCATCCCCGGGCTGGTGACGCCCGGCGGCATGAACCCCGCCAGGTGAAACGACACGCCGTGGTATTTGGGGCTGCCGTCCGGCCACGTCCCCACCGGGTGCCCGTCCGCCCAGCGCAGGTAGGGATACAGCGCGGCGAACTCCTCCGGCTCGGGCATCCCCGGGAAGAACCCGCCGGTCAGCATGGTAATGCCCCGCTCGGCGAGAATCTCCCCGAGGTAGATCGAGAACTCCGCCAGGCGAGGATACCAGCTCGCGGGTATCTTCCACTCGTTCATGACCTCGAGGTAATCGGCCACGTCGAGCACGTTCGCATCCGTCCAGACGGCCATCAGGCGGTCGGCGTACATCTGCGCGCCGCCGCGGCCACCGAGCAGCTCGAAGTCCGCCGGGTGCTCGACGCGGTAGTCGCGGTAGACGACCAGCAGGTCCGGCTTGATGGCTTTCGCATGCCGCAGGTTGCCGCCAGTCATTGTCACACCCTTGAGCGTCCCGATGTACGGCAGCACGCTGTCAATGAGCGCGTTCGACACCGGCCAGGTCAGGTGCAGCCCGACCAGCGCGGAGCCGGTGAACGGACCCCGCGCCGGCGCAAAGGGGTCGACGTAGGGGATGCCGACCGCCGTCATGGTTCGGTGACCTCAGGCAGCAATTGACAGCCGGGCGTGTCGTCGCGCTCGGTGAAGAAGTCGGCGCGGCTCCAGGCTTCCGGATGATCGACGTCGAACCAGTAGCGATACCAGGTATAGGTCGCGTCGCCGGTGTGCTCGAGATAGTACCCGGTGATTCGCACCGGGCTGTCCGCCGGCAGCACGCCAATCACCGTGTCCGCACGCACGATCGGCAGCGTCCGCGCGTTGACGTTGGCCGTGCTGCGCACGACGCAGGCCTCTTCCGGCGTGGGCGTGATCGGCTCCTCGGTCGCGATCGGCGTCGGGCTGGGCGTGGCCGTCGACGTCGGCGACGGCGTCCAGGTCGGTGTATTCGTGGGCCGCGGCGTGTTGGTCGGAAGCGGCGTGCTCGACGGCGTCATGGTCGGTGTGCTCGTCGACGGCGCCGCCGTTGTTGGTGTAGCCGTTGCCGCCGGCGCCACCGGCGTCGCGGTAGCGCCGACCTCAGATCGCAGCCAGAAATCCAGGTCAATACGCCACGTCCCATCATCACCTCGCCGTATCTCCACTCCGCCCGTGATACGCCAACCGTCAGGCGTTGGCGTGCTCACCACGGATTGGCGCCCCGGCAGCGGGCGCGGGGTGGCACTCGCCTCACCCCGCGCCCAGGCCGTCAAGCTGACGAGCGCCAGCAGGAGCATGGCGGCGATCACCCCCACGCCCACCAGGCCCCGTCTCACTGCGCCTTCTCCGGTGCCGGCAGCTGCCGCCGCGAGTAGCGCCGGTAGCCGGCCTTCATGTCCGCCGCCACCTTCTCGAGGCGCGTGTCCACCGTCGACAGGTCGTCCAGCGACGCACCTGCCGCGCGCAGCTCCTTCCGGGCATACGAGATCGCAGCTCTCCTCTTCTGTTCGGCCACCTCACGCTTCTTGACCTCGCTCTGCGCCTCAATCCACGAGTACAGCCACTCCGCGGTGTGCCACGCGTCGACGAGAATGTCGTAGATGGCGCGCGCGCGTTCTTCGGGCGTCTTGCGGCTCCACTCGACGC